>Ga0105047_10009276_pt1 | contig 16225 bp, 10 predicted proteins | sample MAT04_FD_78384 | JGI IMG/M metagenome (GOLD analysis project Ga0105047, IMG submission 78384) | Freshwater microbial communities from Lake Fryxell liftoff mats and glacier meltwater in Antarctica - MAT-04 (megahit assembly) | ecosystem: Environmental > Aquatic > Freshwater > Ice > Liftoff...
AACTGCCTGACGGAACGATCAAGGGACCCTGGACGCTTGAATACTCACAAGCCTTCGCCAAACACATAGACCATATCCCACGCATCAACGAAATGATCCGCCAAAACAGAGAGCGACAAATGAAACACCAACCGAGCAACGGAATGCCGAAGTTTCCAGGCCAATCCCGCCGATTCTATATGGCGGGAACGGTAAAATTCCTGACCCGCGTGCGCGGAGCTGAGTGGCTTGGCGGTGAGCATCCCTACGCCTACGCGATGAACAACCCGGTGACTTACACCGACCCGAGTGGCAACCAGCAACAAGGGTGCCCCATGCACGGTGGTGAGCCTGGTTGCGTTTTCAGTGGCCCTCCAGGCAGTCAATCAGATCCAGCTTATTGGCATTGCCAAACCCCCAATCCATGGACGCCGCATTCGTTTAACTTTTGGAGCGGCATAACATGGGGCGACAGGAATTATTGTGGTCCGATTAGAAAGTGTGGCCCCGGCTCCTAAACCTACAGTTGTACAGATGCAGCATGTAAAGCTCACGACATTTGTGTGGGGCGAAGTGTCGGCGGTGGGATCATTAATTGGCTTCCGTATAACAAGAAGTTTTGCAATGACATCAAGTATTGTTGGAACCAAAACTGTAGTGCGTTCCCCGTAGATTGGGAGCAGTGCGCTGCAATTCGCGACATTGCGAGTGGATTTTGCACTAGCTTTGGTGGTGGCCCTCCAAGAGAGGGGAACCGATGGCCATGACTGTGACTCCACAAAGTTTGGCTGTACCGATAGGTCTTGCTTGTATTGCTCCGGCCCAATGGGCTCTGTTTATTTTCTCAAATCGTGACCCGTTTCTATTAAGGGCTTGTTTGCTTGTCACTCTAGCGATTGGACCTATTTCTTCGTTAGTTTTGGGCCTGACTTTGAGAAAGGCAAACCGTAGGAAGCTGTTCCTCTGGAGTCTTGTCGCCATAAACGCCGCAATTCCAATTGCGGTGATTTCTCTGCTTGCCTATGGCTGGCTAAGGTCGTCGAGTGGTTCTGGACCGGGATGAAGAACTCTGGCAGAGCCCGCTCTAGATCGCCGAGTTCTAATCTCGTCCGGTTGGTTTCAATTTTGAACCTACGCAAATTCGCGTTTTGAACCTAAAGGGTGTTGGTACTCCGGATGGGATTTGAACCCACGATCTTCGCCGTGAGAGGGCGATGTCCTGAACCGCTAGACGACCGGAGCACACGGTACGAAGGCGAAGGATACCCGTAGGTACCGGCCCCGGTCAAGGGCGCGGGGCTGGTGCGGAACCCGGCTCAGGCAGGGCTCAGCCGCGTGATCTCCAGGCGATGGAACGTGACGGGGCCGTGGTCGCCCTGCAGCAGAATCGGCCCCGGGGTGCCCTCATCGCTATCCAAGGCTCCGCCGGTGATGCCGGGGATTTCTTGCCGGTCGAGCACGGTCTCGCCGTTCAGCACTACTGTGATGGTCCGGCCGATCAGCGTGATCTCGGCCACGTTACGCTGGCTGGGCGGGTGGACGGCGTTGATGCGCGGCACCAAGAAGCCGTAGATCGCGCCCGAAGCCCCCACCGCCGGTGGTTGACCGTAATCGTCCAGAATCTGTAGCTCATAACGTCCGCGCAGGTAGATCCCGCTGTTACTGCCCTCGGGATAGCTGTACTCGGCCACTAAGCGGAAGTCGCTGAACCGGGCGTCACTCACTAGGTCGGTACCCACCGCCGCGTTGACCAGTGCGCCGTCGACGTTGGCCCATTGGTTCTCTCGATCCAAGGCTCGGGGGTGCCACCCAGCCAAGCCCTCGCCAACCAGCGAGACCGGCGGTTCGTTGGCCGCCACGTTTCCCAGGGGCAGGGTTGGCGCGGGCAGCCCCACCCATCGCACCCCCTCGGCAAACACATGCGCGGCACCCACCAACGCCCCGTCGACCATTCGGCCCGTGAAGGCCAAGTCCTGGGGATAGTCCTCGTACTGCACGGGCAAGCCAAAGCGAATCTCGTCGCCGTCCACCGCCACGTTCGCCACGGGCCGAGCGCTACCCCAAATGCCCACGTAGCGGCCCGCCAGGGTGCCATCTGGGCCTGCGTTCACCTCAAGCCACGCCGGGTGGCTAGATGGCCCCACGCCCACGGTCAAATCCCAACGGCCCAAAAACGCTTCGGCGCTCATGGGGTTACGTTACCTGTCGTGGGGTCTCCTGTGGTTACTCGTGACGTAACGCCACGATGGGGTCCAACCGGGCCGCCGCCACCGCGGGGTAGAACCCAAACACCATGCCAATGAGGGCCGAGAAGCCCATTGCGCCCAGGGCCGCGGGCAGGGGGAACGTAGCGGGCAAGCCGCCCTTATCCGGGAACTCACGCGCCGCCGTCAGCACCTGCACCAAGAGACCTACGCCATAGGCGCAGCCCATGCCAATCAGACCGCCGACCAGGCTCAGGGTGCCCGCCTCGATAAGGAACTGCATGAGAACGGAGGCCTTGCGCGCGCCGATGGCTTTACGCAAACCAATCTCCTTGGTCCGCTCGGTCACCGAAACCAGCATGATGTTCATGATGCCGATGCCGCCCACCAACAGCGAAAGCGCCGCGATGGCCGCCAGCAGCGTGCCCGCACCGCCAATGATGCCCTGGAAGACCTTGAGGATGTTCTCGCTGCTCTCGACGTTGTAGACGGCCTTGTTGCCCGTTTTGGCCATTAGGGCCTCCCAAACGTCCTGCATCACGTCATTTAGCTTGAGACCCGGCTTGGCGCGCAACAGTATGAGGTCTACGTCGTTGCCGCCCAGCCACTTGCTGCGCGCGGTGCGTAGCGGAAGTAGCACCGATTTGGTCGATCGCTCGCCCATCAGCTCGGTCTTCTCCGTCACCCCCACCACCGTCAGGGCGATGCCGTCCATCTGGAACAGTTGACCGAGGGCATCGCGGTTAGGAAAGAGCTCGATGGCCACGTCGTCGCTGATGACGGCCACCGAGTTTCTGGCTTCATTGTCCTCCGCGGTGAGCAACCGACCTTGCAGCAAGGGGATCCGGTTTAGCTCGGTGAAGTTCTCGTCCACCGCCCGAACGCGCACGTCCTTCACCTCGGTTTCGCCGAATTTCAGCTTGTGGGTCCCTACATCGCGCAATCCGGCGGTCAGGATGATTGCGGGCACCCGCTCGCGGATGTAGTCAATATCGGCCAGCGTCAGCTTTTCGATGTCACCCGCCGCCTCGCCCCGGTTCAGGCGCGAGGGGTTGTAGAACACGAAGATCGTGTCGCTCCCGATCTTGCTGAACTGCTTTTGGATATAGCTCTGGAAGCCCTCGGAGAGCATGATGATGATCGTGACGCTCATCACGCCAATGATCACTCCGAGCATGGTGAGGAACGCCCGCATTTTGTGCAGTCGAAGCATGCCCAGCGCGATAACAAATGATTGCCAAACTCCCATGGTTTTGAGATCTCCGGTGCGCGGGGCTGATTACTGGTCGTCAGGGCCGAACTGAGCACCCTTGCGCGCCGGACCCTTGTATTCCGGCTTGGCAAGCTTGGTGCCCGCGGTGACACCTTCCAGGATTTCGACAAAACCGGCCGAGGAGATGCCAACCTTTACCGTCAGGCGCGCCGGCTTTGCCTTGGGGTCCACGGGCTTGCCCTCGAGCGCTTTCAGCACAAAGGTGCCCTTGTCGTCCTTGCCCAGGTATTCCACGGGGATCCGCACCGCCTTGGGCCGGCGAAGAGTCACCACGGTGCACTTGGCGGTCATGCCGCTCTTAAAACGACCGTCGGGGCGGTCAATACGGATCTCCACCGCGTACTTCACCACGGGATCGGCGCTGGCCGTCCCGGTGGAGATGCTCTCGCTACTCGGGGCTATCTTGTCGACCACACCCTCGAACTTCACGTTGGGAATGGCGTCGATCTCCACGTCGGCGGGCATGCCCAGTTTCAACCGAGCCACGTCGATTTCGTTCACCTGGAGCTTCACCCGCATGCGGCTACGGTCCTCCAAGCGGACGATCGGCGTACCGCTGCTAAAGCTGCCTAAGCTCGAAACCAGCTCGCCCTCTTGAATCAACCGGCGCGAGATGACGCCGGCGACGGGGGCGCGAATCTCGGTCTCGCCCAGTTGGCGAAGGCTGTCGCCGAGGCTACTCTTGAGCTGGTCAACCGTGGCCTGGCTTTGGGCGCGACCGGCGACCAGGACCTCGACGTCGCGGAGGCCAATCTCGGCTTCTCGCAGGCTGGCCATTGCCGTGTCCAGCTCCTTTTGCTTAATGTCGTCCTGGATGGAATTGGCGCGGGACCGCTGGAGTTCGGCCTCGGCGGCGGCAACGCGCTGCTCGGCCTGGCGGATTTCCAAGGCTTGGTTGTCGCCCAATCGGCTCAGCTGATCTTGGGCATTGCGCAATCGCGTGGCGGAAAGGCCTTGGTTTAAGCGGGCATCCTCCATCTCGCGGGTCGAAATGAATCCCTTTTCCAAAAGGCCTTCCCGGCGGGACACCTCGCGGGTCGCGTTCTCCAGCTGAAGCTTGGCCTCTTGAACGCTGGATTCGGAGTTGCTGCGGGCGTTGGGCAGGGTGGCTTCTTTCAGCTGGCGGAGGGCCTGTTGGGCCGTGGCCAGTTGAGTCTCCGAGGCGCGAATAGCGGTTCGGGTCAGGATCGGCTGGGCTTGCAATTCCTTCCTCAGCTGGGCCACGCGGGCCCGGGCGCGGTCGACGGCGGTGCGCGAAGTCACCCGGCGCTGCTCAATCTCGACAATGGAGCGCGTTACGGCGCTCTGGGCACCCCTTAACTGGGCGCGGTCTTGGTCTACGCGCAGTTCGGTTTCCTGAGGATCAATGATGGCGATAAGGTCGCCGGCTTTCACCAGATCGCCCTCGTCCACCAACAACTTGGCGACCCGACCACCCACTCGGCTCTTCACCTCAACGGCCTTCACCGAATCCACGATGCCGGTTTCGACCACTTGGATGGACATATCCCCGGTCGTCACGGCCACCGACACGGCCCCGGTCTTGGTCGCCGCTTCCTGCGCTTGGCGGAAGCTTCGCATGACGAAGAAACCTGCCCCTAGCACGACGACCAATACAACGCCCAAAATCAGCGCAATGCGTTTCATGCGAAGCGCAGTTTAGCCGTCTTTCTCTCTGGAATCGCAATTCCAGTGGGACTGTTGGACGGGACTCGGAGAAGGATCCCACGCTTTTTACGGGCTAAGTTTCTGCAAACCAGGCGATCTCAACCGAATCGGCCGGAAATGTAGTCTTCGGTCTCGCGCTCCCGGGGCTGTTGGAACAGGTGCGTGGTCTTGCTGTACTCCACCAACCGGCCCAACATAAAGAACGCGGTGTCATCGCTGACGCGCTGCGCCTGCTGCATGTTATGGGTAACGATCACGATGGTGTACCGCTCGCGCAACTCCAGCATCAGGTCTTCAATGCGCTGGGTGGCGATGGGGTCCAGGGCCGAGCACGGCTCGTCCATGAGGATGATCTCGGGGTCCACCGCCAACGTACGGGCGATGCAAAGGCGCTGTTGCTGGCCGCCCGAGATAGCGAGGGCGCTCTTCTTCAAGTCGTCCTTCACCTCTTCCCACAGGTAGGCCTGCCGTAGGCTTCGCTCCACCACTTCGTCCAATTCGTCGCGGCGGCGCAAGCCCATCACCCGGCGCGGCCCGTACGCGATGTTCTCGTAAATCGACATCGGGAACGGGTTAGGTTTCTGGAACACCATGCCCACGCTACGGCGCAATCGGACCGGGTCGATGGTCGGCGCATAGATGTCGTGCCCGTCAATTTCCACCGTGCCCGTCAGGCGCGTCGCGTCAATCAGGTCGTTCATGCGGTTCAGGCACCGCAAAAACGTGGACTTACCGCAACCCGAAGGACCGATAAAGGCCGTGATGCGGTGGCTTTGGATCTCGAGGTTGATTCCTTTAAGGGCGTGGAACTTCCCGTAGTAGAAATCTACGCCGCGCACAGAGATTTTTGCGGACTGCGCAACGTCCTTGGTCGGATGGGCCATCGACGTCATGAGCATCTTTAGTTTAGCCCATCCGGCTTGGGGATAGGAACTGTCAAAGCCACCTGCCGCAGGGCGTGGTCCACCAAGACCAGCGCCACCATAGCCTCGACCATGGGGACGGCGCGGGGGAGAACGCACGGGTCGTGCCGCCCGCGCCCGGTCAAGGTCGTGGGTTGGTGGGCATCGTCCACGGTCTCTTGGGCTTGCATCACCGTCGCCGTGGGCTTAAAGGCCGCTCGTAACAGGATGGGCATGCCGTTGCTGATGCCGCCTTGGATGCCGCCCGACCGGTTAGTGGGCGTGAACACACGGCCGCTGGCGTCTGTCCGATAGGCGTCGTTATGCTCGGATCCGGTGATGAGGGTGCCGGCAAATCCGCTGCCGAGTTCGAAGCCCTTGCACGCCGGCAAACTCATCACGGCTTTCGCCAGGTCGGCTTCAAGCTTATCAAACACGGGTTCGCCCCACCCCACCGGGACGCCCCGGGCTACCAACCGCACGGTGCCGCCCACGGAGTTACCGTCCTTGCGAGTGGCTTCGATGAGGGCAATCATGGCTTCCGCGGTGGCCGGGTCGGGACAGCGTACGGGCGTTGCTTCTACTTGGTCGCGGGTCACGGTCTCCGGATTGATCTCGGCCTCAATCGCTTGCACCGAGTCCACCCAACCCACAATCTCTACGCCAAAGGCCAAGCGTAGCACCTGCATGGCGATGGCACCGGCGGCCACCCGTCCGACAGTCTCACGCGCACTGGCCCGACCGCCGCCGGAGATCGCCCGGATCCCGAACTTGGCGTCGTAGGTGTAATCCGCATGCGAAGGCCGGTACTTATGGGCCATCTCGTCGTAGTCCCGGCTGCGCTGGTCTTCGTTCCGCACGAACAAGCCGATGCTGGTGCCAAGAGTCAACCCGTCTTGAACTCCGCTGAGAATCTCAACCCGATCGCCCTCGCGCCGTTGGGTGACCAAGTGGCTTTGGCCGGGCCGACGGCGGTCGAGTTCCGCCTGAATCAGCGCTTCAGTGACGGGGACTCGAGGCGGACAACCATCCACCACGACCCCAATCCCGGGGCCGTGAGACTCGCCCCAAGTGCTGATTCGAAACAGGGTGCCGAAGGAACTGCCCATTCGGTGCGAAAGGGTACCCCTGAGTTAGGCGCGCGAAGAAGGTGGGGTTGGTATTCTTAACTTTAACCATGTGGGGCCGACTTCTTACCGCAATGATTACACCGTTCGACGCGAGCGGCGGTCTGGACCTAAGCACGACCCGGCGGCTGGCCGCTTGGCTAGTGGATGAGCAGGACCACGACGGTCTGGTGATTGCCGGCACGACCGGGGAGTCCCCCACGCTCTCGGACGACGAGAAGGACGCGTTGCTGGACGCAGTGTTGGATGAAGTGGGCGATCGCGCCGCCATCATTATGGGGGCGGGGACGTTTGACACCGCCGAGACCGTCGCGCGCGTTCGGCGCGCCAACCAGCTTGGCGCGTGCGGCGTGATGGTGGTGAATCCCTATTACAGCCGGCCCAACCAGGAGGGGCTTTACGCTCACTTTGCCGCGGCCGCCGAGTCCTCGCAGGTGCCGGTGATGATTTACAATATCGCCAGCCGCAGCGCAGTTAATCTGGAAACGCCCACCCTCATCCGCCTGATGCAAATCGCACGGATCGGCGCGGTGAAGGAGGCCAGCGGGAGTTTGGTACAGATTTCGGAGGCCTGCGCGGCGGCGCCGGTCGGCTTCTCTGTTTACTGCGGCGACGACGCTCTGACCCTACCTGCCCTGAGCGTGGGTGCGTGCGGGGTGATCAGTGTGGCGGGCCACGTGGCTGGGCCCGAGATAGCCGCAATGGTAGACGCTTTTGCCGCCGGAAACCACGCCCGGGCCCAAGCCCTGCACTACCGCCTCTTGCCGTTGATCAGTGCGCTCTTCGCGTGTCCTAACCCGGTACCGGTCAAGCACGTCTTGGCGCAACGTGGGTTTGGCAACGGCTCAGTGCGGTTACCGCTGGTACCGCTGGAAGAGGCCGAATCCCGCGCCTTGGCAACCGCATCCGCGGTGTTCACCACGATGGCAACCGCCGTCTAATGCAGTCGATCGGCGGTGCGAACCGGTGGCCTCGTCAAGCCATAAGCCCGGTCTTCCAATTTATCTAGCTGCCCCTCGATACGGTTGGCTAAGCGCTCGGCCCGTTCCAAGGGCGACTCTGACTGTCGACGCTGGTACACCACTCCCGCTACAAACCCCGACGCAAGGCCCATTATTAACAATATGAATCCCTTCATTGCTAAGCTTTAGTATGGCGTGCGCCGGGTCGGCGATATAGGTCTCTCGACCAATCGCCGGTTCGGGCTATCGGTAGGAATGACGCACAAAAACGGGGCTGGGGGGATTTTGGCCTCCCAGCCCCGAATCTAAGTCCCCAAGGGGATTTTAGCGCCCGCTACTGGCGCGGTCGATGTAGAGGATGCCCGTTACCGGGATTCCCGTTCCGATCGCTCCGGAGAAGGTGACCGCCACTGGGCGGGCCACCGTGTTCGCCGTGACCGTGAAGCTCGCCGACCGCTGACCGGCCAGGATCGTCACCGTCGCGGGGAACTGCACGAACTCGGGGCGGTTGGCGGAGATGTTCACCACCAAACCACCGGCCGGCGCCGGCTGGTCAGCCGTTACCGTGCCCGTCGAGGTCTGCGCACTGCGGATGCTGCTCGGGCTGAACGAGACCGTTGCCAACCTCGCCACTCGTACCGTCACGATCGCCGATCGGCTACTCGAGCCTCGCGCCGCCGTGATGATGGCCGTCGTGTCCGCCGAGACCGGGAACGTCGTCACCGAGAAGGTGCGCTCCGTCTCGCCGGCCGCAAAGATCAAGCTCTGCGAGCTGACCGAAGCGACGCTGGCGTTGCTGCTGCCCAGGGTAACGGTAAGACCGCCCACCGGCGCACCCGTGTTCAGCGTCACCCGACCGGTGGCCACCGCACCGCCCGAAAGATCGGACGGTTGCACCACGATTGAGAGGATGCCCGGGGCCAGGACTTGCAGGACCGCCGTTTTCGGCGAGCCGGATCCCGAAGCCGCGGTGATCGTGATCGACTGGTCGGTCGCCACCGTGGTCGTATTGACCGTGAACGACGCGGTCGTTAGACCGGCCGGGATGGTGACCGAGGCCGGCACCGACGCGACCGCCGGGTTGCTACTGGCCAAGGCGACCACGAGGCCACCCGCCGGGGCCACTTCGGCGCCCGTGAGCGTGATCGTGCCCGTACTGGATTGGCTACCCGTAACCGAGGTCGGGTTGAGGGTCAGGCCGTAATTCACGGCACGAACCTCAAGCGGAGCGGGCGTCGGGCTAACGTAGCCCTCCTTGGCCGCCGTCACGATCGTATTGATCGTGGTCGTCACCGGGTTGGTGTTGATCACGAACGTACCGGTCGTCGCGCCGGCCGGGACCGTCACCGTTGCCGGAACCACGGTGCCTGCCGCCGTATTGCCGATCGCCACGATCACCGTGAACCCACTCGGGCTGGCGGGAAGCGTGAGGTTGATGCGACCGTTAACCTGCGTGCCTCCCAGCACGCTGGCGGAGCTCAACGTAATGCTGGCGATGTCGTTCGCGTCGATGAGGAGCACGCCCGACTGGCCGATACCACCAATCGTTGCCGTAACCGTGACCGCCGCGCTGGAGGCCGTCGGTCGCTTCGTCTTGACCGCGAAGGTCATGCTGTTCGCCCCGGCCGGAATCGTAACCGTCGCGGGTGGGGTGTCCACCAGCGTGCCGTCACTGTAGGCCAGGTTGATGACCGTGCCGCCCACTCCGGCCTCGCCGTCAATGCGAACGGTACCGGTCGAGATTTCGCCGCCGTTCACCCGAACAGGGTCAAAGCTCACGTCCAGCACGCTTGGCGGCAGGAGAGTGAGGGGCTGAGTCATACCAATGCCTTCCACCGAGACGGAGACATTAGCGGACGTGCGGGTCGCCACGCCGTTCGTGTCAATGTCGAAGGTCAGCGATTGCTGGCCCGCAGGCACCGTCACGAGGATGATCGGGAAGGAGATGAGCGAGGGTGCATCGGTGCTGAGCACGACCGTTACACCTCCGACCGGAGCCGGCTGGTAGAGCGTGACGGTGCCGGTGAGGGTGTTCCCTCCCGCGACCTCGTCGGAACTCAACGAGAACGAATCCAACCAAGGACGAACGTTCAAGCGGGCCTGAACGAAGTCGCCATCCAACTCGGCGCGAACGTCCGTGAAGGACGGCGCGAGCACTCGGCTACTGAAGACCTGCACCGCCGGGGATGCCGTCTGACCGGCCGGGATCATGACCCGGATGGCCGTCGGACCGCCCACGCGATTGAATCGCGCCACGGTCGGGTTCATGATGCGGAGCGTCAACTGAGTGCCGCCCGCCGGAGCCGCCGTAGCGAGGGTCGCCACGACATCAGAGGTCGCGCCTAGGCCACCGGCGATTTGGTTCGGGTTCACCGTAACCTGACGCAGGATTGGGAGCGCAACACGGAGCTTGACAATAAAGCCATCCCCCGACATATCCGCGTTTCGCTTGAATGCGAGCGGGCTGAGGTAGGCATTCGGAAGTCCCGGATTGCCCGGCGACGCCATGTTGATGTTGGTCAGCGTGGAGTCGCTCACGCGGTACGGCGGATTGTTGCCATCCACCGGGAATGAGAAGCCCGCGAACGAGGTGACGCCCGCAAGCCAGACGGATCCGGCCCGGTCGACCGTCACCGACTTCACGTCCTCATTGCCGTCCTGTCCGATGTAGTCGGAGTAGAGCAGCTGGTTGGCCGTGGCGTTGAGGACGGTGATGAAGCCCTCGGTCGTCGAAACGGCCGGCGGAGGCGTGCCCGCAACGCGCGGCCACTGTCGATTGCCCGAAGCGTAGACGCCATCGAGCGGAGCCGGAACTCCCGGAACGTTGCTGATTACCGGCACCGAACCCGGAATCGTGGGAGCCGGAATCGGCAGTTTGATAAACCCGACAATTCCGCCCACGTACACGTTTCCGCGCGGATCTACCGCAAGGGATCGCGGCGTCACCGGACCGGAGGTGGCCAGGTTGGTGCTGTACAGCAATTGAGAGCCGTTTGCGCTAACCTTGGTGACCGTAACGACCGGGGCCGTGGAGAACTGCTGTCCGAAAGCTCCCGAGGTGCGCGGGAAGTTGAAGGATCGGCTAACGCCCGAGACGTAGGCATTACCGCCCGCGTCCACGGTCACCGCGAAGCCTTCGTCGTAGCCGTTGCCGCCGATGAGTCCGGCGTAGGAAACCGTACCGTCCGTCTTAAACTTCTGCACGAAGATATCGGACGAGCGCAGCAGATTGCCGTTCGCAAAGATCCCGGTGGTCGTGGGGAAGAAAGCCGCCCCAGCCGTGCCCGGCGACGTATCGGTGTTGGTGTCGGATCTAATCGTACCCGCCACGTAGATCGCGCCTTCAGGGTCCATCGCCATGCCGGCAAGCTGCGTTTGGGCATCCCCTCCAACGTACTTACTTCGCGCGGTGAGTGGCGCGCTGAGGACCTTACTCGACTCGTTGAACGTGTGGTACGTCACGAATCCCGACGAAGGGCCAGCCGGTCGAGGATCAGTGATCCCCGAGATGTCGGAAGAAGTCGTGCCCGCAAAGGCCATTTCCACGAGGCCGGACGCCGCGCCGACCGGTCGGATGGCGAAGCCCGTTAACGAACTGATACCGTTACCGACAAATCCCGTGACCTCGTTGGTCGTAGGATCAAGTACCCGAGTAGCACTCGGGGCGAATCGAACGGCGAAGGCCTTTCGATTGCCATTGACCACGGTGATGTGGGCGGACTGAAGCAATGAACCGTCTACCGAGATGATGTTCGGCGCTGTTGGGAACGACGCGGTGTTGTACGTGATCGTATATACCGTGCCACCGACGTTCAACGTGGGACCACCCGACGCCGTGATCGTCAACTTTTGATCGGCACTCGGCGGGTTCGCGTTAGCGGCGGGAGCCCCCGTGACGACCGGCAGGATTAGCAAGGCGGCTTCGAGCGTCGGCGCGTCAATATCAAACGGGATACCCGTGAGGGTGTTCGTCGTGCCGCCCACCGTCAGGGAGATCGCGAAGGTTCCCGCATTCGGCCAGAAGCCGTTCGGGGCCATTTCGATCGTATGGGTCCGCTGCGGTCCCGGCAACACAGGGCCCGGATCCGGATCACGCGGACCGGCGATGTAAGTCGCCGTCGGACTATTAACAAAGATACCGGCCACGTCACGGCCCACCGGTCCGGGAGGAACGCCGAACGTCACATTGTACTTGGAAGCCGTCGGGAAGGCCGTGGCGGCCGCCGTCGGGGTCACGGTAAAGACGCCACCGGTGCTGAGTGGCGGCTTGGGGAAGCCGTCCAGAATCGCCTTCACGTCGGGGGCTGAGGTGTCAAATGAGATCCAACCGGATTGGTTGCCCATCCAGCTGAAGCTCCACGTACCGCCCACCAGCGGTGTGTCAACCAAGCTCAGATCTTGATCGAGGTCCCGCGGGAAGGTGCGCGACGTGGTTTCACCCGCGATCCAGACGTTGCCGTACTGGTCGAGTTGGATGAACTTAGCCGTGTCGCCCGCCACGCCGCCGACGTAGGCCACGTAGGCCACGTCGTAAGCGTCGCCCTGCAGCGCCGCCAAGTACCCATCGGTGGAATCCTTCAGGTTCAAGCTATAGGGGCCTTGGGTCACGGGGAATTCGGAATCCGCCGTTGAACCCGTGATGAAGACGTTGCCCGCGTTGTCACTGGCGACGCCCCAAGCCTCGTCCAGACCGCCGTCACCACCGAAGTGGGTCCCGTAAACCAGCGGATCAATCACGAGCGCCTTCGAGCGATCGTAACGACCCAGGCGGATTTGAACGCGATTGCTCGCGGTCACTTCAAACTTGGCCGGAACCGTGATGCGCCGCGTGCCAATCGTCTGGTAGGCCAACAAATTGGCTTGACTGACTTCGCCAACGGAAGTGGCCAGCACGAGGCTTCCATCCGCCGCAACGCGAATGCCCTGAGCGCCAGAAATGCGTAGGGAAATTTGGTTGGCATCGACTCCGGGAGCCACCAGGAGGTCGTATCGCGGCCGGCCTTCTTCGGTATACGTGCGAAGGTCTATGCCTCGATAAATCGAGCGGACGAACGCCTGCTCGTAGGTGCGAACGCCACGGGCTTTCTCACCTTTTAAGAAGTCGGTCAGGTGCCGGAACGGCGCAACGCCTTGGGGCACTGCGCGCGAGGCGACGGCCCCTTCGAACGCCATTTGGACCACGTGGCCCACGCGGCGCGCAGTGTCTCCGGACCCCACCACGCGGTTGAAGTCGAAAACCATCGCGTCCCGCGTGACCCAAAGGTCAACGCCTGGCGTACGAGAAAGGAAGAGAGCCCGACGATCCCACTGACCGCGGTTCTCCATAAAGCCTGGAGCCACCTTTAGCAGGGGGCTCTCCATCGGAGGCGCCGGGGCAAGGAGTACGGGCTTGGTCGCGATGGGCCGAGCCGTCTGGCCCGCCACTGCTCCAATTGCCGCCCCCAATGCCGCGGTGGCCGCGACCATGAGAAGAATTGATCTACGAATACCTGACACGAACATACACCTCGTCAACGGCAGTATAGCGAAAGAAACCGTCCGCTTCGCCCAACCTGCACCCATAGTTTGACGGTCCTAAAGACCCATTCGGCCCATTCCCGCCGAACTTTCGTCGGAGTTTTTCCGTATTACGGTCATTTTCAGCCCAAAAAGGCCCAAAAGTCTATTTACCGGGAGGGCATAAACTCCGGCACATCCGGCACTTCCGCCACGCTGAGGATGCTGGCTTGCGCGGCCAACGCCCCGGCGATGGTGCGAAATGCCTCGGCTTGGGGGGTATCCGGGTACCTCAGCAAGCTCGGTCTTCCGGCGTCACCCGCCTCACCCACCCTCGGATCCAGCGGAATGGAGCCTAGGTAGGGCAACTTGAGTTGCTTAGCCAAATCCTCGCCGCTTAACCCAGCAAATATACGGGACAACTCGCCACAACCAGGGCAGACGTACAGGCCCATGTTCTCGATGACCCCAAGTAGCGGGGTGTTGAGCCGACGGAACAGGGCCGCGCTCTTGCCCGCGATATTGGCCGCCACGTGGTGGGGCGTCGTCACCAGAACCACCCCCGTGAGGGGCACCAGTTGCGCGAGGGACATCGGTGCGTCGCCCGTGCCCGGCGGTAGGTCGACCAAGAGGTAATCCAGCTCACCCCAGTCCACGTCCGCCAAAAGTTGGCGAACTGTCCCCGCCACCATCGGTCCACGCCACAGCACGGCTTGGCCTTCTTCCAGCAGGAAACCCAGCGACATCATGCGGATGCCGTCCTTTTCGATCGGCATGATCTTGCCTTCGGCCGACGTGGCGGGTCGAAGGCTAGGGCAACCCATCATCATGGGAATACTTGGGCCATACACATCGGCGTCCATCACCCCCACGCGCGCACCGGTTAGAGCAAGGGCGATGGCCAGATTCACGGTGACGGTGCTCTTCCCTACCCCACCCTTGCCGCTGGCGATGGCGATGCACTGCCTGACGCCTGGGATCAGGTCTTCGGCTTGCTCGACCCGCGCGCGCACTCGAGCGGCCATCTCGACGGTAACCCGCACGACGCCCGGGATCGCGGCCACGGCGGCCTCGCATTCCGCTTGAAGCTGGTCCTTCACCGGGCACGCCGGTGTGGTTAGTTCAACGCGGAAGGTCACATGACCGTCCTCGATGTGGACGTCTTGAATAAATCCCAGGGTGACGATGTCACGGTGGAGGTCCGGATCCTGGACCGCCCGGAGGGCTTGTCGCACGTCAGCTTCGGTCACGCTCATGAGTCCAAAGGGTACCTACGAGCGGCGCGACCTTCGTCTCAGCCAAGAAATATTCTTACCCAACCCTTACTGGCGAAACGTGCTTCCGGGCGGGAAGAAAAGGATGGGCTGGTCGAGGCTTTCGGCGTGCCGCTCTACCAGTTCAGCGATGCTGACGGGCTGCCCGTCCAGGTAGCGGATTTGCGCGCCGAGTTCGGCCGCGATCGTAAAGGTCGGGGCCATATCGTAAAGTTTTGCCTTGAACGCGGCCACGCCCCGGAATGTTCCGGTGAAGAAGAACGCGGCTTCGGCGACGAACGCCCCAAGGTATCGCATCTTGCCAGGAAGGTTCGCTGAACCGTACCGCTCCAGCATGTTGTCGCTATAGCTGACGAGCTCTTGAGGCAATATTTCGCCCGCCTTCACCGGAGAGAGGCGCTCGCCATTCAGGTAAGCCCCGTGCCCTCGGACGGCCATAAAGCTCCAATTGAGATCGGGCAGCACGATGGCGCCGAGGGGGATATCATCGCCACGAACCAGGCCCACACTCACACCCCACAACGGGGAGCCATAAGTGTAGTTGGTGGTGCCGTCTACGGGATCAACGGCCCAAAGGCCCGCCTCGCCGGGATCGCGGAAGCCTTCTTCTTCGCCCCAGACCGTCGTGCCGGGAATTAAGCGAGGGAGTTCGATGCGGAGCATAGCCTCGACTTCGCGATCGGCTCGGGTGACGATACTTCCGTCGCCCTTAAGTTCGGGATTGGCATCGGCGCGAACTTGCTGTGCCAACCGGGCGGCCTGTTGCACGAGGGCCTCAAGGGCCTTTCCGGTGGCGATGTTCAAGGGCATGGCCTGATTATGAAGGATTCTGCTCACGCTAGAGATCCGAAATCGGCCCCGCCGCCGGACTTCGCCCACCCTCCCCGTGATTCTTGACCACCGAGGTCAAGAATCACTCCCGCCCGGCGGCGGGGTTGAGGTGGGTGGTGGCGGGGTCGTGAGTCTCGGGTTGTTGGGTGAGTTGAGATGCGGGGTTTTCGTTTTGTGTTCAGAGTGTCCTACTTTGGAGACATCCAGAACTCGGCCAAGGTGCTCGAACCACGGTCCCACGTGGAGGTGCCGTCTAAGGCACGTTTCTGGACTTGCTTCACGTTCAGAGCCCCGTAGCCCGCCGGCAGGCCTGGGAGGCCTGGGGACTGGGTTAAGCGCGGTAGAGCCGTGCGCTCCCGCCGAGTCGCTCCGCCAAAAACTTTCCGACAGAGACTTGACCTACTTTACGTTCAGAGCCCCGTAGCCCGCCGGCAGGCCTGGGAGGCCTGGGGACTGGGTTAAGCGCGGTAGAGCCGTGCGCTCCAAACGGCAAAAAAACGAAAGCCCAG
>Ga0105047_10009277_pt1 | contig 16225 bp, 10 predicted proteins | sample MAT04_FD_78384 | JGI IMG/M metagenome (GOLD analysis project Ga0105047, IMG submission 78384) | Freshwater microbial communities from Lake Fryxell liftoff mats and glacier meltwater in Antarctica - MAT-04 (megahit assembly) | ecosystem: Environmental > Aquatic > Freshwater > Ice > Liftoff...
GAAAATCGCTTGAAATCACCTCCCGCCTCATTCCCACCTCCCACTCAAGTCCCGCCAAAAACTCCAGCCCGCTAAAAATCAAAAATCCCGCGCTTTTGGGACAGACTCTATTCTACACTACTGGAACCGAGGTTGAGGAATGGACACAAGCCGTGATGCGACACCCCGGAGCCATTTCTTTGTTGCAACAACGTTGTGCTGTGCTGCCCTACCATGAATTGTTCTCGTATTTGGCCACAGCCTCACCACTGCTGCCTGAGGTCCGCGAAATTTACGGCAATTGGTTGGATGAAGTTTTGGCCTTATCGGTCATGAAGCAGTCGGAAGAGCGGCTGCACTCGCGGATTAACTTCGCGGCGACCTGCGGCCCGGAAGTGCGCATGCGACTACAAAATGATTCGGCATTTCGCCAAGACTTCCTCGAAACCATTTGGCCACGCTTCCGGGACAGCATGATCTATCTAACGCAGTCTCAGGGTGAGGATTCTCAGGATGTGTTCGCCTATTGCGGTGGCGAACCTCTGGTCTGGGACTTTTTTAAGCGACCAGATTCCGAAATCTTATTTCGGCAAGTTGGAATGGATGCGGTAATATTACTCAAAGGTCAAAATGCCCTACATCCCGACCTCCAAAACTCTGTGGCAGCCATGTGGGCCAAAGGCATTCTGGACCTGCCACAACGGATGCAGGAATATCAGGGTAATACTCATTTTCTTGCTCTAGCACAGCGGCTCCAAGCGGAATCCGACTGGCCGTGGCTCAATGCTGTGTGTCTTCGCCTTAAAGAAAAAGGGGCCCAATGGCCTGAGCAAGCCGCCTATTTGCATAAATTGTCAAAAAAAACATTGATCAAGGAGATCAATCCCAAAGAACCATCTATAATACCGGGAGCTGCGCTGTTCAGTCTTGCAGAGAGATTTTTCGATGGGCGCGGAGTGGGATTCAGTGACTTGACCGGAGCTGCCTTCGACACCGCAGATATAATGTTAACCGTTCTTGCCGTTGCTGCGGCTGCTCCCTCCATTGGAGCCAGTATTGGCGCTTTGACAGTCAAAGAATCTGGAAAGCAGGTTTTGAAGCAAGCGAAGAAGCTGGCTATTCAGCAAACCCTTCGCACGAGCGCCAGGGAGAGCGTCGAAAAACTCACTAAACGCACTTTGACGATATTGACGAAGCCGGAATCCACCGAATGGACTCAAGCCTTAGCCCAAGAAGCATTTAAAAGGTTGCCCGACAATGTTCGTAAGACCATGGTTAAGATCGGAATAGTGGACATCACAGAACCCGTAAAAGCTGGTTTCCAACTCTCTCGCAATATGGGATTGGGCAGAGATCCATTCAAAAAACTCACCAAGTTGGAGCCGCGGGTCTTCATGCGGCTGGACGGCAGAGTGTTCATCAATTTCACTAATGTCATCACTAACCCCAGCCCAGCAGCAAGTTTCCTGACGCGCACTACTGAAAACGGTGTAATACAGTCCCCTCCGGTTGAAAAAGGTATTATTAAAGCCGCCGGGTACGTTCGTGGATGGAAGGAAGACGTCTCGGCTTGGTGGATCGGCCATGTAACTGGACAGTTTTAATAAAACATCCCCCAAGTCTAAGACCTAATGGAAACACCAAACATTAACGCCAAATCCTCGGTTCTCTTTGTGATCCTAACGCTGCTGGTTGGTGTAAACTGTGCAGATGCCGCGATCCCCTGACGGCTTTGTGCCCGATTCATTTACCCGATCCACGGGCGTCTTCCCTTCATTATCGACGACAAAAGTTGAAGGCGTGATTATGGTGTGGCAACTCAGGAAGAGACGCGCCAAGCAAAGCTTCCATGCAGCGATCACCGCAACAGGCTGAGGAGCGGTTGATTTAATAGTGCTCAGGAAAGGCTCTGCGACTGCTGTCTTGCAAGGAGTCTCCAGCATATTTTTCAGCATACTATCAGACCACTCGTCGTAGCTTTTATTGAACATCGTGATGTCCGCCCCTCGTTCACCCGGAAAATCCAGAAAGTGAATCACGTCCCGCATCCATCTTTCGTTAGACCGATGGAACTCGCATTGAAACATAGAAACATAAGTCGTTTTGCCTGGCCATCTCTTCTTCTGCGCAAGGTATTTGCGCAAGACAGTGTAATCGAACGGGCGCCGTTTACCGTTGGCTTTTGAGTCCTCCCTGAAACGGCTTATCGTTGTTTCCCCCCAGCTTAAGCTTGCCCGCCTTGAGTTGGTTAATCATCGAGAGCAGAAATACCGTTTTACCCGCCTGCGCTGAACCGATAATTCCGATTCTGTGAAATCGCCTTAGTATCTTCATTTTCGACCTTTAGTGATTTGTTTCAGCCGCTCCAAGACCTAATTCTCAGGAAATACCGTAGAACCCTTGCGAGTTGTTCGCGATCGCGAAAATGCGCGAAAAATGATGCCGCACGACCTCTCCACGGATGAGCTGGCGCCTTGTGCCCGATCTCCAAATCCCGAGAACTGGCAAGCCCGAGCGCCCGTTCTTTCGTGGTCCATGTGCTCTTTGTGGTAATTTCCGATCCGTTCTTTGTGGCGAAAGGAGTTAAGCCCCCAAGAACATTCGCCTACTTGCCCGTCTTTCTAAGCATTGCAGGCGGGTCACCCCGCCAATGTCCCACCCTGGAAGGTAAGTTCCCGTTTCAAAGCATGATTCCCGGACCTGATCTCGTTCTCAAACTTCCCGACAACGGATCGTTGGTTAAAATCCGTTCTATCCTTTCAGGCAACAACGTTGGCGCAAGATTATGGACCGACAGTAGGCAGATCGCCCCCATGCTTCCCGACCAGCCTCCCTTTCGATTCGATCCGCAAACCAACACACTGTTTTGGACCTTTGAGTGTCAGGAGGTGGGTTCGATCCGGTTCGGGCGGGCAAAAAACAAGAGGCCCTTTTGGGCAAGCCTCAAACATCTCTTCACCCGGCGCAGGCTGCCCGAAACTTTTGAGGGTGTGCCTTACGCCGAAACTCCAACCCTCTCACAATATCGCCAGGCTATCGAAAACGGCATGGGCACTGATCCACAGAAGGAGGTGTATCTGCGCACTCGTTTCTGGTGGGCCAGCAACGACCCCGCCCGAGGTGCACAAAACGACTTTTGGAACGACGCTTCTGACTCTCTTGGCAGCAATGCCCAGGCTGCGGATAATACTCCAGCGTCATCTGTCGGCAACACTCCGCCTGTTTTAGACACCTTCGCTCACGCCAATCTCATTCAACTGAAATCATTCCTTAATCTGGATGACCCGGCAGCACGCCTCAAAGCCATCGAAATCTACCGGCAACTTGAAGACTTCAAAGAAGCCGAAGCGCTCCTCGACTTCCCATTTCCCGAAGACATGAACTTCTTCGTTGAGTTCCTTAAAAAGCTCGTCTCCGAACGCAGTCCTGCACTGTGTAGGGTTCTGCGTTCACGGTAATTTTCGATGAGTAAATCCCCATCTGAATTGGTTCACCCTCCCTACGTCTGACGCCTCCATGAAACTTCTCCTTTTCTGTATAATCCTTTTCGTTGTAGCCGCTCATGCGGAACCCAAGCTGCAAGTGCTCAAAGGCACCAATGGCACCGCGCGCGATGCCTCCGGGCGTATTGCAATCACTGCCAGTAGCAGCGGAAGTTCAACCACCTATCGTGAAAGTAACGGACGCATCGCCACTACTGCCACTGAGTCAAAGTCAGGACATACCACCTATCGCGATTCCAGCGGGCGCATCACAGGCACCGCGTCCCAATCCAACAACTCCACCACCTTCCGGGATGCCAGCGGACGCATCAGCGGCTCTGCTTCACAAAGTGGAACAACGACAACCTACCGCGACGCCACCGGCAAAATAGTGGCGACCGCTGCCCGTTCCGGAACCAACGTCACCATCCGCGACAGCTCCGGCCGCATCACCGACACTGCCATCGTCGGAAAATAATCAAATCCTACCAACTAAATTATGCATTTTCGTTCAGCTTACATCCCAGCGTAAATTGGGAGGCTCCCTGAATAGTGAATGACGCTCGGGATCAATTCGAAGAACAGCAGTGTTGCCGTTGGAAGGGGATGCAAAATGAGACAGCCCTACGTCATCATCGGTGACATTCACTGTCACGCGGACTGGGAAAACTCGTGACGGGATCGGTGAATTAAAAACCACTGATGCTGGTTACATTCAATAGGGATCCCCCAGTTGGCTGCGCATGAATTCTATGTCGCGTTGAATGGTCTTCGTGGAAACTTCCAGCCATGCGCGATCTTCCGGCAGTTTGGAAACTTCCCTGCCTGCAAACACTGGTGGACTTGGAGCATGGGCGAAAAGAAAAAGTTTAAAGACTTTGGTTTATTGGACAGCCGTTGTCCCACCCCATCCGCCACATTGCGCCCATGAAATGCCTGATCCAAAAACTCACCGGACTCTTTCGCCGGGAGCCGTTCCTAGCTCACTGGAGACAAACTGAGTTTATTTTTCTTCCGGCCGCAAAGCGAAGACGCAGCGCATTAGGAATGCGTGATCCTTAGCAAAATTAGCATCTTATAGAATAATTGATTATTGCTCGCTAATAATTTCGGAAACAGAGTTCCTTGAAATCGTTTCCATCGCCTTAAACCTGATTTCATGAGCGTCACATTTCTCCACACGGCCGATTGGCAATTGGGTAAGCCATTTGCCAACGTCGATGATATTCAAAAGCGTTCCTTGATTCAACAGGAGCGGATCCATTGTCTCAAGCGGATCGCGGTGGCCGCAAAGGAGCAGCGGAGTCAATTCATCGTGGTGGCCGGCGACCTGTTTGATTCCCCCAGCGCCACCAAGGCCACGGTTTCCGCCGCGTGCAGCGCGATTGGGGCAATGAGCGTCCCGGTATTTATCATCCCCGGCAACCACGACCACGGAGGTCCCGGCAGCGTTTGGGAGCAGTCGTTTTTTCAACAGGAATGTATTCAGCTTGCTCCGAATTTGCGCGTCCTGCTGAAGCCGGAACCCGTGGAACTTGAGGAGGCAGTCCTGTTCCCGTGCCCCCTCGTGCGGCGACATGAGGCGGCGGATCCAACCGCCTGGCTACGGACTATTGAAGGGAATCTGGATCACTTTGAGGACAAGGCCCGAGTAGTCATCGCGCATGGCAGTGTGCAAGGGTTTGCTTCGCAGGACGATGATGAGGGCGCAGGCGGCGGAGCACCCAACTTCATTGATCTATCTCGATTGCCGGAACAGCTTTTCGATTACATCGCGCTGGGCGACTGGCATGGGATGAAGCAGGTTGGTGCCAAAGCTTGGTATGCGGGCACTCCCGAACTGGATCGCTTTGCAAAAGGCGAAACCAATCAGCCAGGCCACATCCTAGCGGTCACTGCCCGGCGCGGCGAGGTCCCGGAGGTTAAACCGGTTTCCACGGCGAGTCTGGGATGGCACCGTTTGGGATTCGATTTTTCCGACGATACCGGACTCACTCAGATGGAGGAGAAAATGAGTGCGCTCCTGGGCACCCGCACCAGTCAGGATTTGCTCTTTCTGGAGTTGCGTGGGTCGCTCGGGATCGAGGCCACGACTCGTCTGGAAATACAACTGGAGTCCTGAAGGCTCGTCTGCTCCGGCTTAAATTATCCAATCAAACCGTCGTGGCTCCTTCAGCGGAGGAGGTGGATGCGCTCACCCGGCGGGTGGCGGATCCGCTGATCTCCCGAGTGGCCGCCGCACTTGTCACTCAGGCGGAAGGCACGGACGAAAATGCGTCGATCGCCCGCATCGCCCTGCGAGAACTTCACGCCGCCTGCGTCGGTCATTAACGGGAACTCCGCGATGCACATCACCTCGATCACCGTTCGCAATTACCGGGTCCACCGCGAGCTGAAGGTGGAACTGAACCGCAACCTCACACTGATTGGCGGCCCTAATGAAACCGGCAAGAGCACGCTGGTGGAAGCGGCGCATCGGGCGCTTTTCTTAAGAGCGAAAATCACGGGCGAGACCCAGAAGAGCATGGTCTCAAACTGCCACCCCGGCCATCCGGAGGTGGAGGTCAGCTTTGATTCGGGTGGTCAGGCCTACGTCATTTCCAAACGATTCAGCGGCACCAACGGAACCGCCACGCTCACGGAGGTGAATGGCCCGACCTGGCAGGGCGACGAAGCGGATACCAAGCTGGCTGAGATCCTCGGTGTCGAGGCCATGGGTGGCGGACGCGGAGCCGGGGATCGTGTGGCGGTGCAATGGGCGCACCTCTGGGTCTGGCAAGGTCAGGCGGGCACGGACCCTTCCGAGCACGCCAACAATCAAAGGGTATCCCTGCTCACGCGATTACAAAACAGCGGGGGCGCGGCAGCCATGCAGTCCGACTTGGATGCCCGGGTAGCCCGCGCCATAGCAGAGCAGCACGACAAGCTTTTCAATAAAAACGGCACCCCAAAAAGAGAATCAGATCTTGGCCGGGCCATTCAAGATACGGATGCAGCCACCTTGGCTCTTGAGCAGGCACAAGAAAGTTTCCAAAAACTCCAGCAGGCCATTGCGGATTTTCAGGATGCCCGGTGTGCGATTACCACCAGTCAGAATGTCCTGGAAATGCTTCAACCCGAGAAGGCAAAGTTGGCGATCAGGTTGGACCGCGTCACGCAATTGCGCGGGGACGAACAAACCCAAAAATTGATCCTGGATACAGCCATCGCCAGCCATGAAGCCTTGGCGCGTGGGCATGACCAGATTCTTGGGTTGCGCACGGAGATCCAGATTCGCACTGCTACCCTGGAGCCGAAGAACGCAGCGATAGATCGTCTGGATGCCGATGAGTCGGCCTGCAAGGCGGCGCTTAAACAGACCGATGAGTCCTATCAGAAGGCCCTCGATGAAGTGCGCGCCAGACGTTTGCGCCACGAGCTTGCCATGGCCTACGGCACCCGGTTTGAGAAAGTCGCCGAGCGGGACAAACTGCTCGGCAAGCTCCAGCAGGTGAACGAGGAGAAGGGACGTCTTTCCGAGATCGAAGCCCAATTGGCGAAGCTGCCCGAGATCAGTCCCGCAAAACTAAAGGCGCTCCAAAAGCTGGAAGCGAAATGCTCCAATGAGGAGGCCGCGCTTCACGCCATGGCAGCGGGCATTGAGGTCGTGACCTCCGATCTGGCCATACAGGTGGGAGGTAAAGCGATTCAGGCAGGCCAGTCCGAAATTCTAACGGAGGACACCGAAATCACCATCGGCTCCAAGACCCGACTCCGGATCAAGCCCGGTGGTGGCACCAGCCTTGTGGATGCGCGGAAGCTGTTGCAAAACTCCCGCAAGTCCTTGCAAGCGGGACTTGATGAGTTGGGGATCACTTCCATAGCCGAGGCCTCCGAGGCCTCGACCCGGCGACAGCAATGGGAGGCCGAGGCAAAAACCCGGCAGGCGGTGCTGACCAGTCTCGGCGCGGATGCAGTCGATCAGGAACTGGCGAATGCAGAAAACTCCCTCACTGCTGCCGAGGCGGAGGTTCAACGCCGCACTGCTTCAGTAAAAGATCTGACTCCTCCCGCCACCGTGGCTGATACGCAGTCCATGGTGGCTCAAACTCAAGTCCAACTCAGTGAGGTCGAGGCGGTGGAATCCAGCAGCAAGTCCGCCCACGATGCCGCCGCTCGAGCGTTGAAAAAATCCAGCGAAGCTCACGTGGCCCATCGACAGACGGTGCAGGAAGAGCAACAGACCTTGAACGCGGTCATTACTAAATTGCGCGTTCTGGTGGACATGCAGGGAGAGGACGCCGAGCGGGACCAAAAGTTGGCCGCCCAGCTCACTGCCAAAACAGACGCCGAAAACCTTCTGACGAGCACGCAAAAGACTCTCGCTGAACTCCAACCAGAATTTCTCTCCAGCGACAGTGAAAGGCTGCAACGAGCGTTTGACCAAGCCACCACAGCCAACCACGAGGCGGAAACGAAACTCGCGGTTGCCAGGAACACCCTGCAGAGCGACGGTGCGACCGACCCTCAAGCCGTCCTCGCCCAAGCCGAGGCCCACTCGCGTTCCGCTGAAGAGCAGCGCATGAGTGCCTTGCGCAAAGCCTCGGCAATCCAGCTCATCCATCAGCGCTTCCTCGAAGAGCAAAGCGCTTTGGCGGATCAATTCACACTTCCACTGGCGGATAAGATTTCCAGCTATTTGCGCTGCATCTTTGGTGCGGAAGCCAAGGCGGCTCTGAAGCTCGAAGACAACGTCTTTGTAGGCGTGGAACTCATCCGGCCAGGCCAGAATCTCGGAGCCCTCCCGTTCGCCAGCCTCAGCGTCGGCACGAAAGAACAAGTGGCCTCCGCTGTTCGCCTCGCTATGGCCGAAGTGCTCGCAGAAGGGCATGATCGTTGCCTGCCCCTGGTCTTTGACGACGCTTTCACCTACTCCGATCCCGATCGGGTCGCAGCTCTCCAGCGGATGCTGGATTTCGCCGCATCCCAAGGTCTTCAAATCATTATCCTGAGCTGCAACCCCTCCGACTACGCCACCCTCGGAGCTCGCACGATTGCACTTCGAGCACAAGCCGCATCGCTTAAAACTCCGTCAGAGCAGCCTGCGACTTTTGACTCCACTGATTCTCCACCTTACTCAGAGGAGGAGTTTGCAGCCGCGGTCGAGGTCACCGACGAGCTGCGTCAAGCCCTGCTCTCCGCCCTCCGCTCAGCAGGTGGATCGAAGGGCAATGGAGCGCTTCGGCAGGACTTGGGTTGGAGTGCCCCCACTTACGACGCAGTAAAAAACGACATCGTTGCCTCTGGAGAGGTAATCCCTGGCCGGGGGAGAGGCGGCAGCATTGCCCTCGGAACCAGCGAGCCTTCCTCCGCTGATCGTATTGATTGACCTCACGTCTCCAGAATAACAGTTTATCCTCCTCGATTTTCCCTAACTTGTGACTGGTTCCACCCCGCGCATCATTCTATCTCTCGCCGACCTTTGACCACCATCGACAATCCAACCTCCTACAACCTGAGCTTTACCGCAGCGTCACTCCGTCCGGATCTGGCGAGGATTGTGGCTGAACACTACCTCGCCACGGGCGATTGGAACCTGGCGAAAGATCGTATTCTTTCCACCAATGCGCTCCAGTCACGGAGTCCAAGCAGCGCGATTCGTATGGAGCGGGAATTACGACGCAGGTTTGCTACTTTGACGCCCGATCAGCTCGCCATTGCTGCCCAAGCCACTTCTGAAGATCGCGCCGCGATTGCCTGGCTTGCAGTCTGCAAACACGCCCCGTTTGCCTTCGAATTTGCGGCCGAGGTTCTCCGGGAAAAATTGGCGGATCGGGATCCTGTCCTGCGCCCATCCGACTACGAGGCCTACGTGGAGAGCAGGAGCCTGTCCCAACCGGAGCTGGCGCGGTTGACGGTTTCCTCGAAGGAGAAAATCCGGCAGGTTCTCTTGCGCATGCTCGCCGAAGTCGGGCTGCTGCAGGCAGGAACCGCATTAGGGACAATCCAGCGCCCGGTTTTGTCTCCGGGGGTAACTCACGCCATTACTGCGGATTCCACCCATTGGCTGGCTGGGTTTCTCGTTCCGGATGCCGAAATCCATTTCCCTTGAACGTCATGAAATCGAACGACCTTCCCGAACGGCTTTTTCAAATTTTCAGTCGCCCGAACTTTCTCACCATGGAGGGTCTGGCCAATGAAATGCCCATCTATATCCAACCTTACGAGCCCGCAGAGGAAGACGCCATCCGGCGTATGGTGGCGAGCCTCACGATCCGGTTGACCAATGCCGGCATCATGCTCACCTCCCTCGATCTACTCAGCCTCGTGTTGGGGGAATTGGAGGATCACGACATCCTGGATGATCTTTTACGAAACGAAGTCAGTTCGCAAAAAATTGAGATTCTGGAGACGCTTCAGAATTACTCCGACCCCAAGACGCACCTCGTCCCGCGTCTGAATCGTGAGATTGGAAACGAGGGCACTCAGTTGACTCTCATCACCGGCTCAGGGCGGATCTTTCCCTTCCTCCGCACCCATACCATCCTAGAGTCGCTCCAGCCTGCGATGTGGCATCATCCAGTGGTGATCTTCTTCCCCGGTGAATATGCCCAGGATCCGACCGGCGGCTCGCACCTGCGCCTCTTCGGATCCATCCCCAGTCCCCGGATTAATAATCCCTACTATCGAGCGATGAATCTCGATCAATACCGTCTCTGAACCCCATGAAAATCCACGAGCTTTTTGTCAAACCTGTTGATCGTCCCATTGATGGTGTCATCAAGGCCGACGACGACCGCAATCTCCAGATCGAGCTCGAGGAATATGTGGTCACCCGCGATGTCGCCAAAGGGCTGGGCATCTTCACTGACCGTTATCTCACCGAACTGACCGCCAACGGCGTGTGGATCTCCGGCTTCTTTGGCTCCGGCAAATCGCATCTGCTCAAAATCCTCTCGCTGATTCTGAATAGCGAACCTCTCACTACGGGAGTCCGCCCGTCCGACATCGTACTGCCCAAGATTGAAGACGAGATCGTGAAGGCTAACTTGCGCAAGGCCACGGCCATTCCTTCGCGCAGCATCTTGTTCAACATTGATCAGAAGTTCGATGGCATCGGCGGCGATCACACCGCACCGATCCTGGAAGTTTTCGTCAAGGTCTTGAATGAGCTGCAGGGTTACTATGGCAAGCAAGGTTACATCGCCCGCTTCGAGCACGACCTGGATGTGCGCGGCGACTTCGTCCCTTTCAAGGAAACCTATCTCCGGCTGAATGGTGCCACTTGGGAGAAAGACCGCGAGGCCATCGCTACAGCCCGCAAAGGCGCTTTCGCCAAAGCTTACGCTGCTCACTTTACCGTATCCGAAACCGACGCCACCGATCTCATGCGCCAGGTCCGCGAAGATTATCGCGTCTCCATCGAGAGCTTTGCACAGATGGTCAAAGACTACATCGCCCGGCAGCCTCCCGGTTTTCGTCTGAATTTCTTCGTCGACGAAGTCGGCCAGTTCATTGGGCAGGACTCCAAGCTCATGCTCAATCTCCAGACCGTGGCGGAAACGCTGGGCACGGTGTGCGACGGCCGGGCCTGGATCTTTGTCACCTCCCAGGCTGATCTAGAGGGCGTGCTCGGCACCTTCAAGGGGATGGGAGCGCAGGACATCACCAAGATCATGGGCCGTTTTAAGACCCAGCTCACCCTCGCCAGTGCCGATGTTCGCGAGGTTATTCAAAAGCGACTTCTGGCCAAAAAGGAGGACGAACCGGAAGTCCTCACCGACATCTACGACCGCGAGAAGGACAACTTCCAAACGCTTTACCGCTTCGGCGACAACTCCATCAATCTGCACGGCTGGCGGGGTAGCGATGAGTTCTGCGGGTTTTATCCCTTTCACCCTTACCAGTTCGACCTCTTTCAACTCGCCATCCAGCAGCTCTCCAAACACGGAGTATTCACGGGGAAATTCCTCTCCGTGGGCGAGCGCTCCATGCTCGCTGTCTTCCAGGAGGTGGCCAAGGCCGTGCGCAATGATGACGTGGGCCACCTGGCAACTTTCGACCGCATGTATGATGGCATCTCCGCCTCCATCCGAGGGGACATGCAGACCACCATCAAGCTGGCCGAGGGGCGACTAGGCGAAGGGCTTCCTATCCGCATTCTCAAATCGCTCTTCCTGCTCAAGTGGGTGCGCGAGTTCAAGGCCACGACCCGCAACATCGCCATCCTCTTGATCGACCGCCCCGATCTCGACATCCGCGCTCACGAGAAAGCAGTCAGCGATGCCCTCGCACTCTTGGAAAGCCAGTCCTATTTGCAGCGCAATGCCGACCTGTTCGAGTTTCTCACCGACACCGAAAAGGACATCGAGGTCGAGATCAAGAATACCGAGATCGACGAGTCGCAGGTGGCCGACCTTCTCTCGAAGGTCCTGTTCTCGGATGTACTCCGCGACCCGAAGATTCGCTATGAAGGCAACGGGCAGGACTACAGCTACGCACGCAAACTCGATGACGACCTGACCAGCAAAGTGGCCGACATCGCCATCAACATCATCACCACCGAACATCCCAACCACACCGACGCCGCCACGCTGGCCGCTCAAAATACAGGCAAAGGAGAACTCCTCGCCGTCCTTCCCCCCGACACTAGACTGAACGAACAGGCCCGGCTCTTCCTCAAGACCCAGAAATACGTCCAGCAAAACACCGGCGCAGGCGACAACTCCCGCAAAGCTATTCTTGACCAGCGCAGCCAGCAGAATGGACTCCGGGCTAGCACCATGCGGGACATGGCCAGTGAGTTCCTCAGCAAAGCCCCACTCTACCTCAATGGCTCCCGCCTCGATTCCGTGGGGGAGGGCGACGCCCGCAACCGATTCGCCAAGGCTTGTCAGGAACTCATCTCCTTTTCTTTCCCCAGTCTTCGCATGCTCAAAGGTGCTTACGACGAGGCCACCCTCTCCGACGCACTGCTCACTCAGGATGACCTTCTCACCAGCGGAACTCAGACTCCCTCGGAGGCCGAGCAAGAGATCATCACCTTCGTAATGCGGAACCAGAACAGTGGCGATCGCACCTCCATCGAGGAAATCGTCGGCAACTTCGGCCGTCGGCCCTACGGTTGGTATCCCTTGGCCGTCCTTACTCTCGTTGGACGCCTCTTCCGGATGGGTAAAGTGGAACTCCGCACCACCGAGTTACTCGATGCTCGCAGCGCGTTCGATCTACTGAAAAATACCCGCCAACACGGCGGCATCAAGGTCCGCATGCAGGAGCAATTTGACGCCACCAAGGTCAATGCCCTCAAGAAGTTCCACCACGATTTCTTCGACCGCGCCAACAGCGGGACCGAGGCCCGCTCCGTAGGTCAGCACACCTCCGAGGCCCTCACTGCCGAGGTCAGCACCCTCACCGGGTTGCTCGACCAGGCCACGCGCTACTCCTTCCTGGAACCATTGCGCCCCATCGCCACCCAACTCTCCGCACTGGCACAGAAAGACTACACCTACCTCCTCAATCACCTGGCGGACTTTGCCGACGACCTACTCACCGCCAAGGAGGATCTCCTCTCCCCGATCAAAGCCTTCATGCACGGCCCTCAGCACGTCGCTTACGATGAAGCCATCGCCTTCCTCCGGGAAGAAGAGGCCAATTTCGCCGAAGTCCCAGCCGCTGCAGTGCAGCCGCTCCGCGACCTCGCGGCGTCTGCTCATCCCTATCGGGGAAATACCCTTCCCTCCGCTAGGGTGGCCGTGAGCAAGCTGCGCGACCTCCTCGCTGAGTTGCTCCAGGCCGAGCGCGAACAAGCCCTCGCCACCTTGGACGCGCAACAAGCCCGCCTCCAAGCCGCCGAGGATTTCACCTCGCTCGAAGAGTCGGCCCGCCAGCAGGTCATGGCCCCCTCAATCGCTGCTCGCAAGGCCATCCAAACGGACCGCTTTGTCCCCGGCATCCGCGACCGGCTCCAGCGCTCCAGCACTCAGGATTACCCCGCCCAGCTCGCCTTGGCTTCACGACTGGCAGTCTCGCTCACGCCGCCCAACGGCAAGACTGGCGACCCAGCGACGCCCCCTCCGGTCCCTGTGTCCTACACACCCGCCACCAGCCTGCGTCCGCAATGCAGCCTGTCCTACATCGCGAGTGAAGCCGACCTCGACTCCTGGCTCACCGCCCTCCGAGCGGTCGCCTCCGAGGAACTCAAAAAAGGAAACCGCATCAGCCTGTGAGGACCCAATGTCTGCCATACCCCGCAGTGTGGTCTGAAAAACGCTCTGAAAATTTAAAAAATGGACTAAATGTGTCTATAATTGCATATATTAGAGCGAAATGAACGGGGATAAGCAGCTTTCAGCGCAGATTGATGACCTCCAACGCCGGGGCCTTTACGGCTTTGAGCCATCTCAATTGGCGCAGTCGCTTTCCACTTCGCCGGCAGCGGTCAACAAAGCACTTCAACGCCTGGCTGCCAAGGGGCGGGTCAAGCGGATCCGCAAAGGCTTTCGAGTCATTCTCCCGGTTGAGTTTTCAACGGTAGGGATGCTTCCGGTCGATTGGTTCATTGATGACCTCATGCGGTCACTCGACCTTCCCTACTATATCGGTCTGCAAAGTGCCGCCGCGCTCTACGGTGCCGCCCACCAACAGGTCCAGCAGGTGCAAGTCGTAGTTCCCAAGCAGGAGCGGTCGATTATGCGCCCGGGGCTTTCCATCCGGTTCTTCCGTAAACTCAATTTCAGCTCTACTCCGCTGCAATCCCACAAGGGCCACGGCGGCATGTTGCCGGTGTCCTCCCCGGAAGCCACTGCTTTCGATCTCGTGCGCTACGCCCGGCACATCGGTGGGCTTGATGCCGTCCTGACCGTTCTGGTTGAACTTGCAGAGTCCCTCCATCCGGAAAAGCTGGCTGCAGCCGCCCGCGTTGAGCACGAACTGGCGCAGGTGCAACGTCTCGGCTGGTTGCTCGACCATCTCGGGCACAACTCTCTGGCCGACGCACTCCACGCCGCTTTGCCCGCTGACAAACCTATCCGCAGATCCCGGCTGGACGCCGCGGGTTCATGGGGCGGCCATCCTGCAAAAAATCGTTGGCGGGTGGTGGAGAACGCCGAACCACAGTCCGACCTATGATCTCCGCCGCTTACATTACCGAGTGGTCCCAACAGTGCCCCTGGGTTTCGTCTGCGCAAGTGGAGCAGGATCTGGTTTTATCACGCGCATTGGTCGAGATTTATACCGACCCAATTTTGTGCGAGCGGCTGCTCTTTCGCGGCGGCACGGCACTGCATAAAATCGTTCTCCAGCCAGCAGCCCGCTACTCGGAAGATCTGGATTTTGTGCAGATCCGACAAGAGCCTATCGGCGAAACTCTGGACCGCCTCAAAGCACGGCTGGATCCCTGGCTGGGCACACCCAAAAGCGAGGTCGGCGCACGCGGGGCCACGGTCACTTATCGTTTTAACTCCGAGCTGCCACCCATCATTCCGCTGCGTCTGAAGATCGAAATCAATACCCGCGAGCATCTCTGCCTGCGACCGATACAACAAACGGAGTTCACGGTTCAATCACGCTGGTTTACTGGTACGGCCACGCTCCCCATCTATTCCATAGTCGAGCTGCTTGGGACTAAACTCCGTGCTCTCTACCAACGTCGAAAGGGTCGGGATCTCTTCGACCTCTGGTACGCCTACCAGTCGAAATTTTTGTTTCTCACCGACGTGATGGAAGTATTCCTCCACTACATGGAGGCCGAAGGCCACCCCATTACCGCCGCGAAACTACGGGACAATCTCGCGGCCAAAATGAGCCATCCTGGCTTTCTATCAGACACCCCGCCTCTCCTGCGTCCTGGGATTCAATTCGATCCAGTAAAAGCTCACGAATGGGTGGAGTCAGCACTCATCTCCATCCTAGCCGCGGCGGAATCCGGTGGTGCCGAAACTCCCGCCGATATCCAGGCCCTGAAAGTCCTGAAACAGCTTGGGCTTTGAAGCTTCTCCAAGATCCGAAATTTAATGAACACCTCCGCCCTCAAAACCTTCGCCCCGGCCGTTCGCAGCCAGCTCATCGAGGCCGTCACGCGCAAGCTCGATTTCGCTCTTACCGCCCAGACCCCCGACTACCTTACCACCTTCGCCCCACAGGTGACGGCGCTGCGGAAACTGGCAGAGGCGGATCGATCCGGGCTCATCGACCGTGTGGCCTACACTTGGTTCAACCGCCTCGCTGCGCTCCGCTTCATGGACGCCCAGGGCTGGCATCCCTTCCGTGCCCGAGTCCTCACTCCCGCCACCGTCGAGGAGACCCAGCCCGAACTGCTCAAGCTCACCCGCACTGGAGCTTTACCCGAGGAGCTGCAGCAGCACACGGACCCGAAACGGCTGAACGACATCCTCGATGGCCGAATCCCCACCGCCACCCCCGGAGCGGATGCGCAGGGCGAAGTCTATCGCCACCTCGTCCTCGCCGCCTGCCGTTTTTACCACGCCCTGCTGCCGAACCTTTTCGAGAAGCTCGACGACGAGACCGAGCTGCTCCTGCCCGATGACCTCCTCACCGAGCATTCCGTCGTCCAAGGTTTCCGCACCGAAATCAGCGACGAGGACTGCAGCACTGATTCTTCCACAGGGCAGCGGGCCAATGTCGAGATCCTCGGCTGGCTCTACCAGTTCTACATCTCCGAGCGGAAGGACCAGGTCATGGCCCGCAAGAGCGCCGTGCCCACCGAGGACATCCCCGCCGTCACCCAGCTCTTCACCCCGCACTGGATCGTCCGCTACCTCGTC
>Ga0105047_10009278_pt1 | contig 16224 bp, 11 predicted proteins | sample MAT04_FD_78384 | JGI IMG/M metagenome (GOLD analysis project Ga0105047, IMG submission 78384) | Freshwater microbial communities from Lake Fryxell liftoff mats and glacier meltwater in Antarctica - MAT-04 (megahit assembly) | ecosystem: Environmental > Aquatic > Freshwater > Ice > Liftoff...
ATCCTGTCATCTCGCAGTGTATCGGTCTGTTGCGTGGTCAGCGTTAGCTTTTCGGACAGCCTCTGAGCCTCTCGATAAGAGACCCAGCTCACAGGGGGACATCTCCCTGAAGCCCTGCATCGTAGAGAGGCCTGACCAAACCGGAGCTTGGTCACGAGATGCCGAATATTCTTTGTTTTAACTGGTCATGCCCCCAGTATCTTCCGTCACGATAAAAAAGATCAACGAAATCCTTACAGAGGTTGGTACATCGACTTTCCCAATCATTGCGAACATCTTTAATGGTCATGTCAAGTTTTCGCTTCAACGATGGTGATCTGCATGGACTAAATGAGCTCGCATGCTGACCAAAGTTGAGCCACTTGCCTCGAATCCCGATAGCTTCGAATCCCATCTCAACCGCTTCATGTTCCGCAAACTGGTTAGAAAAATGACGAAGGAATCGAAACACGTCTCCAACTCCATCCAGTACACGATTTCCTGACACCCACTCTCCTGCTTGAAACACTGAATTCTCCGGTGGCCCATCAGCGGCTAGGGCAAGATCATGCTGGTTAAGTGTTAACTCGTTCCATCCCCCAATATCAATCTCAGTCCAGAATTGGCCAGCGTACGTCACTGCCCAAGGATCACCATACAAATCGTTGTAGAGTCCCCAATCCATAGGGGCGTTTCCTTTGACCCTAGGCGGATAGCTCCGCCCCTTCCCGGTCAATGAAACGTTTGATCGAATCATTGACTCGACGGTCGCGACATCAGACCATCGCCTCGGACGAAAAAGCTTTGGTCGAAACCAAATTGCGATTCGCGGTCTATTTGCTTTCTGCCCCTCCGTTGCTTGCCAGCAGGACTCAATTGCAGACAAGTGCCGTTGATGTTGAATTTCGTCATCACCGCCGTAGCCTCCCACCAAGCCGAGCTTCATCACGCCGCGTAGTGCTACTTCCAATTCACAAGCAAGGGACTCTACATTCTGCTGACGAGTCCTCCCGTCATCTCCTTGTGACGGACTAGTGAATGCAATCGGTCTCCGGTGGTGAGCCAGATCAAAGATTTGGTCCACAGCACACCCGTGAGCTTCATTCATAACACAGATGATTCGCTCTGGACCAACAGAGGCGAATGCATATCCCAATTCGAAGAGTACATTCGGATTTGAACAGCGTTTTGGAACCTTAGAATTTGTATTCGCAATGAATGTCATGTCCGAAACAATGGCATCCGACTCACGAAGGCGTTTCAAAAGCGTCTCAGGGATGTTGCACAATCCTGGCTCGTTTTCAGTGTCTGACTGCACGAGTATCCGATACAGAACCGTCGAATCTTTTCGAATCTTTTCGGCTGCCAAATCAAGGGCTTCTCCGATTAAATACCTCCCGTGATTCTGAGGAGTGTCGCTCTGCCACGAGTAAAAGACGGTGAACACTTCGCTCATTTTTGTGCTCGCTTGGTGAACCGCTTTGCGGTCGGGTGGCCGGGTCTGGAGTATTAGAGCGGTTTGACTCTTCGTCGTTCGCTTCTGGCTCTCTCGGCTGGGAGGGCGAAGCTCCTGCTGAGCCGCTGGTCCCAGAGAGCATCTACTCCGGCAGCGGCTCAGCAGGAGCTTCGCCCTCCCGGATCTCGTGATCTCAAGTGTCAAGACGACTCGTCAAACCGCTCTAGCGGAAGGTCTGGAAGTGTTGCTGTAGCACGCGGGTTTGCGTCAGGGCCATTCACTACGCTGCTGACCCTTCCATCTGATCCTGTCGCTGCGGCGGCTTTTCAGTGGGTCACGCTCAATTACCGCAGACTCACGTGTGCGGCTCGCTACGGCTTGGTCCGCACGACGCGGTGGAAGTGCAGTTCCACCTCGCGGTCGACGACGCGTTTGATGCCTTCGGACAGGCAAGTCGGCTCGTGGTCGGATTCGCCGATGCGGATGATTTCGCTCAGCGGGGTGCCGGGGGGGACGCTGAAAGTGCTTTGGTTGATGATCTGGTTCCCGGCGTCGAGGTCGGGAACGATGAAGTGGATCGTCGCTCCGTAGGTCAGCATGTTGCACTTGAAGGCATCGTTGTACGGCTTAAAACCCGGGAATGGCGGCAACAGTCCGTGGTGCAGATTGATGATCCGCCCCCCGGCGAACTCCCAGCAAATCCGCGCGGGCAGCACGCGCATGTACCGGGCCAGCACCACATAGTCGACATCGTATTGGTCGATCAGCTGGGCCATCTCGTCGTAGTTCGGCTCGCCGCCCGCATCGCCGATGTTGTGAAACGGCACATCGAACTGCTCGGCCAGTCCGCGACACGCATTCCGGTTCCCGATCATCACAGCTGGGATCGCCTTGAGTCGGCCATCGCGAATGTCGCGCAGGATGGCGTGCGGCGGCTCGCGGCGGTAGGTCGTACAGAGGGCGATGCGAGGTGGGCGCTGGTGTTCATCCCGCGACCAAGTGCGGACCGAGAGGCCCTTCTCGACTCCGATCTCCTGCATCCGCTGGCGCAGGTCGGCAATCGACCCCGCCTCAGCGGGCCAGTCGATCCGTAGCAGCATCGCGAACAGCCCCTCGGAGTCGTGGTCGTACATCTGGATCTCATAGATGTTCGCCCCCGCGGTCGTCACATGATGCACGATGGGGTCAGCGAGACCGCGATGATCGGGGCCGACGGCAGTGAGAATGACTTGCATAGTGGCAGGCTCGGGTTGTGGATTCGCCAAGGGTCGCGTGCGGCGCTGCGGAGTATAGATCGTCGGCCCGGTGGAAGCTTACCAGTTCGAAAGACTCCCGACGCCGCGACCGCCAAGCGTGCCATTGTCGCCGGACTCTCCGAGTCCAGAGACTTGGCGTGGTGCAGTACGCATTCCGGCTCTCTGGCGAATTCCGCCAAAAACGTCACGAATCTATCTCGACATCTCCGAACACATTGATACTGTACTAGTTTGGCGACACAGTCACACAGATGACTGGACGGTGAGGGCTCTCTGGGCTCTGACCATCATGTCAGTGGGCGATACCGCGCCGCGAAAGAAGCGGCAGGCCGAAAGCGGGACGGACGAACATGTCCGCTTCGTCTGGACCTCGGGGGCTAGGCGACAACGGGCTCTCGCGCCGAATTGTGAAGTGTTTCTCGAATCACTCCCCAACGGAGGGTTGTCATGCTCAGGCATATTGACGCTCAAAATGGGATCCCCATTTACGAGCAGATTATTCGGCAGGTCACGATCGCGGTGGCCGATGGCTCGCTCTCGCCGGGGGAGCATGTGCCATCGGTCCGCGAACTGGCGGGCCGGTTGGCGGTGAACCCCAACACCGTCGTGCGAGCCTACCGCGACCTGCAAGTGCAAGGCGTGCTCGTCCCGGTGCGTGGCACTGGTCTCGCGATCGCAGCTGATTCGCTCGCCAAATGTCGCGATCAACGGCTCTCGCTGATTCGCCAAAGTTTGCGCTCCGTTTTGGAGGAGGCTTGGCGTAACCGAATCTCAATGGCCGAGCTGCGGACGCTCTGCGAGACCGAACTGACCCGTCTGACCGAGGAGGCCCTTTAACATGACTCCAGCCATTTCACTTCATGGTGTGTCGAAACGGTACGGCTCGATCGTGGCCCTCGACAATGTCTCATTCGATGTCCCCGCCGGGAGCGTGTGCGCTCTGCTGGGAGCCAACGGGGCGGGGAAGTCGACCACGCTCAAGATTCTCCTGGGCCTCGTCTCCCCCGATTCCGGCACCGCCAAAGTCGGCGGCCTCGACAGTCGAGAGGACGCCCTCGACATCCGCCGCACCGTCGGATACGTCCCCGAACGGCCCGCCCTTTACGACTGGATGACCGTCGAGGAAATCGGCTGGTTCGCAGCTGGTCTCTACCCGGCGGACTATCAGATGCAGTACCAGAAGCTGCTCGACCGGTATGCGCTGTCGGGAAAGCAGAAGATCAAAGACCTGTCGAAGGGGAACCGCTCCAAGGTCGCGCTGGCTCTGGCCCTCGCCCATCAACCGCAGGTGCTGATCCTCGACGAGCCGACCTCGGGACTCGATCCGCTGGTGCGACGCGAGTTCCTTGAAAGCATGGTCGATGTGGCTGCCGAGGGACGCACCGTCATCATCTCCAGCCACCAAGTTCAGGAGGTCGAGCGCGTCGCCGACCGCGTGGCGATCCTGCTGCATGGCCAGCTGGTCTGTCACGAGCGGCTCGATGAGCTGAAACAATCGTGCCGCGAGGTCAGCGCGCTGCTCGGACCGGGCCAGACCGCACCCCCCGATATGCCCGGCGAGGTACTCGCGCATCTCCCGATGGGCCACGAGCACGTGTGGCTGGTGCGGGGGCTCGACGAACGGGAGTGGCACTCCCGCTGCCAAGCCGGGAACACGATCACCGAGATCCGGCACCCCGACCTGGAGGACTTGCTGCTGCTGCTTCTCCGCGAGTACCGCAAGCGCGAGAGCAAGCCCGAGGTCCGAACCCCCAAACTCGAAGCCGGAACCGCGAAGTGACGAGGCGAGCCGGAGTGCGTCAGCACCCAGCCGTAGGACGGGCATTCCTGCCCGTCCCTCGCCAGCGTGGGGTTCCTCCAGAAAGCGTCCCCAAGTCCAGGTTCCCTTGTCTCCCATGTGTCGCCTTCCCGACGCTCGAACACACAGCGGGACTGGGCTGGAAAGCCCGGCCTCTAGCTCCCCCACTGACTACTGACCACTAAAAACTGACCACTCCCCAAAGGGGCCTTCCCATGTTTACCCCCGCCGTGCAACGCATCGTCTGGAAAGAGTTCCGCGCTCAGCGTGCCGTCTGGATCGCCATCGCGGTCGAGCTGGTGCTGCTGCAGTTCTGTTGGGCCATTTTTCAGAATCGTTTTCCGATCAATGTCTTCTCGATCGCCTTCGTGCTGACCGGCGTCTTCGCGATGACATCGAGCGCGATGCTTTTCGCGGCAGAGTCCGAAGCCCACACCGATGGCTTCCTGCGCCAGCTGCCCTTCCGCTCGGAGGATCTGCTCATCGGAAAACTCGGCTTCTGCGTCACAGCTGTGGTCGCGTTTCTGGGACTCGCAATGTTGACGACGTTGATGGCGGGAGTCTCGGCGGGGAATTTCGGCGGGGCGTCCGGCGACTACCTGGGCAACCCCGCCCTGTACGCCAATGGCATCATCGGCCTGTGGGCGTGGGGAATGTTCTACTCCCTGGTCACTCGCAAGGTCGTCTGGACCGTGACCGGAGCTGCGGCGACCGAACTCGCCGTGAACGGAGTCATCCACGGTGTCCTGTATGATCACCGCCTGAGCGATGCTGTGGTCTACTCGACCTATTGGGTCGTCACCCTGACGGTCATCCTCGTCGATGCATGGCTGCTGTCGAAGTGGTACGCCGGGGACGCGGGCACTCGCCCCGCAAGGCGTCTGGCAGGCTCGGCGCACCTACCATTCCCGCCCCCCACGTTCCTCCCTCTGCCGTGGGTGCCGTCCTACAAGATCGGTAGCTGGATCGGAGTGGTCAGCGGGCCGGCTTTCATGTGCCTCGCTTTGACGTTCTCGAATCTGCCATCCCCCGTAGAAGGCAGCGTCATTGATTTTATGGCAATCCAGGGACTCATCGCGGGAACGCTCATCGCCCTCTGCGCGATCATTCTTTGGCCGAGAATGGTCTTCGAGTCCAACACACCGCCGTCCACACTGCTAGAGACCATTTCGTCCTTGAATTTCATTGACTCGCCGCTCACTCCCCGTCGAGTGTTGGCGCTTTTCGGCATGCTGGGCCTGGCCTTGGTCGGCCTCATCCTCGGCCTGGTGATGAGTTACTTCGCTTTAGCCATCCCGCTGTCACTGACTTTCTTGCCGGGCACGAATCCAGCCATGGCCTCTGAAATCAGCACGTTCTTTCTGATGTCTGTCGGTAGCGGTCTGGCCCTCTGGTTCGGAGGGCAGGGGGTTCGCTCGCTCGCCGGGATTGAGACGAACAGCTGGCTGCGACTGCTGCAACTCAGCCAAACGGCTTCGCGCCGGATCGGTAAAAGCGCGGGTTCGCTGCTGTGGATCGAAGCGCGGCGAGCGGTGCCCGTGTTGATTGTCGGCTGGGTGTTGCTGGGGCTGGTCGCCACTTATGCATCGTGGCGTGAACCTCATGCGAGAGGGCCACTAAGTTTCTTCGTCCTGGGTATTGCGGGTCTCGTGTGCGGGTTGCAGACGATCCTGCCCGATCGTTCGCAGGGCAGTCTCGCGTTCCTGCACGATCGCGGCGTCCCCGCGCGTGCGGTCCTCGGCAGCAAGATCGTCGTCTGGGGTCTGACACTGGGGCTGCTCGCGACCATCGCACTCGTGATTCAGGGGGACCTGTGGAAACTGGTTGTCCGTGACACAACGACATACCGATCCATCGTCGGACCAGACGGTGTGGTCCGGCTTGAGCCGGACACCGCTCAGGGCAGCGTACTGTTCGTCTTCGGGATTGTGCTGGGGACATTTGTGATGGGAGTCTTGTGCGCCGCCTGGCTGCGTCGCCCCATCCTGGCCATCATCGTGGGAGTCGCAGCTGCCATTTCCTGGACGGGCTGGATCGGGTCGCTGCCAGACTATAACGCCCTGTCTGAGGGGACGGTCATCTGGCCGATCGCACTCCTACTGATCGGCATCTTCTGGACCGGCACGGCGACACTGCGGGAGCAGGCGAACTGGAAGTCGAGACTTGGTCGGGTGGTTTGGGTGCTGCTGGTGATGGGAGTGGCGTTCCAATCCCGGGCCCACTTCCGAGCGAACGAAATCCCAGTGGTGGAACCCGACTTGAGTCACAACAACATCCAGCCGGCACCGGCTGCGGGACAACTCGTCTCGTCTTGGTCATCTTCCATGTCGATCGAATCCCTCGATCAGTTAAGCGAAGACGGCCCGCAGTTGAGTGCTCTGATTCAACCGGCTGGCTTCTGGGGCTCGGAGAATGCCTTCAAATCGGCGATCGAACAGCTCCAGCTCGACGAGGACACCTGTGACCTCGACGCGTCCATCGAGCATTTGCTGAAGTGTCTCAAGGTGATTGGCAAGCTGACAGAAGGCTCTCGCAATGAGGAGGGTTGGGTGGAAACGCTGAAGACCCGGCGAGTCGTGCTCTCGGCGATTCGGCGCTGGGCGAATCATCCGTCACAGACCGCCGAGCGATTGGAGAAGGCCGTGCTGTCATTTGGGGACTTCAATCGATTCGATCAATACTCAGCGGCCAACGCTCTCGCTCGCGAATACGCCGCTGCCCAGCGCGCGATCAACACGGGGGTCGCGATGGGAGATGAGAATCGCCCTACGGTGCGGCTCTCGTACTTCCCTTCGCTTTATATGTCGCTGTCGGGAGAGAAAGAGCGCGTCCGCCGCTTGGTCGACTACTACTTCTACCTGTCGTGTGGAACTCACGCCTCCCAGGACCCGAGTGTCGGCCAGGAGTATAATCACTGGTTTCAAAGCACCTACGCCAGCGCCTACGCCATGGGGGTCAGCCTGCCCCCACTGACTCTGGCGAACCGCCACCGTGGTCAGATGGAGATGGCGATGTCCGCCAAACGGGCCACTTCGTTCACGCTGCGGCTCCAAGTCTGGCGGCTCAAACACGGCCAGTTCCCGGCGAGCCTGGTGAGCATTCTGCAAGACGGAGAACCCGCCACCGACCCGCTCACGCAGGCCGATTACGGGTATCAACCGCAAGGGTTCGACCTGAACCTGCGAGCCGCGCTGAACCGAGCCCTCCCCGCCGCTCAGCCGGTGCTGTACTCCCTGGGCGTCTCCCGGCCTCACGGCGTGAAGTCCCAGGGATCATCCGACCATCGCTTGCGATACTATCAAGCGATGAACTGGGCGTCAGAGCAGTCGATTGCTGGTGCGGAGTACGCCAGCTCCTTCCAGAATCATACGCATCGAGATATTGAGACCCGGATACTCGCCGAGTCCGAAGGCCCAGCGAATCCGAACCAAATCCGGTTCGTGATCTTCGGCCAACCGCGAGACGAAGATCAGTTACATCAGCAGTCAAAAACTCTCACGCCCCAGTCCATCCAAGCGATGGAGGAAGCCATCCGCCGCGAGATCAAGGCGAAAGTCGAGGCCGAGGATCAGTTGAGAGATGAGAGGCTGGAACAGGATCGTCCCACCGCTGCCCCCGTCGAACCGGACGTGCCCCCGATCTCCACGGATACTGCACTGTCAGCAGACCGGCGCTCGCCGCCGGCTCTGCCGGGCGTGGGTTTCGGGGAGCCGGCGGCGAGCGCCTGGCCGCTCACAGACTGGGGCTCAGCGGCCTCGGCCGTTAAAGCGGACCGGAACAATCCGCGTGTCTTCGCGCGTCTCGGTCGGTGCCGGTCGATTCGATGCCACCGGCAGCATCGCCTGCAGCTCTGCTTGATACCCAGCCACCACGAGCTGGTTCTCCGGCGGCACTTCGAGCAGCACGTTCAGGTACTCCGACAGCGAGACCGCTTCCTCCAACCCTTGCCAATACGAATCCGCGATCGGCTGGCCCGCGCGGTCCATCCGCTGGATCAGAGTCACGATCGAAGCGATCTTCTCATCGGTAATCACCCGCTGAGCTGCGACGTTCCGACGGCCCCCCAGAGCTTCCACTCCCAGCGTACAGCTGAGCCGCAGCATCAGACTGGTGAGGGCTTTGGTCGGGACGCGTCGCTCGCTTAGTGCTCGCCGGACGGAGGCCTTGGGGGTCCAGCCTTGCAGTAGAGTCTCCACCGTCAGTGCGTTTCGGACCGCTCCGCGCCATGCCAGGATCGCTTCATCGAGGCGCAGCCCCTGAACCTTGGCACCCGTTGACACCGGCGTGAATGTCGGCGGTTGGCCCTCGGGCAGCGACTTCACGAGTTCAATAAAGCTGAGGACTTCATCCTCCGTCAGCGGCTCAGAGAGATTCTTTTCGGTGATTGATAAATCGGCGGGCGCTGACAACTCGTCCTGTTCAACGACAGCCGTCTCACGCGGCGATGGAGTCTCTCCGCAACCTGCCCAAAAAGCGCATGCGCAGAGAGCCAGAGAAATTCGTCTCATGGGGCAGTTCCTGGTGAGTCCGTCGAGGGGGATGGTTCAGACGGGGCATTTCTCGCCCGCCACACGCCAATCACGATCGGCAGTAAGCTGAGAAAGACAATGAGCAGAACGACCTTTTCGAAGTTCGCTTTCACCCACGGCAGCTGTCCCAGGAAGTACCCCGCGACCGTCATCGACACGACCCAGCCGACTCCGCCGACGATGTTGTAAAGGACGAACTGCCGGTAGTTCATCTTGGCCACGCCGGCCACGAATGGAGTAAACGTGCGGATGAGCGGAGCAAAGCGGGCCAGGATAATCGCCTGACCGCCATGCTTCTCATAGAACGCCTTGGCTGCCATCAAGTGGCTGTGCTGAATGAACCGCAGCTTCCCTTTTTCAAACACGCTTTCGCCTAGACGCTTGCCAAGGTGGTAATTTACTGCATCGCCGACAATGGCTGCGACACTCAGGATGACAATCAGCGGAACGATCGAGAAGATCCCCTGGCTCGCGAGGAACCCCGCTGCAAAGAGCAGCGAATCCCCCGGCAGGAAGAATCCGACCAACAGCCCGGTCTCGCTGAAGATGATCACTGCCAGGACCAGATAGCCGATCCACGGCGGCCCCCAGAGGTTGACCGCTTTTTGCAAGTTGTCGGGATTGGCCAGGCCGATCAGCCACTTGAGCCAGTCGATCACAGTCTGCATATCGCACAGGCTTTCCGGGAGGGCAAGAGGGATGAATGCGTCAGGAAACTCAGTCCGCAGGGCAGGCAATCCTGCCTGCCCCACGATCCGCTGGAAAATGCTGCCCCTGCAAACGTGCGACAGACAGGATTGTCTGTCGGACCGACTTTCCAGACGCACATCTGGCGAGGAGGGTCAAGGGGCGCGGCCTCGCGATGTCGAGCCAGCGATCACCTCGCGGGCAAGTGTAGAACAGACCGGTTCGCGGTCGGATGGCAGTCCCGAAAAAACGACCGCCTACCGAGAATATCGCCCCCCCAGCGGCAACTTTCGCCGCAATTCGAGTCGCTCGTGAGCGACAGGGCGCTAGCCCTCGGCTCTTCGGCGTTGCATACACGCAGCAGAGCCGGCGGCGAGCGCCGAGCCGCTCACATCGCGGTCGTGATCATCATCAATGCAGTCAGTAACGCATCGATATCGGCCTCGGTTGTGAACGGCCCGACGCTGGCTCGTACGGTGCCACCGGTTTCGAGGCTGCCCAAGCTGCGATGTACGAGCGGGGCGCAGTGTAACCCGGCGCGGACTTCAATGCCGAAGTGGGCGTCGAGTAACGTGGCGGTAATCCGAGGATCGATACCGTCGACGACGAAACTGATGACACCAACATTCGGGACGAGAGACGGGGCCGGGGATAACACCCGCACGCTCGGGTTCGACGACAGTCCTTCGTACAACTGGCCTACCCGCTGAAAGGTCTGCTCGGCCAGCGTCCCCACTCCTTGTGCATGAATCCACTCGACCGCAGCGGCCAACCCCACGAGCCCCGCCGCGTTGGGGTTCCCCGACTCGTACTTGTCGGGAGAGGCGGTCGGCTGATCGAGTGATTCACTCTGCGAGCCGGTTCCCCCTTGTCGCAGGGACCGGACCTCGGCGACCCGCGACGAGCGAAGATAGACCACTCCCGTACCCAGTGGTCCGAGCAAGCCCTTGTGCCCGGAGCAGCACAGCAGGTCGATCCGGGACTGCTGCACATCAATCGGGATGTGCCCAGCGGTCTGAGCTGCATCAACAAGGAACAAGATCTCGGGGCGGGTCCGTAGCAGTTCGCCCACTTGCTTGATGGGCTGTATCGCCCCGGTGACGTTCGAGGCATGCGTCAGGGCGACGAGCCGCGTATTCGGACGCCAGGCTGCTGCGATCCGGGCGGGAGAAACGCGACCGTCCGCCTCGGGAGGGATGCTCGTGACCGACACCTCGCGCTCGGTCTCCCAGACCCGCATAGGCCGGAGTACCGAGTTGTGCTCCAACTCGGTCGTCACAACGTGGTCACCGGGTCGCAGGGCTCCATGGATCGCTAGATTGAGACTATCGGTTCCGTTGAACGTAAACACAATCTCGCGCGGCGACTCCGCGTTCCACAGGCGAGCCAGCCCAGCCCGACACCCTGCAATGCGCCCATCCAGCTCCGTCGCCCGGTGCGAGTTCCCGCGCCCCGCTGCCACTCCGCACTGTGTCAGGTACTCCGTCACGGCCCGCACCACCGGCTCCGGCTTCGGGAAGCTGGTCGCGGCGTTGTCGAGATAGATACGAGTGTCGGATTCCACGGGGGGCTCACGCACGAGGGCCAGAGGTTCAGTATTCGATGATAGGGCGAGTGCATTGCGAAGTCATGCTCCGCTGCGACAAGTTTTATCGACCCCCTGCGGGTTTGCACTTTACTCGCCGATTCCTTGTCGCGATTTGGCAGCACGTCGTCCAGATGCAACATACGGTTGATGAACGGGGAACGATCCTCGCTGCTTGTCCCTTGCTTGCGGAGCTCACATGGAAAAATTTTCCGAAGAGAACCCGGTTGTCCGGCTGTTCCCGATGATTGAACTGGAAGATGGGCGGACCATCCGCGTCAAGATTCGCCAAGCGGGCCGAGAAGAAGTTCGCCTCGACGCCCTCACCACGCTGGAGACCGGGAAGTTCCCGGTGCTCCGGATCGAAGATGAACACGGAGAAAGCCGGTTCCGCGCCACTGGGGAGATTCACTGGTCCCATCCGATTCCCGGGGGGACCAGCGCAGGGATGTACTTGGGCCAACCGCTCTCGGAGGAACTACTCGCCTGGCCCGAGTGGGATCGCCGCGAATTGTTGCGGTATCCACTGGACATCACTGCGCGTCTCTGGTGGCAGGGGTCGCGGACTAGCACCCCCGCCCGTATCGCGAACTACTCGGTCAGTGGGCTCGGAGTGATCTGCCCCGAACAAGTGACTCTGGGACGCCAAGCGATCATCGCAGCTGGCAACACGCTCAGTGACATTATCTGCGTCGCCGCTGTTCCGTGCTGGCAGGTTCAGACCGCTGAAGGTGTGATGATCGGATTCGAGCTTCAGGAGAGCGAGGGGATGCGATTTGGAGGGCTGGGCCAGCCGCAATCGGTCTCTCAACCGATTGACCAGATGAGCATCCCACTCCGGCTGGAGGCGTGAGCAGAGCTGTCGCGAATCGTCCAATAGAAAAAGCCCTGCGGTAGCAACCGCTGGGCTGTGACGTATCCGGACTATTCCTCTTTGATCGATAGCTCGATCGTCTCCGATGTCCCCTCTGCGGAAACCGTCAGCGGCAACTTGTACTTCACCTTGCCGAAGCGGCAGACGCCGCCCGTTCCGTCGCGACAGAAGGAGTAGGAGATCGTGACCTCATACTCGCCCGTACCGGCTCCGGCCAACGCGGCCGGCAGACTGGCTTCCAGCCCTTCGGCGGTGATTTTCTGACGTGTGGCCAACATATCGGCATGCACAACAGCGTCACCGCCGAGGGACTTCCACTGCACGACCAACGGGGCCAGCTGATTGAGTTTGAACTCAGCGGGGAGTTCGAACGCGACATGCAGCGTCACCAGCTCCCCCGCCTTGACGGTTTGGGCAGGGAGTTCAGTTACCGGGGTCGTGTCCTCGACAGTCGACTTCTTCGGAGTCGGCGGCGTCAGTCCTTTGATCACCAGTTCGCGGGTCGCCTTGGTCTTCAGGTTTGTGGCCAGCAAACGTTGATTGTTGGTGTCAGCGATCACCAACTCGTCACCCATGATCGTCAGCCCGGAGGGCTCCGACAATTGCACCGCGTCCCCTCTGACCTCAGTTCCACGCTGACCGTTTCCAAGCCACGTCGTGGTCTGGCGCGTCTTGAGATTAATCTGCTTGATCTTGTGATTATAGGTATCCGCCACGAACAACTGTCCGTTGTGGAACAGCACTTCCAGCGGGTGTTGCAGTCGTGCCTTCGCAGCGGAACCATCAATGTCGCCAAACTCGAACAGCGATCGAGCGCGCGGCAGATCGTGCGGGCCGACGACTGTTTCGACTTCGCCCTTAGCTCCCGTGGTGACTCGCCGCACGGCGGAGCCTTCGCTGTCGACGAGATACAGAGCCGTCCCATCGGTCGTGATGCCGGACGGTTGGGCCAGCGCGGAACCCGCGAGCGAATCATCCAGGATGTCCTCGCGCCCCGTCCCCGCAAAGACCTGCACCGTGTCGGTCCCCGGCTGGTGCGACCACAACTGATGCGGTCCGGCCATGCAGATGTAGAGCGTGCCATCCAAAAACTGCAGCGCCCACGGACTGTTGAGCGGGGTCGTGGCTGCGGGTTGCGGCCCATCCTCCACGGTCAAGCGGCCACGCGACTGCTCACCGGTTCCGGCGATGGTCCTCACGGTCTTCGCCTGGAGGTCCACGGCTCTCAGCAGATGGTTTTCAGTATCGGCGACATAGAGCGTATTCTCGACCAGCGACATTCCCTGCGGGTGGTCGAACTCAGCTTCTGCATACCCGCCGTCCTTGTGCCCGATCGCTCCGTTGCCGATCGTCTCGATCAACCTCCCATCGAGTGAGGCCACGACGATCCGGTTGTGATTGCTGTCGGAGATGAACAACCGCTGACCGGCTTCGTCCGCCAGGACCTTGCCGGGATAACGCAGCGGAGTCGGTGCCAGATTCTCTCGCTCCAGATGGAACGACACGGGCGTCTCATCAAGGGTCCCCTTGGCTCGGTGGTAAGTGATCATTTTCTCAATGACGCCGTCGAACAACTCGCGGTTTCCCTCGCCCGACTGTTGACCAACGAAGTTCCCCTCGGGGTCGATAATCATCAACGTCGGCCAGCTGCTGAAGTTGAACTTGCGGCCGATGACGCCATCGCTGTCGTTGACGACGGGGTGCTCGATCTCGTAGCGGATGATCGCCTCGCGAATGTTGGCGCTGTCCTTTTCATTGTCGAACTTCGGATGATGCACGCCGATAACCACCAGTTGATTCGGGTACTTCTGCTCCAGGAACTTGAGGTCCGGGAGAATGTGCAGGCAGTTGATGCAGCAGTAGGTCCAGAAGTCGAGGACGACGACCTTGCCCCGCAACTCCTTGAGCGAGATCTCTCCGGTGGTGTTCATCCACTCGGTCCCCCCTTCGAGGCTGGGAGCCGGGAAGCGTCCGGGGAAGGGATTTTCGCCAGCGTCCACCGGTGGCTCTTTGTCTTCCGCAAAGACCGGTTGCGGCGGGAGCAATGCCATCCCGCCGACCAGACACACTGTCACCAAAATCGCACGCCTCCAGGTGCTCACGTGGGGGCCAATTACCAGGGCGAAACTCATGGACCACATCTCCCAAAGCCAACGTCACCCCGCCCGACCCGTCCGATCCATCACGGGAGCCAGTTGAGGAGAACCGATCATAGAGTTCCAATGCGTGTCCGCCAATGTACGATGGGCAATCCTGCCCGTCCCGGAATGTTTCACACTGAGCAAGTTTTCAGTCGTCAGTTCCCAATTTTCAGTCCGCAGAGGACGCCTCAATGTGAAACCGTGCGTTGCCGTGGAGCAATCCTGCCCGTCCCGATCGACGTGCACTGCGAGAACGTTCCCCCTGGGGACAGGTCGAACTCTGGACGACTAATCGTCGATTCGTGTGCAACCTGCGCAAATTTCAAATGGCTTGGGAGAGCTGTCATGTGCTGGTTGGAGGGGAAAGCGCGCTACCTCTGCGTCCCGGAGGGAACGGTTGATAATCGCCCACCGCGGCAGCGGTGGGAACAATGAACCGTGGCCAGTGCAGTCCCGCCAAGGACGAAAGACCGTTCGGATGTAGGTCGGCGAAAGGATGCTGAAGGTTGATCGCCGCTCGACGACTGAAACCTCTTTCGTCCCGACCGGGACTGCACTTCATGAGTGGACGCACTCCTCACCGCCGAAGCAGTGGGGTATTCTCGGGTGTCCCTGCCGGGACAAAGAGGCGGGGGAGATCAGCAGAGCCACGAGCCTTTACCCACTGACCACTGACCGCTTTCCACTGAGCACTTTCCCCGGCTGTGGTCGAAGGCCACTCCAAGACGCCCCGGAAAATAAATGCTCGTCCAGTTCGCTGGGACGGGCAAGAATGCCCGTCCTACGGACGATGGGAGACCAGATGCCGACGCTTGGAATTTTTGCGAAGCGACCCCTTGCGGGAGCGGTCAAGACACGACTCGCCGCTGCTGTCGGGGCCGAGGCAGCTGCGAAGTTCTACGAGGTGAGCCTGCGAACATTGCTGGCCCGGGTGCGTGGCATCAACCTCCGACGAGTCATCGCCGTGGCCCCGACAGCCGCCGTCTACTCCACACAAGAGCGCTCAGTCGAAGACCATTCGACGACCAGCCCGCCCCCATCCCCCGACATCGAGTGGTTCCAGCCGTTCGCAAGTTTCGAACTCTGGCCCCAGCCACCCGGCGACCTCGGTCAGAAACTCGCCGCATGGTTCGACTTCGCCTGTAGTTCGGATGACCGTGTGCTGGTCATCGGGTCTGACAGTCCGACGCTGCCGTTGGAATTCATCGAGCAAGCGATGCGTGAGCTGGAAACGGCTGACTGCGTGATCGGGCCGGCACTCGATGGCGGGTACTATTTACTGGGGCTGAGGCGCGCGAATCCTCGCCTCTTCGATGGGATCGAATGGAGCAGCCCAAAAGTCCTAGAACAGACCCGAGACCGAGCCGCAGAACTGCAACTGCGTGTCGCCGAACTCCCCCCGTGGAACGATGTCGACGAGTTCGCAGACTTAGCCATCCTCCATGCTCAACTAAAAACTCTAGGTCCCGCAGCGGTCTGGGAACCGCTGCGGGCCGAGCTCGGTAGACTCATTCATGACTCCGGCAGCAGATGACTCAGCGAAAGCGGGTGTTCTTGAGCGTCGGCTTGCTAAAGCCTGTCACACTCCCATCCAATTCACCGATGTTATTGAATAGGTTGAAGCGATTGACCTCCGAACCTCATTCAAAATCATAAGATTCAATCGATGAGTTCTTGATATTCGGGCGATCGTTTCCCGAACCAATAAACTGGCCTGCTCCCCGTTTTCTGATCGATGTGGTATGAGAGTCTATCTCTGTTGGCCCGCGGAGCGGGCCTTGGAAAGGCTCTGAAGATGACGACGTCACCGGTAATGACGGGCCGGACGGTTCCGCCTGTGGCGTCGGCCACTCCGACCAAAGGCGCGTCCCCGAAGGCGAAGGCCAAGCGTCGCGAGCGGCATTCGCCAGAGCAGATCG
>Ga0105047_10009279_pt1 | contig 16222 bp, 11 predicted proteins | sample MAT04_FD_78384 | JGI IMG/M metagenome (GOLD analysis project Ga0105047, IMG submission 78384) | Freshwater microbial communities from Lake Fryxell liftoff mats and glacier meltwater in Antarctica - MAT-04 (megahit assembly) | ecosystem: Environmental > Aquatic > Freshwater > Ice > Liftoff...
CCGTCGGAACGGTGTCCCCGCCGGCAACTTGGCGTCGCGGGCTGCCTCACGCAGCAACTGGGCGGAGGGCAGGTCCGGGTCCGTGAAGCAGGTGAGCACACAGCCGCCTTCCGGCGTGGATGTATACCACCACCACCCGTCGCGGTGGGCACGTACCCGCGGGGGGCTAGAAGGTTGCTCCCGTGCCAGGTGGGTGGTGAAAGCGACCAGAGTGTCGACGTTCTCGGCATGGTGCCCGAGAGACCCGGCCACGGTTCGGCGCCGCCCCGACGCGTCAACGACATATCGGCACGTCAACGGCCAGGTGCGGTGTCCGCTTCGGCAGGTGACCAGGAACCCGGTGCGCCGACCTCGCACGGAGGTCGGGGTGACCAAGACCGCATCGCCGGTGCGCACCTGCACCCCTTGAGATTCCGCCTGCTGCAGCAGGTCGCGATCGAAGCGACTTCGATCGAGCAGCCAACCGGGGCCGTAGGGGTCGGTCAGGGAGGTCCGGCTGCCGCCCGTGCCCCAGTCGGATTCTACGGAGTCCGAGGGCGCGTGCCCGGCGGCCTGGAACGCGTCCCAGAACCCGAGCTGGGCCAGTAGTGGGCGTGCGGAGGCGGCCAGGCGTTCGCCGGTGGGCTGCTCGGGGCGCTGTCGGGGCGACCCTCGGTCGAGGAGGATGACCTTGATGCCCGCTCGCGCGAGCGCGGCCGCCGTCGCGGCGCCAGACGTGCCACCGCCGACGACGAGGACCTCAGTGATCGGCATGGCTTGTGCCTACGTGACGCCCTCCGCGACCGCGTGGACCAACCGGCGTGTCGGAAAGTGACGAGGCCCGCTCGGTCTCGACGTGGACGACCTGACCGTTCGGGGCCGTGACCGGCACGACGAAGCCCAGCTCGTGCCAGTTGTTCACCATCCGGTTGTCGCCGGCGGGTGAGTCCTGTGGGCCGCCCAGTCCGCGCGCCCACTGGCGGCGCAGGTGTCGTCGCCCGAGCGCCTCGTGGAAGTCGATGCAGCGCATCGCCTGCAGCAGGGGCGCCCCGTAGCGGTCCCGGGCCGGCGCGCCGGCAAGCTGCCCGATGGCCCAGCTTGCATCGTCGGAGCTCGTGATGGGGACGTCCACGAGCGGGGCCAGGGCTGACAGCACATCGTCCGGGATCGTGGCCCGAAGGGCGTGCACCGCGTCGGGGGTCAAGAGGAAGCCCGGGCGCCCGGCTCGGGCCAGCGTCTCGGCCACATAGGTCGTGGCCGGGATGACGTCGTCAGGACGGGCCGATGGCCACCAGTAGGTGTTGCACTCGAAGAAGTCGGCCTGCCACGGCACGGCCATCCACCGGGTGATGTCGCCCGCGCCGAGGTGATCGGCGAAACGGAACGGTTCGGCATACATGTGGGGGTCCCGGACGATGTAGGTCATCTCTATGCCCGGGAAGAAGGGCGCCCCGACCGTTCGCTCGAGCGCGGCGCGGGTCAGCGCCTCCGGTTGCCGGGCGAGGGGGACGTCCTCGACGCTGGCCGACGGCATTGCCAGGGCCCCGTTGCTGCCCCTCGGCCAGTCATCCGCGAAGTCGCCGTCCCTCCAGCGCCGCAGTCGGTCGTACTGGGACGCGATGACGGTCAGCCACGTCGTCGGATCGCCCTGGATGGGGCCGTTCTCCCCGTAGTCACCACACATCGCGGGCATGTAGTACCCGTCCGCCTGGTCCGATGCCGGCTCTAGGTAGCGCTCACCCGGCTGGACCCGATGGGTAGGCACCAACCCGGGGTCACGGACGCGCATGAAGATCCGCTCGCGGAAATCCCTGTTGGCCGCGCTGTTGTCGGCCAGCCGCGACGCGGTGGCTGGGTCCGCGAAGTTGGCACGACCTTGCGGGCCGTGGCCGATGAGCGCGCTCGCGTTGCTCCACTGGTAGTTCGCGACGCGCGAGAAGATCGGCCAAAGGTCATCGCGGAAGGAGAGAGTCGGTCGTGGGTCGAGGCCCGCCACCTCCTCCATCTGATCCCACAGGGTGGTTAAGCAGGTGAGATCGGTAGCGAAGTGCGGAGGGACGCAGAGGCACCACGCCCGACCGCTTACCTCAAGGGCGTGGCCGTCGTGGAGCGTGACCTGAGCGGAGATCGGCCCGTCCGCGGTGTCGTCGTACCAGTAGTCGTTGTTGGCGTAGTCGGTGACGGGACGGTCGGGCAGCACTGATCCGGACATACCCGGGGCGGCGAGGAGGAGCAGCCGCCCGAGCTCGTCCGTGCGGAGCTCGCCGAGTGGCACGAGCACCCGGGCGGTGCTCACCGGACCCTGCTCGCTGAGCGGAGGTTCGACGGTGAGCGGCCCGATGCTGCCCGCGTCGAAGCGGTACTCCGCGCCGGAGCGGTTCACCCCGCTGACTTGACGAGGTCCGGGGTCGATGATCAGTGTGTTTCGTTGGTCCGGTGGCAGCTCGGGCTGGGTTTGCGGGTTGCGCAGCGGCGGGTTCTCGACGTAGCGGCCCTTGAACTGAAGAAAGGACGCCTTCTTGTTCGCGAGGTGGACGGTCCAGGTGATGGTCGCGTCCGCCGCCGTCACCTCGCCGAGGACACGTCCGTCCCCGTCGAAGGCGTAGATGCGGAACCGCGCAGCCTGCCGCTTGACGCGTCCGGCGTGGTCCTTGAAGGTCCCTCCCGGGGGCCGCGGGCCGGACCCGGGAACCTCGGGACCGATGAACCACTCGTCGCTGTTCCCGAGCCTGGCCAGGCCGATGCTCGGGTAGATCGCACAGCGTACGGCCGCTCTCATGCCTGCCTCGTCTCGTCGATGTCGGGGAGGAGCACCAGCGCCTGTGTCACCGGACGTAGCGCAGAGAAGGACTGCTCGAGGCGGGCGGACCGGTCCACCACCTCGGGCTGGGGAGTGCGCGAGAACGCGAACGCGGGACCGGCGTTGTGGTGCTGCCCCGGGATGGGGCTCTTCGTGAGGATCCGCGCGACCGGCTTGAGAACGCGCACCATGAGCGGCACCATCGTCGCGACAAGGGCCTCACGGACGGCGTCGTCGGGTTCAGTCCACACCCGGGAGAGGAGGCGCAGCAGCAGCCCATAGGCGTCGTCGAAGAGCTGCGAGAGGTCGCGCAGGGAACCGACCGGGAGGGCCTCGGTCGACGGGTCGGTGATGACCGGCCGGACCGAGCCCAGGGGCACCGTGCGGTCCGCGATCTGATTGAAGAGCCAGAAGTGCGCGAGCTCACCGGGGGCCTCCCCGTCGTCCTCGCCGCGGGCCGTCCCTTCCCCCTGGTGGACGATCTCCTGGATGGCGGCCAGGGCCGATTGCAGGTCGTGGACGTCGACGAGCTCGCCGGTGGCGCCCGCGTAGGCGCCGTGGTAGCCGGTGGTGAGTTGACGCCACCGCTGACCGACGAACAGGCCATGTTCGCCCCGCTCCCTCGTGAGCTCGCGCAGGCCTACGGCGATGGCTGCGTAGAACTGGCCGATGGTCGTGAAGTCGCCACTCTCCGGGACGTCCCGCACGGTCATGGGGCGCTCGATGGCGCAGAACGTGTCCCGGATTAGGCTCACGCTCGCCGGTGCGAGATGGAGCACCAGGGGTGGGTCGTGCAGGGCCAGCGGCGTTGGGTACCTGGGCACCCGGTCGGGGGCGTCGAAGTCGGGGGTCCCGCCCACTGCGACCAGGACGTTGGCCGCCAGGCACACGTGGGCCATCTCCTGCATGACGACAGCCCGTATGGTCTGCGCCGCCTCGCACAGCTCGTCCTCCAGCGAGTAGTAGGCGTAGAGGTACAGCGGCACTGTGGACCACTCAAGGGCGACCGCCCGCCGGAGGTGCTGCTGCAGGTCCGTAGGTGACATGGCGTGGACACCGGGACGGGCATCGGCCAGCCCATGAGCCGGTGGGACATGCGGTGGGCTGGCGCTCATCGTCACCTCTTGGGGGGTCGGCTGGGTGTGTTAGTGCTTCGAGGGCGCCGCGTCCGCGGCCATGGCTACGCGGGCGGCGAGCAGCGCGGACCGGGGCCCGGACTGGCACTGGAAGTCCCACTCGTTCGATCCGGAGTAGGTGCCCCGGTAGGTTCCCCAGCCGGTAGCAAGTGCCGACGTTTGGGCATACGACAGGGCCAGCTGGCACCGAACGAGGAACGGCACCGTGATCGTGCTGCTATTGCAGGTCAGCCACGCCGCCAGGACAGTGTGGGGCGGAACCGGCACGGAGCATGGGTAGTTCTCCGGGGTGCTGAAGGAGAAGGGCGTGTTTCGCACGTACGGGGTGGTCCCCGGTGGCGAAAGGTAGACCGTCCCGTTGGTCACCAGCGGCAAGGAGACCTCGAGTGTCTGCGGTATGTCGACCGGAAGTTGCACGGAGTCCGTCCACAGGGAGGTCGTCACCGTATCGGCTTGCAGCGTCACCGCGATCGTTTGCTCGGTGTCCCCGTTGTTGGGGACGTCCACCTCAGTCTTCTGCCCGAACGACACGATGAGCTGGTCCGTGGCGACGGCGGCTTGATCGATGACGTACTGGACGCTGGCCACGTCGCTGATGGCCACGACTGGGTTCCGCTTCATGTACTTCGCACCAGAGGCCGACCAGTGCACGCCGCCGTCCTGCGAGGGACCGCTGCCGACATGAACTTCCAGGTCGCCCTCGTCGGTGACGACCGCGTAGAAGCGTCCCTCGGCTCCCCAGGAGTTGGATGCCCAGACCGCAGCGCCGCTGTACGCCCCAGGGACGCCGGGATAGATGCACAGGTTCCCGTCGGTCTGCATGACCATGATGAAGGGGCCACCCGGTTGTGGGTGTCCCGTATTGCACCAGATGTCGGTCCAAGCGGTGCCGACACAAAACTGCGAGCCACCCATGCGGAGCGTGTAGAACCCGCACGGCGAGACCATCGTGTCGCCTGCCAAGAGCGCCTCGTCGCTGCCGAGGTAGTCGACCTGGGTGCTCATCGAGCGCTCCTTCTCGAGTGGGCCGGGACGCGTCGACCTAGCATGCACGGTCGATCGTCAGCGCTCCGTCAGCAGATTGCACTGGTCCGTCAGCACCCGAAGTGCCGGTCAGCTGGCACGGCCGCCCCGCCTTGCTCCACATGCGCCGCGGGCAGCGCGGTGCGAGACTCCAGAAGGTGTCGCGACTGACGATCTCGCTGTTGCCGGGCTTCGCGGTCGCGGTCGACGGTCAACCGGTCACCCGGTTCCGCAGTCTCCGGACACGCGGCCTGCTCGCCTTCCTCGCTGCCGATCCGGTGCCGCACCAGCGGGCGAGGGTTGCGGGGCTGTTGTGGCCCGATCAGGCGGATGGCCGGGCCCTGCACAATCTCAGCCAGACATTGCACCAGCTCCGCGACTCGCTCGGCAGCGACGTAGCCGAGGCGTGCTTGTGGGTCGACCGCACCACGATCAGGCTGGGGGGCGGCGGCTGTGACGTGGACGCAGCGCTACTTGCTGGTCACCTCGAGCGCGCACGCGAGGCGGCGAGCAGCGGTCGGGAGAGCGAGGCGGCCGCGGCGGCGGCGCAGGCCCTGGACACCTACGGCGGACCGCTGCTCCAAGGGTTTGCCGTGCCGGGCAGCGACCTCTTCGACGAGTGGCTCGCACGGGCGCGGGCGGACCTGCACAACGCCGTCCTCAGCACTACCTCTTTGCTCGTCGCGCACCACGAGCGCAGCGGGGATTTGCAGCGAGCAGTGGGGGTAGCCCGCCGGTGGGCCGACCTCGAGCCGCTGGACGAGGCGGCCCTTCGCACCGTCGTCCGGCTGCTCGCTTCGACCGCTGGACGAGCCGCCGCGCTCGACCGCTATGAGCGCGCTACGGCAGTCTTGACGGCTGAGCTAGGGGTGGCGCTCTCTCCCCTGACGAGGCGGCTCGGGAAGCGGCTACGCGAGTCGGCACCGCCCGCAACTCGGCCCGTGACGGCACCTCGGCCGGCGCCGCCTGCGCCCAGGAGTCTCACGCCGGTGACAGGGCCCAACCGGACACCGGCCCACATGCCGGATCACGGCGAGGTGGTCGGCCGCGAGAGGGAACTGCGGGAGCTGCAGCGGTGGCGGGCCCAGGGTGCGCGCCTCGTGGGGCTTTGGGGGCTCGGCGGCGTCGGCAAGAGCACTCTCGCGGCAGCTGCCGCGGCCAGGATGGAGGCCGTCGTCGACGCTACTGCGTGGCGCAGCCTCTACAACGCGCCCACCGTGAGGCACACCGTCGAGGCCTGCATGCAGGCGCTCGCACCTGACCTCTTCCGTCCGCCCGGAGGGGACGCGACCCTCGAAGGCCGCCTGGATGCCCTGCTCGACATCATGCGACGACGTCGCTGCCTGATAGTCCTGGACGACATCGAGAGCCTCCTCTCGCCGGGGCCTCGGGACGGAGGCTGGCAGGCAGGCCACGAGGGTTACGGAGCGCTGCTGCGTCGGGTGACGCTCTCGCCGCACGAAAGCACGGTGCTGCTAGCAGGCCGCGAGGAGCCACCGGAGGTGGCCCGCCTGAGGGACTACTCGGCCGAGGTGCAGACTCTTTGGCTGGCCGGCCTGCCGGTCGAGGCGGGGGTGGAGCTCCTGGCGGCTCAGGGGATCGCTCCCTCACCGCCGCTGCCCGCCTCGACGGTGGTGCGTCATTACTCCGGCAACCCCTTGGCGCTAAAGCTCGTCGCTTCCTCTATCCGCGAGCTGTACGCCTCGGACGTATCGGCCTTCCTCGCTGAGGGCACGCCGATCTTCGGGGGCTTGCGGGAGGTGCTCTCCGAGCAGGTTGCCCGGCTCTCCTCGCTCGAGCGGCACATCCTGACGACGCTGGCGTTGGAGCGGGAGCCGGTCACGCTGGAGCATCTGCGTACCCACATATCCGCTGGGGAAGGCACGGCCACGGTGCTCGACGCCATCCAGCGGCTCCGGCGGCGGTGCCTTCTCGAGCCCGCTGACGGCCGTCTGACCCTGCAGTCGGTGGTGATGGAGTATGTCGCGGAACTTCACATCACCAACGTGGTCGAGGAACTGGACGCCCTAGTGACGACGTCCTTCGGTCGGCATGCGCTGGTGTGCTCGCGTGCTCCCGAGCACGCACGGCAGGACCAGCACCGGCAGACCGCACGCCGCGTCGCGACTCGCCTGGCTGATCGGCTCGGGGAAGCCCGAGCCGTCGAGCGGCTACGCTCGCTGCCCGACGTCGCCAGGCAGCAGGCCGGGGCACCGCAACCGTGCCTCGCCGGCAACGTCGTCAACGTCCTGACCGCGCTGGGCGCAGACCTGAGCGCCCTGGACCTCCACCAGTTGCCGCTGCGCCATGCCGACCTGCGCGCTCGCCGGGCCTGGGACGCGGACCTTTCCGGATGCGACCTCACCGGCGCCCTCTTCACCGGTGACATGGCGGCCCGGACGTGCTTGGCCGCGAGCTCGGACCGAGTGGTGGTGGCAGTCGGAGCCACCGACGGGACCACCCGGGTCCGGCGAGTTTCGGACGGCAGCCTGGTGCACCGCGACCAGGTCCACCAGTCCTCTGTCCTCACGGCGGCGTTCGCGCCCGACGGCGACGTCCTGGCCACCGGCGCTATGGACGGCGTGCTGGTGCTCCGGGCGGTGGGCGCGCCTGCTGCCGACGTCAGGGTGACGGCTCACCAGGGCGGTGTTCTCGCCGTGGTCTTCACGGGCGACGGCATGGTCGCGACGAGCGGCTACGACGGCTGGATTCGCCTCTGGGACGTTGCGACCGGCGGGCCGGTCTTGGCTTGGCCCAGCGCCGGCGGGGTGTCCTTCGACCTGGCCGCCCACTCCCATCGCGCTGTTCTGCTGAGCGCCGACGAGGACGGCGGCGTCCGTCGCTGGAACCTGCGAGGCCAGCTTCAAGCCACCATGGGGAATCACGCGGACCGCGCGCTGTGCGTCAGCCTGAGTCCAGATGGTCTGCTCGCCGCCAGCGGCGGGTTCGACCACGCAGTGCGCATTTGGGACGTAGAGACCGGTCACTGCCTCGGGGTGCTTGGGGGGCACCGGCACACCGTATCGGCGGTCGCCTTCTCTCCCGATGGCAGCCTGCTGGCGAGTGCGGGCTGGGACGAGGTGGTGCGGCTGTGGCGTCTTCCGTCAGCAGCGCCGGCGGGCCTTCTGGGCGGGCACGGGTCGTATGTCAGCGGTGTCGCTTTCTCGGCGGACGGGGAGAGCGTCACGTCGTCCGGCTTCGACCAGTCGCTACGCACGTGGGACGTCCGCACCGGCAGCGCCGGAGTGATCCGCCGGGGACACACGTCGTGAGGACCAGATCGCGTGACACGCCCATCCACAGGTCTTGACCATAGCTCTCGAGGAGCATGATCAGGCCGGAGATCAGCGCGAGCATCCGCACGTTCGTCAGCCGAGTCCCCAGGGCTTGGGGAAGAGGACCGCGTTCATGACATAGAAGCCGACGAGGGCGCTCATCGTGGCGGCAAGCCCGGCGAGAGCACCGGCCCAGGCCTGTCGAAACTGGTAGCCCAGCACGCGCGGCATCACCGGCCACAGGCGGCTCCAGTTGCCCACGTCGGAGCGGAAGTCGAACCCGGCCCCCCGGTTGGCTCTTGAGAACCTCCATCGCCGCACCCAAGATCGGCAGGCAACGAAAAGCCACACCACCCCTCGGGCGCCCCCCTTGACCGACGCGACCTCCGCTTGTGCGTTGCCCGATGGTGCCACGGCATGTAGGCATCTTCCCTCAACCGCTGACCAGTGCGCGGGAGCGCGTTACTGCGCCGCGAGCCGGCCCTGTTCGATCGTCCGGTGCGGCCGACGCCTGCCCGGTGTCGGTTGAGTGAGAGCTGATGCTCGCGATCCGCCATCTCAACGTTCAACAGACCTTGACCCCGAAGGGGTGGCGTCTATGGTCGCAACCGTGGTGGACACCGAGGTGGTCGTGGTGGGTGGGGGGCTCGCGGGCCTCCGCTGCGGATGGCGGCTTGCCGAGGCGGGCCGCTCGGTCGTCGTCGTCGAGGCGGCGCAGGCCGTGGGCGGCCGCGAGCGCACCGACGAGGTAGATGGTTTCCTCCTCGACCGAGGGTTCCAGGTGCTCAACCCGGCGTACCCGGCGGTCCGCCGGTGGGTGGACCTCGACGCCCTTGAGCTGCGGCCCTTCGGTGCCGGGGTGCTCGTCCGCCGCGAGCGCGGCCTCACCGAGCTGTCGCATCCGCTAAGGCACCCGGCGGGTCTGCTGGCGACGTTGCGCAGTGGGCTGCTCACCCCTCGGGGTGTGGCCGCCATGGTGCGCTGGGCGGGGCCGGTGCTCGCCGCGCCGCGCCGTGTGGTCGACGGCCCGGATCGGCCGCTCCGCGAGGGCCTGGACCGGGTGGGCCTTGCTGGCCCGCTGCGCGTTGAGGTCATCGAGCCCTTCCTCGCTGGGGTGCTCGCCGAGGACCGGGGAGAGACCTCGGAGGCCTTCACGAAGCTGCTTGTGCGGATGTTCGCGCTGGGCGTGCCTGGCGTGCCGGCACGCGGCATCCGGGCGCTGCCCGAGCAGTTGGCTGCCGCGGCCGTACGGGCCGGGGCCGACCTCCGGCTGGGTGAGGCGGTCGTCGAGGTGAGCGGCGGGGTGTCCAGCGCGGTGGTCCGACTGGCCGGTGGCGAGCGCTTGGCCGCTCGCGCGGCCGTGGTGGCGGTCGGCCCGGAGGCCGTGGGCGGGCTGCTCGACGTGCTTCCGCCGCGGACCAGGGGCCTGCAGACGTGGTGGTTCGCGGCGGGCGAGCGCCCGACGGCATCGACCATGATGGCGGTCGACGGCCGGCGGCGGGGCCCGGTCGTCAACACTGCGGTGATGACGAATGCCGCTCCGGAGCTGGCGCCGCCGGGCCGGCACCTCGTGCAGGCCACCTGCCTCCTGCCGGCCTCGGCAGATGCGGCCGCGACGGAGGCCGAGGTGCGTCGGCAGGTCGGCGAGGTCTACGGCGTCGACACCACGGGGTGGCAGCTTGTGCACCGCCACGACATCCGGCACGCCCTGCCGGCCCAACCGCCCCCGCTGCGCACGACGTCGCCGGCACGGGTCTCGCCGTCGGTCTACGTGTGTGGCGACCACCGTGACACCGCGTCGATCCAGGGGGCGCTCGTCTCCGGACACCGCGTCGCCGGTGCTGTGCTCGCGGACCTCGCGTCGGCATGACGGTGCGCCGCCGCGTACGGGTGCTCTACCCGCACCAGCTCTACGAGTCGCAGCTGGGAGCCGAGCGAGGCACCCGCTTCGTGCTCGTCGAGGACGACCTGCTCTTCCGCGCGCAGCCCTTCCACGCGCAGAAGCTCGTGCTGCACCGCGCAGCCGGCCGCCACTTCGTCGACCGGATGCGCGAGGCGGGGTTCGACGTCGACGTCGTCGAGACGGATGCCGGGCGCTTTTCCGGTGAGCGCCTCGCCGAGCACCTGGCGGCCATCCGACCAGACGAGCTGAAGGTGTTCGACCCGGTGGACGACTGGATGGTGCGGGACCTGCGGCGGTCTGCCGCCGACGCGGGCGTCGCCTTCGGACCCGAGGACGTCGAGGAGTCGCCAGCGTTCCTGACGACGCGTCCCGAGCTCGTCGCGTGGTTCGGCGCGCACCGCGCCCGGATGGCGGGCTTCTACGCGTGGCAACGGCGCAGGCTCGACCTGCTCCTCGACGGGGGTCAGCCGGTGGGTGGCCGGTGGTCGTTCGACACCGAGAACAGGAAGAAGCTGCCGCGCGGCCACCCGGTGCCCGCATGGACCGCGGCGGAGCGGACACCGCACGTAGAGGACGCGGTGGGGTGGGTGCAGGAGGCGTTCCCTGAGGCACCTGGGCGCCCCACTGCCTACCGCTGGCCGGTCACCCACGAGCAGGCCCGCGCCGCGCTGCGCGAGTTCGTCGACGAGCGGCTCGCGCAGTTCGGTCCGTACGAGGACGCCATCTCGACCCGGCACCCCGTGCTCTTCCACGCGGCCATCACGCCGGCTCTCAACTGCGGGCTCCTGAGCCCCGGGGAGGTTCTCGACGCCGTGCTCTCGGCCGCCGACGAGCAGGACGTCGAGCTGGCATCGCTCGAGGGGTTCGTGCGCCAGCTCGTGGGCTGGCGGGAGTACATGCGGGCGGCCTACCACGTCTACGGGCGGCGGATGCGTACGGCCAACAGCCTTCGCCACGTGCGCCCGCTGGCCCGGGCGTGGTGGGATGGCACCACGGGCCTCGACCCCGTCGACCACGTCGTCGAGGGTGTGCTCGAGCGGGGCTGGGCCCACCACATCGAGCGGCTCATGGTGCTCGGCAACGCCTTGTGCCTGCTGCGCACCGACCCCGTCGAGGTGTACCGGTGGTTCATGGCGATGTTCGTCGACGCCTACGACTGGGTGATGGTGCCCAACGTGCACGCGATGTCGCAGTTCGCCGCCGGAGCGGCCCTGACGACCAAGCCCTACGTCTCCGGCAGCGCCTACCTACGTAGGATGTCCGACTTCGGGCCGGGAGAGTGGCGCGACGACTGGGACGCCCTCTACTGGGCCTTCGTGGACGACCACCGCGAAGTCTTCGACGGAAACCCTCGGTCGCGCATGACAGTGCGCACGTGGGAGTTGATGGATGCCGCTCGCCGCGAGGCGCTTGTCACCCGCGGGCGTGCGGTCATCGACCGGCTGTGAGCGGGTTGCCCCGGTGTGCGAGACGGGTGGGGCGGAGACTTGCGCCGGCATGGCGGCCCCCCGCAGCCCTGATGATCGGCGACGGCGCCGACACCTCGTCCGCCCGGGAGTTGTCTTGATGCCCGGTCGCGATCCCGCGCACCTACCTCATCCAGTGGTTCACGGCTCGCGCACACATGCGTCTCAGCGCCGCGAGTCGCCCAGTCACGCGGGTTTGTTCAGTTCATGTTCCACGGCGCGCCGGATCCATGCTGAGACTGACCGGTCGTCGGCGTCGGCGCGACGCTTGACCTCGGCGAGGAGCTCGGGTGGGAACCGCACCGGGATGGGGGCGGTCAGGCGCTTGGTACGCCGGCGGGGGCCGCCCTGCGGCTCCTGGTTGGCCGGCTCCGCGTAGAAGTTGTACTCCTCATCGGGAGTCGGCGGTTCAATAGTCATCACGGTCCCTCCGGTAGGTCGTGGCGAGGCCCGAGATGCGTCGTAGCAGCCGATAGGTCGGCATTTGGTCTGGTCGCCAGAACGTGAAGGTGCGATCGGAACGACCAGAACCCTGCCGTGCGCCTCGGCCACCATCAGCCAATGAGCCGGTGGTTTGGCAGGGTAGAAGAGTGCGCTGCTCGTCCAGATCTCGAGTACGTCATCGACACCCAGATGCGGGTGCTTGAACAGGTGCGCGGCCTGCACGTCGATCTCGAAGGGGTCTCCTTCATCGAGCACGTCGAGGTCGATTGAACTCAGCCGCCAATCTACTGTATAACAAACGACTACACGTTGGGTGCTGCGAGCAGGTGCGTTCCTGCGCCGCCTGCGGACACTCCGCGCAACCATGAGCCCTGCTACTCATGCCCGGCTCGGTGCTGGCGACGAGGGTTTGCGTATGTCGACCGACAGGTACCTTCCGCCCGTGTTCTTGAGCCTTCTGGTGAGGACCCAACCCCCCGGCCCTTGGGCGCCGCGCCGCGCTGGCAGCCGCGCTGTGGCGCCCGGCGATGATCCAGGCGGTTGAGCGGTGGTGCTTTCCCGTCGCTTCGGTGTGGCTTCCGTTCCTCGCTTTCATCTTCTTGTCAACCCGGACGTCGGGTGTCTTGGCCAGCCGGGCGTGGGGCACGGTGATGGTCGCCGTGGGATGGCTGCTCATGCTGTGCGGCAGTGCCGGTCTTGCTTGGGGGCTCTATCTCCTTCGCCTGGCGCTGGGCCCGGAGAACAGGGGCAATGAGCTGCGGGAGCTCGGAATCGGAATGTGTATCGCGGCGGCCGTGCTCAGTGCTGCTCTGGGCATCGCTGGGCTCTTCATGGTCGACGCCGGGAGGGCCGCCGCCGCCGGCAAAGCGGGGATGCGTCGAGACAGCGATGAAGGGCACGTTCGTGCGCGTCACTGCGCCGCGTGAGTGAGCGGGGCGGGGGCACGCAGGTGGAGGGGCCGCGCTCTACCGACCGGTTTCGACGCGATTCCGTTGTGGCCTGTGACGAGGGCGTCGTGTCGTGCTTGGAGGTTGTTGCGTCAGTTTGATCGTGATTCACGTCCGGGCAGGATGCTTCGGCCTCGCATCGCGTGCGGGCCGACGCATCCGTCATCGGCGCCCGAGGTGCCGAGTCAGACCAGGAGCTGATGCTGGGCGAGATCGCGGTAGAGCGGCGTGGAGTCGACGAGGTCGAAGTGCGTGCCCTGACCGACGACCTGACCGTGGTCCATGACGACGATGTGGTCGCTGTCGACGACGGTGGACAGGCGGTGGGCGATCACGATGAGTGTGCGATCGGTCGCGACGGCGTCGATCGCGTCGCGCATGCGCTGCTCGTTGAGGCCGTCCAGTGAGGAGGTCGACTCGTCCAGCAGCAGGATCGGGGGTGCGGCCAGCAGCGCACGGGCGATCGCGAGGCGCTGGCGCTCGCCGCCGGAGAGCATGACGCCGCTCTCGCCGACCGGGGCATGCACGCCGAGGGGATTGCGCTCGAGCACCTCGCCCAGGTTCACGGCGCGCAGCACGCGCTCGCAGTCGTCATCGGATGCCTCGGGCGAGGCCAGTCGCAGGTTCTCGGCGATCGTCCCGGCGAGGGTCGGGGCATCCTGCTCGACGTAGCCCAGGCGCGCGCGCAGCGCGGCACGGTCGAGCGTTCGCACGTCTTCTCCGTCGATCAGCACAGCGCCGTCCGACGGGTCATAGAAGCGTTCGATGAGGGCGAGGGTCGTGCTCTTCCCTGCGCCCGACGGCCCGACCAGTGCCACGCGAGCGCCTCGCGGCACCGAGAAGGACACTCCGCGCAGTACCTCTGCGGCGAAGGGGGTGGGTGCGAGGTCCTCGGTCCCCGACTTGGAGTAGGCGTCGACGTGCGCGCTCTCGAGGAGCGCGAGCGCCTCGGACTCCGCCGTGCGCCGCGCGACGACGACGACCTCGGGATAGCGGAAGTGCACGTCGCGGAACTCGATCGCCGCGCCGGGCGAACCGGCAGGACGGTCGTCGGCGTCCCGCACGCGCGTCGCCAGCGCGGCGTCGCCCTGCGTCTCGGTCGGCAGATCGAGGATCTCCTGGATGCGGCCGAGGGCGCCCAGCGCCTGGTTGACGGACGTGATCGCGCCGAAGGTCGATCCGAGCGGGGCGATCAGCAGGAACAGGAACATGATGAAGGTGACCAGCGCGGCGACGGTGATCGCGCCGGAGGCGACCCGCAGTCCGCCGACACCGAGCACGACCAGCAGCGACAGCTGCAGCGCGATCCCCGCGATCGGCACGATGAGCGCCGACACCTTCGCGATCCGCACACCTTGGTCGTAGGCCTCCTGCGCCAGGCCCGCGATCGCCGCCTCCTCGCGGCCGCTTGCGCCGGCCGCACGCACGGTGCGGATCGATCCGACGGATCGCTCCACGCCCGACGCGAGCTCGCCCACCTTCTCCTGCTGGTCTCGCGTTGCCGTGCGGATCCGTCCGCTGAGCAGCGTCACGCCCCCGATCGACAGACCGATCACCAGGACGATGAGACCCAGCAGCGCCGGGTCGATGAGCGCCATCGCCACGAGGGCGCCAACGAAGACCAAGCTGTTTCCGACGGCATCGGCCAGACCCTGCGTAAGGACGGCATACAGCAGAGTCGTGTCGGTCCCGACCCGCGAGACGAGATCGCCCGTTCGCCGCGCGTCGAACTCCCTGATCGGCAGGTGCAGGATGCGCCCGATCAGCTTGCGCCGCGATGAGTAGACCACGGCAGTGCCGGTGCGCTGCAGCAGGAAATGTTGAAAGCCTGAGATGACCGATGCCGCGACCACGAGCGCGAAGACACCCCAGACGAGCATGCCCAGCGGCTCGCCGGCCTGGACGCGGCCGATGAGCAGGCCCACCAGCAGCGGCTGGGCCAGGGTCGCGATCGCGCCGAAGATGCTCAAGATCACCACGATCACGAGCACACGACGGTGCTCGAGGAGGAACGGCAGCAACTGCTTCAGGCTCGCGCGCGGACCCTCTTCAGGCGCGCGACGGCCGCGGCGTCCGCGGGTGGAGGTGGTTGTGCTGGACATGCGGGTTCCCTGCCGATTGATGCGGGAGAGCGGGCGAGAGCCCTATCTACGACCGTACTTCTTGTGCACGGCCTGTCTGCTGACGCCGAGGGCGCCGGCGATCGCGACCCAGGAGAATCCCAGAGCCCGAGCCCGGCGCACCTGCTCGGCCTCGGCGCGGGCGAGGTCGGCGTGCAGAGCCTGCAGCCGGCGCAGCTCGGGCAGCGGCTCGCCTCCCTGTGCGGCGCCGATGGCCGTGCGGATGTCAGCGCTCACGCGGTCAACCGTAGTTGACAAACCGAATGCCCGTCAACTTAGGTTGACGCCGGTTGAAGGTGGTGTCCTCGATCCCCGCCAGCAACCCGAACCCCGGTCGTTGAGCGAGCGAAGCGAATCGACACCACACGAACCGTCGCGACAGGCCCGGCCCTCGGAAGAAGACCGGGCCACCTTCGACCGAGGTCAGTGCGTCAAGTAGCCGCTTGCAGGGCCTGCCGCGGTGGCGAGGTTTGGGCTTACCGTCGGATGGTTCGAGTGCCTGGCCGCGGCGGCGGGGGCGTGGCGTGGGCCTCTGAGTAGGTCGCCGCGCGAGGTGATCCCATGTCCACTCCAACTGCACTGTTGCCGTTCCAGCCGGCTACGTTGTCGACCGCCCACCTAGCGCCGGTCTCCTTTCTGGCTCGCGCCTCCGCCCGGACTCACCACCTGTACGCCTTCCGATCGAGGGAGTGGTTCGACTGGCGCGAGCGCAACGGGCTGGACCCGTTGGTGGGGGTCCAGCGCGCGCATGTCGAGCTGTACATCCGCAGTTTGGGCGAGCGCGGCCTGATGGACTCCAGCGTGGTGTCGATGATGAACGGGGTCCGCGGCTTCTTCCGGTTCGCGCACATCGACGGCCTCATCACGGCCGACCCAGCCGTGTACGCCCGGCTGCCGAAAGTCCAGCGCGACGAGTCCCGCACCCAAGGACTGGACCGGCTCGAGCTGATCCGCTTCCTGCAGGTCGCCCAGCCCATCACCGTCCACCTCGACCGGCGCGACGCCAACCGGATGGTCACCAGGATCGCGAAGTCGGCCGGCATCCCACGGCAGATCAGCCCGCACTCACTACGGCGCGCAGCGATCACCAACGCACTGGATGCCGGGGTGCCACTTCGCGACGCGCAGA
>Ga0105047_10009280_pt1 | contig 16222 bp, 13 predicted proteins | sample MAT04_FD_78384 | JGI IMG/M metagenome (GOLD analysis project Ga0105047, IMG submission 78384) | Freshwater microbial communities from Lake Fryxell liftoff mats and glacier meltwater in Antarctica - MAT-04 (megahit assembly) | ecosystem: Environmental > Aquatic > Freshwater > Ice > Liftoff...
CTTTCAAAAGAAGGAAGAACATTTTCAAAGAAGGTCAATGTATACTATGATCGTGAGAAGAACGGCGTCTTTGTCGGAAATACTGCCTTAAACCTGTTGCGCTTATTTATTCTTGAAGAGTAATCTCAGGAGAAATTCCTGCTTTTAGAATTCATAGTTTACGGACAGTCGGCTTATTGGCCTTAGCATTAATTCTGTACCTAAAAACTTAGCAGAGCACTCATATCCAATATTTATACGTTTCGATATCGGCACCCTGAATCCTGCAAATTGGCTCAGAAAAAAATTTATATTGGTATGCGTTATATAGGAGTTTTCATTCACGCGCATATTAATCCAACAAATGTAGCCTTCAAACAGTATCTCATTCTGTTTACGTATTGCGTATATAAGTTCCAGATCTGCCCCGATATATGCCTGAAGATATTTTCTGACAAAAAATTTAAAGGAATAACCTGTCGATATCATTGTTTTCTTTTCTTCGTAATGAAACACACCATCTATATGCGTTGAAGTCTTGCTATGACCTTTTTGGTACATATATTGACCGGAAGCACGCCATGATGATCGTTTAGAAATTCGCTCCGTAAAATAAATCATCGGAGATGTAAAATGCTGCGATATACTGATATCATTGATCTTATAATAATAATTCTGAAAAGGAGTCTGCTTAAATATCGTTCCGAAGGTCCATTTACTGTTATATTTTGATATATAACTCTCGGAATATGGATTGACCTCTACATAACCGATTCCGATTCCAATTTCATGTTCATTTATTTCTTGTGCAAAAGCGACCGAAGAAAGAGTTGATAATATAAGGATAGCTATTAGTCTTTTCATAAACGGGTAGACGAAATTTAGGTTGCCCAAGTTGTTAGCAAATTTGGCAACACTTTATTTGTAATTGGAAGCACAATTTTTCTTGGTCGTTGCGGCAACGATTCAAGTGGAAATCCTTTGCCGTCGATTTGGTTTCATTAGTGCGTGAAGCTTGAAGGCAAAGATTGAAACGGGAAGCGTGTCTGCCGCCCAAAATATCCTCCGTAAAATTTTACTTTAGCCGTAAATTCAAATACATTTGCGATGTTCGATTACTCTAACATTTTAATTCTAAGACATGAACTTTCAACGAGGTTCCTCAAAAAGTCTCGAGGAAGTACACGGTTCGGTTGAGACCGCGAATAAAAAAGGTCTTTGGAAAAAGATGTTCGCCTTTCTGGGTCCGGCCTATCTGGTATCTGTTGGTTATATGGATCCCGGGAACTGGGCCACCGATCTTGAAGGTGGAAGCCGCTATGGATATGCCTTAATATGGGTGTTGGTTATGAGTAATATCATGGCTATTGTTTTACAGAATCTTTGCGCGCGACTAGGTATCGTTTATAAAAAAGATCTCGCACAAGTCAATCGGGAGACGTATCCGCCCGTCATCAATTTTTGTTTATATCTTCTTGCTGAACTTGCAATTGCCGCCTGTGATCTTGCCGAGATCATCGGGATGGCGATCGGGTTAAACTTACTTTTTGGATTACCGATGATATGGGGAGTGTCCATCACCATCTTCGATACCTTCCTCTTATTATATCTTCAAAAGCTTGGCATCCGGAAAATGGAAGCATTCATTATCTGCCTCATAGCCATCATCTTTGTTTCCTTTGCGGTTGAATTATTTTTTGTAAAACCTGTTATCTCCGAGATCTTCAGCGGACTCAAACCGAGTTTACCCGATGAGTATGCCTTGTATATTGCCATTGGAATAATCGGTGCTACAGTAATGCCACATAACCTCTATCTTCATTCAGCCCTAGTGCAGACAAGGATCATTGGTGATGATGATGAATCGAAACGAAAGGCTTTGAAATGGAACTTTCTGGATAGCACGATTGCTTTAAACCTGGCTTTGTTTGTCAATGCTGCCATTCTTATTTTAGCCGCTGCAGTATTTCATAAGAACGGATTGAATGAAGTTGCCAGCATAGAAGACGCTCATAAATTGCTGGCACCACTTGTTGGAAATAATCTTGCCCCTGCCCTCTTCGCCATTGCGCTGATCGCAGCCGGACAAAGCAGTACGGTCACAGGGACTCTCGCAGGTCAGATTGTGATGGAAGGTTATCTTCATATCCGTATCAATCCATGGCTTCGCCGAATCATTACCCGAATGGTCGCGGTGATACCCGCCTTCATTACTATACTTATTGCGGGAGAAAATAAAATGACAGACCTACTGATCCTGAGCCAGGTCATTCTGAGTGTGCAACTGGCTTTTGCCGTCATTCCACTTATCTATTCGGTGAGTAATAAACGGATGATGAAGAACTTTACCATCAAGCCCTGGCTTATCATCCTTTCTGTTTTGATCGCGGGTATCATTCTCTTCCTGAATATAAAAATGGTACTGGGCAAGTCCATTGATTTTCTTCGTGAACCAAATAATGGGTGGGTTGAAACTCTTCTTATCATTGGATTAATACTCTTTGCGTTACTATTGGTTGTGACCATATTCTATCCCTTGATCTATAAGAACAGGCATGCCCCGCAGGAGGCTATACATCCTCAGAATCTTTCTATCTCTCCTGTTGAGGTCAGAGATTATAAACGAATTGCCCTTGCATTAGATTTCAGTCATATCGATCAGCGGATTATTTCACATGGTCTGAAACAGGGAACTGCCGACACTATCTTTCTTCTCATACATGTGGTAGAAAGTGCGAGTGCAAAAGTCCTTGGAAAAGAAACGGCGGATAACGAGACGATGCAGGATCATGAACAACTGATCAGGTATGCAGCACAACTTAAAGAGCTAGGTAAACTCGCAAGTATTCATCTGGGTTATCGGAATCGGGTGGATGAGATCGCACGGATCTGCAAGGAAGAGAACGCGGATTTTCTGATCCTTGGCGCACACGGGCATAGCGGAATTTCTGATTTTATTTATGGGCAGACGATAGAAAGTGTTCGTCATAAAGTAAACATTCCTGTATTGATCGTGAGTTAGAAAAGTGACTAAAATGTAATTACTAATTTTTGGGCGGCACGCACGCTTTCCGTTCCAATCTTTGCCTTCAAGCTTCATACACTGCTAATACCAAATCGACTGCAAAGGATTTCCACTTTAATCGTTGCCGCAATGCATCGCCCAAATGATAACTCCCCTCTATTCAGAATTTATACCGTTTGCGTATATGTAATAGATCATGAGACATGAACAAAACATCTACCGCCACGACATTATACCATATTTATTAGGACTATAATGAAAATGGTATTGGTATTAGTTCGCAAATAAATGGTTTGTTCTACATTCGTGGTTCAATATAATATCATATAACAGTATGAAAATCCTTTTCGTTTGTCTTGGCAATATCTGCCGCTCACCCATTGCTGAAGGTGTATTAAGGACACTTGCAAAACAGCATCATCTTCAATGGCAGATCGGCAGTGCAGGTACTGAATCTATTCATGTGGGCGAGCAGCCTCATCATTATTCGCAACAGGTTTGCAAAGAAAATAGTATTGATATTTCCCATCAGCGGGCCGCTCAATTCAGTAAGGATGATCTAGATAGATACGATCTGATTTATAGCATGTCAAGTGATGTCTATGATATTCTAAAGAAAACCTGCGGCGCATCCTTTGACGAGAATAAGATCCGGCTTTTCCTCGACGAAATATATCCTTCAGAAAACCGCTCTGTAAAAGATCCATGGTATGGTGAACTTGATGGATATTATGATGTGTACGATGAGATCAGAAAAGGTTGCGAAGCGATTATTGCTAATCATTCAGGAGAAGAAAATAATAAATCACGTTAATCAAATCAAAGGCGTTGCATAAAATGTTTGTTTGTAAGCGGCTCCAATATGATCAATAATATCAGAGGCAATCAATGCTTCTTCAGAAAGATCTTCCGCTGCAAGATCACCTGCAAGTCCGTGAAGGTAAACACCAAGGATCGCAGCCTTAAACATATCCTTGTATTGAGCATACAGTCCGCTTATCAAACCTGAAAGGACATCACCGCTTCCACCGGTAGCCATTCCCGGATTACCGGTTATATTAAACCAGCACTCTCCGGAAGGGGTGCTGATACAGGTATATCTCCCCTTTAGCAGAATAAATATTTTATGCTCGGTAGACATCCTGATCTGTAACTGATTTCGTTCAAATGCATTTGCACTTTCTCCAAATAATCGTTCAAATTCCTTGGGATGAGGTGTCAGTAGACTATTTACAGGTATCTTTTGTAGCCATTCCGGATGTTGGGAAATACAATTCAACGCATCAGCATCCAACAGGATTGGTTTCTGACAATGTTCCAATACATGAAGAACTATATTTTTAGCTATTTTGTCTGTCCCCAGTCCGCAACCAATTCCAATGGCATCGAACTTTTCAACGTCAGGCAATGCAATGGTATTATCATAAATAATGGTCATTGCTTCAGGCACTGCTATTTGCATAATATTATTTCCATTTTCAGGGATCAAGACTGATACGAGTCCGGCGCCACTCTTCACACAGGCACGCGTGGACAGTACCGAAGCACCCATTTTTCCATGGCTTCCGGCGAACATTAATGCATGACCGAAAGTTCCTTTATGAGAGAATGCCGCACGTTTCTTATAATGCTGCTGAACAGAAGTTTGATCTATTAAATATTCATTGGAAGATGTTTCTATTTCGAATTGTTTGTGTAAGCCGATAGGAAGAACTTCTATCTTTCCGCAAAAGGCCCCTGTCTCAGGATAGAGGAAAGAACGTTTCATAGTTTGCAAGGTCAGTGTAAGATCCGCCTTTACAACTTCTCCGAATGGGATATCAGGATCGGCAGGTAATCCGGACGGAATATCGATACTAACAACAGGCAATCTGGAATTATTAATCCATGAAATCATTTCCTTTTCGATGCCGGTCGCTTCGTTGGTTAGCCCTGTTCCAAGTACAGCATCAATAATTATATCTCTGTTTCCTGCAGGAATTATCTTCATATCAGGTTGAAAGGGATGAATATAAACTGAAAATGTTGGATAGAGTCTTTCGAGCATAACAGCATTCTCTCCATTCCGGATGGCATCTTTATCATAATAGATATGCATATCGCTGCATAGACCAACAAACTCAAGAGCCATTGCAAAGCCATCAGCTCCGTTATTTCCTCGGCCACAGAATATATGATAAACTCGACCTTCAAAATTCATTTCAAGGTTTTCGAAATTCAGAAGTCTTTCTACACAAGCCATAGCAGCCCGTTCTATCAGCCTTGTTGACGTAATTGGCTCATGTATTATGGTGTAGGCATCGGAGGCCTTTAGTTGTGCGGTGGTAAAGAGTTTGCTCATTGGTTAAAGTTACTTGACAAAGGAGGAAGTTGAATAGAATTTGTGTGTATTCTTAAAGATGATTGCTTAGATAAAATCCTAGTGAAATCTGATTCTCAATGATTGCCTTTTCATTCTGTAATGGATTGTAATCAATTTTAGTCCGCCACGAAATTCTGACATACTTTAATAATACAACATGAAAAACATTATTCACGGCAACCGTATACTTTTTTATTTCTTTTAAAGAATTTATAGGGGCATATACATTACAAAAATACTCCCAATGAATGATGCGGCTTAATTTTTGTAATGGCACTGTTGCCGTACATGTCAGGCCAAACTCTGATCTTTTATATTCGCCTTTTTTAAGGCCGCTGATTTCAGTCTCGTTACGCTCTTCGAAAATTGATTGCTTCCTGATCTTTGTCACCTTACTACTTCCCAAACCGAACATCACTACAGCATTTCCTGAGGCATAATAAGAGATTCCACCGGCATAGTAAATTGTTCCCGGGCTCATAAAACCATCATATAAAAAACGTTCCTGAATACCCCGGTCATTGGTTCTTAACTGATGCGTTTTCCACAGCTTAGTCTGTGTATTGGCTGAAATTGTAAAACTATACTTTCGCTTATAGAGAGGATAACCAACACTATTTTTTATGGTTAATTGATCCTGAGTTTTTATAGTTATGCTATCAAAAAAATGTTTCACACCATAGTCATTAAAAAGATACAGATCCCAGGTGAAATTACGATAGGTGATCTTGTTCTTGATATCTACATTATAATAGAAGAACAAATTATTATTTGGTTGGTCATCGTTATTTAAACTATGAAAAGCAGTGAGCGTTGTATAGAAATCATAGTACAATAACCAATCGAACGTACGATGAGCTAATATCTTCGCATCAATGAGCCGTATTGAATCCTCAGGCTTGTAGAAGCTTCTGATCCAATTCTCCTTAGATAACCATTCTGAACCAGACAACGCTATAGTATCTATTGACATGAAATTACTGCTCATCAATTGAGCCTGACAATTCATTGAACTTACCAACAAGATAACAAGCATTTTATTACATCTGAGCATGATGAGCTACATGGTTATTGTGTATGAAATAAAATCGTATAAACTCCACTTCTGTGTACAATTTGATATGTCCCTTTGAGTATTCTATAGCCAATAGCTATTCCTAGAGCGGTCGCAATATCAGGTTCAAGAACCATATCTTCTTCAATCTGTATTTCCTTTCTGTTATTAAATGCTATGACAAGGTCTGGACACTCTGATACTTCCTGTTGGCTTATTTGCAAGGCTATCCCTTTGAAGGAGTTTTCATTGAACATATAAACCGCAGTAATTGTCCTGGAGGTAGTAGAAGTACAATTAAAAGCTATGCCTTTGCAGTCTGCAGCTCGTCCGATAGTCACTTTCTTTTCAATCTTTCCAGCATATGTAAAAGGACAACACAAAAAAAACAATGCGCACATTGATAAAAAATATTTCATAGGTTAATTTGGTTAAGATTAAAAATTATTCCTTCATGAGTGACCAAAGCGGGAGCAATTTCTAACTCCCACAATGACCCTTCAATGTGAATCGCCCGGTTGATATTGGTTTATTTAGTATCGCAGCGTGAGCAATTCGGTTGTAGTAGGTATTTATTAGTAAAGTCTATTGTATTGAAGAAAAGTTGATTTGGTTAGGGTCATTATTCCTTCAAAGAAAAAGTCGGTTGATCTGGTTTGGGAAAATTGATTTGGTTTTTGTAGTTATTTTTCTTTTCAATTTCATTTGGTTGATGAAGTCATTGAATGTATTAATTTGGCTAGAAACATTATACGGTTTTAGCACTTCCCTTTTAATTGAAAAGGGTTGCTCCGATTTAGATTGAAATAAAAAATGAATGAATCCAGGTGAGTCTTACCCTGGCTGCACCAGGATTCATTCATGGTTAGGAATCGCGTTCGTTGATTTGGTTGTTTACTTCTCATGCGATTTCATGGTAGTTTCTTGGTTAAGAGTTAACTTATCTCTCACAAACTCAAATCCATGCAAGGGTTACGTTAAACAGCAATCATCTTGTATATCCTTGAGGTTAATTTACCCTGCAAACAAGCATGATAGTTAAACCTCGTATCTATAATTAGATAATTTATTCTTTAAGCCAAAAATCTTGATAATCATAATTGACAGACAATACAAGAAATTTACTTTTGGTCTCCTTCATTGCCAACGCGATGCTTTGAATAGCCTTCTTTGAACGTTTAGGAATATATCTTGCCCAAAAATAAACTATTATATAGTCATAATTTTCCAAGTTCGTTCTATTTAAAGAATATTCCTGACCGGAAATTTGCTTTAAATTACTAAAAAGTGTTTCAAAACCTGCATCCTCCAAAAAAACCAGAGAACTAGAAGTATCAACATACTCAATAGAAGCTGATGCAACTTTTGGGCAGGAATTTCCTTCAAGTTTTTTTAAAACCCTTCCTCTCTTATCATAAATGTGTATGGCAGGGATATACTTATTTACTTTGTAAGCAAGTTTGAGGTTATCGAAGCTTTTCGCAACAAATAATGCATCCCCAACCGAATCGCTAGTGGCTAATCCTCGTTTTATGGAATTAATAGACTCGTGTCTTGGTTTCTTGATTTCGCCAGTAATCCGAAAAACTGGCATACACGAATTCAATGACAAGAGCAGGAACAAAAAAGTAAGTATATTCTTAGACATGGAAAATTATTTAAATAGTTAAAATTAGAAATAGAAAATAGAAATAGCTCCTTAATTATCTTGTTCTAATATTCAATACAACCTGTTTATGCCCTTCAGAGGAAGACGAAAGTTTATATCTTCCTGGAACAATAACAATACTTGAATATCCAAGCTGACTGGCTAACTGGGCATCCAATACTACCTCTTCTCCATCTTCCCCGAACATTTCGGTCAATGAAATTGGTTGATTAAACCTCAATGTCAATGTTTTATTTGTAATATCAACTATAGTTGCGAATGATTTTTGCAAATCCACTTCGGCCTTGAAATTGCAGATCCATATCCCTCGTGTACAATCGTGTTTCGGACGAGCAAGATCAAAAGAGATATGAGGAGGTTTTTCGAGCTCTATGGAATAACCGTAAAATGTTCCCATGGTTAATAGGCAAAGTAATAATATCTTTTTCATAAGTTTTCTGGCTTGAACGGCAAGCCATACCGTAAGTTGATGTATTTTTTTTCCTACTCTGCTAACCTGTTTTCGGATTCCAAGGACGATCGGGTTTTATCAAGGTGCACTCTTGTTTTTCCCCTTTTGCAATACAAACGTACATCGGTGAATAAAACCCTGCAAGAGGTAATTGACCAACGAGCAGATTTGTTTGTAAACGAGGATATTTAGGATTAAACAAGAATTATGTACCTGCAAACAGGGAGATTTGGAAGTAAACGAGCCAATTTGGGATTGAATCAGCAGATTTTGTCTGCAAGGCAGGATATAAGGGTAATCAACAGATATATGTCTGATTAAACATCGAGGTCTTTTCGCGAGCGGGAAATGATTTTACCATTGCTAAAACTTTGAGCCATTATCAAATGTCCTTGCATTGTAGTTTCGCTGTATGGAATTTAACTACGAACAATACGGAGAACTGATCGATCACATGCTGACAAAATACCTAATTGATGGAACCATTACACAGCCTTCTATCATTGCATTCAGGAATGAATTATACGATCATACGCTACCCCTTTTAGGGTCTTTAAGCAGCGAAGTAAGGCATTATCTCGTTTTGCCCAATTACCTGTGGCGTCTTACTGTATGCCTTTTTCTTGATGCACCGAGATGTAAGGATGGCCATTATTTTGAGTATGAGATCCCGGATGTTGAATATGATCTTCAACAAAATATCAATAAAAAGGAAATAGAAAAAAATAGCAGGTTTATTGAAGCTACCCATGAGGCGCAAAAACGTTTAGGGAAATTTATTCCAAGCTCTATTAATCCACGTCCGATGAACACCATAATCGGTGCGACGCGGTAATAAGCCTCGATCAACCAAAATTATATAACTATTCTCACATAGTATATAACAAAGCTGCTCATTCATAGCCCCATATTTGCATCATAAAAACACAGAATATTATGAGAAAGATCATCTTAGCGGCCGGTTGTTTATTCATCCTCGCTGCTACCACAAGTTCCTGCAAAAAAGACTACACCTGTAAATGTTCAAAAACGTATTCGAGCGGTACAGGGACAACTACGTTAGATTACTCAGTATACACGTACAAAGAAAATTTGAAACGCGCAGAAGACCGTTGCAACGATAACGACAATTCCGGCACAGATTTATTTGGCGCTTACAGTATCAATTGCGACATTCAATAGGAAATTTCCGCACTAAATTTTACGGACCTATGCCTTGCCCCAAGCAGTACTTTAGAATACTCGTTTGGGGCAAGGCTTTTTTACATACCAAAGAAATTATGCAGTTTCTATAGCGACGATCTATTCTAAATGGTCCAACTCAAAATCATTAAAACGGTAACTATGCCGCTTTCTAACTTAGCATTCAGAACCTGACATTAAAATACGGACCATTTGCAAACTCTATGACAAAAGGTAGAATACAAAATTTCGTATCGTGTGGGGCAATAAATTCCTCATGCGGGGATTGCTTAATTCCTCGAAATCAAAATGAAGAAGTGTTTCGTCACAAAAATCATCTCACCAAATCATACCGGTTTGAATGTTTAGTTACATATACCACTCTTTTGCTGTAACTAGAAACTCCTCACCATACTGAAAACAGCCTCATTTCTGAGGCTGCATTTAGTAGTGAAATGTGTGTAATCAAATCCTGAAAGAGTTCCTTAAAATCCTGTGCCGATACTAAACCCTTTTACCGCCATTGGGAAGATAACAGGAGAAGATACTAAACCTGTTGTAGTATTAATTGTATAGAGACTTGTAGTACTTCCCACTGTTGCAATGAGATATCCAATATTGCCACGACTGGTGATATCAAAGCCGTTATTAGTATCTATATCAATTCCCAGATTTCCAATCTCAACCAGTGTACCCGCATTAGGTGGATTCTGAAGATATAATTTGTCTGTAAAGTGGTCTATTGCGAATAAAGACGTGGTGGTGGCCCCGGCATAGCTATTTGTATATGCAGAACTACTGACCATAGGAAGACCTGGATTCATATTCATATCAGTTGCTGCGATGGAACCATCCACAGGATGTAAGCGAAGGTTTTGACCTAGGTTACTTACCACCCGGATCCGATCTACAGTTGGATTAAAATCAAACCCAAAATCTGTACCTAAAAGTGCAGTAATGAACCCACCTGTACCTACCTGGGTGGCAGTCCCATTAGAAAGATTAATTGTATATAACCTGCTGGAACTTCCCAATGCATACAACTGTCCGTTTAAAGGTCTGAAATCAATCCCATGAATCATTTCAGCGGTCTGTAGACCTGTTATGGCTTTAGTGATAACTCCATTTGAAACAGCCATTGGATTAAAGATCAGTAAATTATTACTTAGGTCAACCGCATATGCAACATTCTCTGTTGGAATAGCGAGATCAATGAAGGTCTCGGAAGTTTGACCAACTTTATCCGCTCTTCCGGATGCAAGATCTAACAGGTAAAGAACATTGGAAGCAGCCAGAAGTGCTATATTTCCGGAACTGATATCAAAGGCTGCATTGCCCGTGAATGTAATTCCTAATGATCCAACTTCTACTAACGTACCATTGTTGGGAGGATCTTGTTTGAATAACTTTCCTGTTGCCTGATCAATATCATACAAGGTAGTAGTGGCAGCACCGGCTTTGCTATTGGTATAGCCAACACCCGTAATAACAGGTGAAGAGCCTCCATTGATATCGCCATCTGTAGCAGCGACAGTGCCTGTTTCAGGATTCAGACGAAGATTTTGTCCAGTGTTGGAAACAAGACGGATACGATCTACAGTTGGATTAAAATCGATAGACGCCATGGTTCCTGAAAGAAGAGGTGTGAATGATGCAGCTCCTACCATTCTTGCCATGCCATCATTTTGATTGATGATATATAATTTACTAGCGCTACTTAAACCATAAAGCTCACCTGTGGCCGGTCTGAAATCTATACTGAGAAGTTTTTCACCGGGTGCGATTCCATTGATGGCCGTTTTGCCTGTCGTAGTTCCCGGATTTGATGCATTGAACATAATTAGTTCATTGTTTGCATTAATTGCATATACCACCTGGTTGGGACCAGGATATAGCATGTCGTTGTTTTTGTCTTTTTTACATGATCCGAATAATAGGATCGTCGCTGAAATTAATAGAGTAAGGTGCTTCATAATCTGCATTTTGCATATATACGATCTGCACATGACTATGGATTTCTTTCACACAAATAAGATATTTTTCGAACACAGATTTTGACGGAATTGTTTTCGCGAGATCTAAAGAACTATCCAGCTATTCGCATACCTAAAGAGTATAGCAGCTCTCAGAATAGAAAATAAACTCTGTTGGTAAAAAACACTGAGGAACAGAATAGTTATACGCGCTCACTTAATTCGAGCCAACGGAATTCCTTTTGTTCCAGCTCAGCTATGATCTGTGCAACACGACTGGCGGCGAGTTGAATGGCATCATAATTCATTCCTTCAGCACTCATTTTTATTTCGAGTTCCTGTTTCTCTTTTTCCAATACCGGCATCTCTTTTTCTAATACTTCAAATTCGCGTTTCTCATTATAGGAAAGTTTTTGAACGGCAGGTTTTTCTTTGGCTACTGTTGTTTCTTCTAAAGTCACCTCCATTCCACCTGTCAGTTCTGTAGTGCCTATCATAGCTTGTTTTCCTCCGGGAACAGATGGCGCATTATCACGTTCCATTTCTTTTATTCTATATTGAGAATAATTACCGGGGAAATCTGATATCACGCCATCACCTTCAAAGACAAATAAATGATCAACCAGCTTATCCATGAAATAACGGTCATGACTTACCAGTAAAATGCATCCCTGGTATTCCAATAAGAACTCCTCCAGAATCTGAAGGGTCTGCAGATCTAGATCATTCGTAGGCTCATCGAGTACAAGGAAATTAGGGTTTTTGAAAAGAATACTCAACAATTGCAACCTTCTTTTTTCACCTCCACTGAGTTTGCTCAGGTAGGTATATTGTTGTTCGGATGTGAAGGCAAAACGTTCAAGGAATTTAGATGCCCCAAGTTTTGTACCATCAGCCATAGGGAAGAATTCAGCATGATCTTTCACATATTCTATCACGCGTTTATCTTCCTTATATTGTAATCCCTCTTGTGAGAAATGCCCAAAGACAACAGTGTCGCCATGATTGACCTTACCGCTATCAGGTTCGGCAAGATGTAATGCGATCTGTAGAAACGTACTCTTCCCCACCCCATTCTTTCCAACGATCCCGATTCGCTCCCCTCGTTTGAATGTGTAATCAAACCCATTCAGTATCTTCTTTTCGCCAAAGGATTTATATATTTTTTTCATTTCGAGAATCTTGCCTCCAAGACGTGTCATCTTTACCTGCAACTGCACATCACTATCCAATGCTTTATTCTTTGCACGATCCTCTACTTCAATAAACGCATCTTGTCTTGATTTCGATTTCGTCGTTCTGGCCTTAGGTTGCTTACGCATCCATTCCAACTCCTTTCTGAAAATATTTTTATCCTTTAGTAATTCACTTTGGGCGACCTCAATTCGATGTGCTTTCTGCTCTAGAAAATGACCATAATTTCCTTTATGAATATAGACTTTCTCATTATCTATTTCGATGATTTCATTACACACCTCATCAAGAAAGTAACGGTCGTGGGTAACCATGAGTAAGGTGACCTTTTGCGCGCTTAAAAAATTCTCAAGCCATTCAATCATATTGACGTCAAGATGATTAGTAGGTTCATCCATAATAAGCAGACATTTTCCTGCATACAATTCTGTTTCGATCAAGGCCTGCGCAAGTGCAACCCTCTTCTTTTGTCCGCCGCTTAATGTTTTTACAAGGGCATGAAGATTTGATATTTTAAGTTTTGTCAGGATTTGTTGCAATTCATTTTCAAAATTCCAGGCATTCAGTTCATCCATTTTTGTAAGGAGATAATCGAGTTTATTTGCGTCTTCCTTACCGCTTTCTATATACTCTTCATATTCTTTCACCAGCTTCACCGTTTCATGTTTCATGGAAAGGATATTATCCCATACAGACTTGTTCTCATCAAATTCATTCTCCTGATGAAGCATCACCAGGTTGATATCCTTATGCACCCAAACGGTACCACTATCGGAGGTATCCTTTCCTGAGAGTATATTCAATAATGTAGACTTACCGAATCCGTTTCTTGCGATCAGCGCAATTTTATCGCCCTCGGAAATATGGAAGGTGATATTAGTGAAAAGTTTGCGAACGCCAAATGATTTTGAAACGTTTTCGAGGGTGGCATAATGCATGAGTTATTCTGTATCCTTTTAAAAAAAACGCAAATGTCGTTTATTTAGGCTAAACTAAAATTTTAGTAAGGATATTTTGGGCGGCAGACACGTTTCTGTTTGCCTATTTGCCCGTTAGCCCGTTTGCCACAGACAAATCACAGACGAGCCACAGACGAGCTACTTATTAAAGAGAACTTACAAGGATTCAAATTTGATAGGCTACAAGCCTCTCTATCCGTGGCTCTCTCACAGTTTTTCTAAAGCCTTTAATTGTTTTTGCAGACAAAATCAATGATTTATTAATAAGCAGCCCCATTCTCACAGGGCTGCTTTATTTTATCAATTGAAACTACGGTCATTAGTTCGGTGTGTGCTGAGACAAGATCTTATTTGGCGTGGAAGCACCGACGTTGTTCAAAATAACATTCCTGTCATTATCAGTATTATTATAACGAACCTTTCCATCCATATTCAGATCTTCGTGGCGATAACCGTATGCTGTATTGTTCGGTGTCGTTAGCCCTACAGTTTGCAGGATTGGATCTTTATCATTTATTGAACCTGTATATTTCACGTTCTTATTATGATTCGGATCACCGCTCCAAAGAAGCTTTACAGAACCAACAACATTTGCAGGTGCATTGTTCACAATACTGCTGATTGTATATAATGGGATGCTGGTAAAGTCGACAGATTGCAGCCCCGCAGTAAGCGTTAACGCCGTTGCAGTCATTACGCCCAGATGATTTCTGTGTTTGATACTCACGAAATAATTACCAGGGGCTAGTGAAGGAAATGTCAGTGGCGACCATCCGTCCGTACTCACCACATCGCCATCGCGTTGCAATAAGGCGTCTTTTGTTGCGATGATCGAATTACTGTTCGCAGCAGATCTGATTTCGAGATAGACCCAATCGACGATGGCATTGTTTCCTGTTACACTTAATACCGCCGCTGTTGTAGTTTCTCCTCCGCCACCAAGCAATTGTACTTTATAGAACGGTGCTCCTGAGTATGGTTCATTCAATGGTATGAGGTTTTGAGCACGCAGACTGTCATTCATTAAACCTGTAGAGGGCTGGTAAGGTCCGCTTAGCATGACTTTAGGAGACAAGGAAACTGGTGCACCGGGCCCTGAAATAAAGAGTTGAAGTGTCAGTACACTATCACATCCCGAAGCATTGGTCAGCGTTGCTGTATATATGCCTGAAACTGAATAGGTCGTGCCATTTGCATTCCATGTATAAGGACCAGATTGTGAAACCTGTATTGTTGAATCGGTAGGATGTGCGATGGTGATACACAGAATATAAATATGAGGACATCCATTCGAGTCGTAAGTGATGTAGGTATACGCACCGGAAACTGTGTAGGTGACCCCATTGACCGGCCATGTATACGAGATACAAACTGTATCGCAATTTGTCGTTGTTACCACGCCACCTCCAATGGTGACATTAAGGGTATCAAACACCGGACAACCGTACTCGTTCAAATGTGTAGCCGTATAAGTTCCGGAGGTCGTATAGGTTTCTCCATTCAGAGGCCATGTATAACTTTCACAAGCGATCACTGTAATATTACTGGAAGTACATGGGAAGATGGTAAGACACAGCAGGTAAATATGCGGACAACCATTTGAGTCTGTTGTGAAATAACTATAGGAGCCGGACTCCGTATAGGTCACTCCATTCATTTGCCATGTGTATGAACAACAGGCTGTATCGCATCCACCCTCGACAATGGTTTGTCCCAATGTGAGAATCAACGTAGCAGTATCCACACAACCGGATGCATTCATAACGGTATGAATATAGGTCCCACCCACGGTATAAGTCACTCCATTCACGACCCATGTATACGCATCGCAACCGGCTACAATGACCGTTGAATTATTACTATGATTGATGATGAGATTCAAGATGGCCGTATGCAAACAACCTTCCGAATTGATTACGGTATAGGTATATGTTCCAGAAGCTGTATAGGTTTGTCCGTTTGCAGGCCATGTATACGAATTACACACCGTAATGGTTGAACTGGATGTGGAACTATGAAGGATAGTCAGGTTTAAGGTCGCTGAGTTTAAGCATCCATTTGCATTTAGTGAGGTAACTGTATATACACCAGATGCGGTATATGTCACCCCATTTACAGGCCATACATATTCATTACACGCAGTGAGTGTCCATGTGGAATTCGTACTTTGATAAATGGTAAGATTCAACGTTGCTGTGTGTACGCAACCTTGTGTATTGGTATAGGTATACGTATACACACCGGAGATCGTATACGTCAATCCATTCGCAGACCATGTATATGAATTACATGCGGTAGCTGTGGTGGTTGAACTGGACGTTTGATTGATGGTTAATACGAGGATAGCAGTATGGACACATCCACCTGCATTCAA
>Ga0105047_10009282_pt1 | contig 16221 bp, 6 predicted proteins | sample MAT04_FD_78384 | JGI IMG/M metagenome (GOLD analysis project Ga0105047, IMG submission 78384) | Freshwater microbial communities from Lake Fryxell liftoff mats and glacier meltwater in Antarctica - MAT-04 (megahit assembly) | ecosystem: Environmental > Aquatic > Freshwater > Ice > Liftoff...
GAACACGGCCTTGTTGGGATTAGCGCTGAGGGTGCGGACAGGATCGGCCACGGGGGGCTGGTTGGCGGCGTGGAGGGTGACGTCCCTGAAGGCGGTGTCCTTGCCGTCACTGACCGTGAGGCGGAAGGTGAATGCGCCGAAGACATCGGCAACGAAGGAGGCGCGGACCGCGGTGGGATTGACGATCTGCTGCTGGGTGAGCGAACTATGAGACGGTTTCGTGATCAGCGTCCAGGCATACGTCAGCGGCTGGGGACCGTTGTCGGGATCGGAAGACAGGCTCCCATCGAGCGTCACGCGCTGGCGCGCGGGAATTTCCCGATCGGCGCCGGCGTTGGCGATCGGCGCGACGTTGGTTGCCGTGGGCGGCGGTGTCACCGGCGGCGGTGTCACCGGCGGCGGGGTGACCGGCGGTGGCGTGACGGGCGGCGGCGCTACGGGGCCGGTTTGGACAGTAGCGGTAACCAGGATTTCCGGCGCGACGGGGTTGACGGGTTTCACTCGGAAGGTGACGGTTCCGGTTGTACCGGCAGTTAGGGTGGCGGTGGCATTGATTTGCCCCAAGCCGAAGCTAGGGATGGTGACCGTGCCGATGGTTTGCGTGGGCTGTAGATTGCCATCGATGAGCGTGGCGTTCAACTGCCCGGTAACGCCGAGGATGGAGACATCGTAGGACTGCGTGATGTTGCCGGTGTTGTTGATGGCGAGTACCAGGTTAGCCGTGCCGGGGGCGCTGGCAACGGTTGCGGGGCTGGGGTCGACGGCGACCAAAGTGTTGGCGTTGGTGGAAACCGTGACGCTGATACTGCCTTTGTTCAAAACGGCGGAGTTGGCCTGGGACGTGGCGACGACCGTGAGGATGTAGGGTCCTGGAGAGAGCGAGGACGTATTGGTGAGGGTGACCTGAACGACAATGGAGGCGCCGGCGGCGAGGGTGACGCTGGTGTTGGCTAAAGTCGCTAGCGGTCCCAGGGTATCGGCCAGCGTAAGGGCGAAGGTGTCGGATGCCGTCCCAGTATTGGTGATAGTGGCGTTGTAAGTGTTAGGCAGCGTGGAGTGAGCGACGAGGTCGACCGTGACGCCTTGCGGCGCAACGATAATACTGCCAGGCAGTTGAATCTGAGTGTTGTAGGTGGTAGAAACGACGCCTGAAAAGGGCTGGGTTCCCGCGGCCACAAAGCTGGCGGCGGATAGCCGGCATTCGCGGGTGAGACGGTTGCCCGGGCTGGGCGCGACGCTGAGATTGGCGGTGGTTGAGCAGACGGAAGAAAAACCACCGGGCAGGTTGAAGGAGAAGGCCGCCTCTTCCGTGGTGTTGCCGACGTTTTCGACGGTGAATGTGACGTAAGCGGCGGTTCCGCGCCCGACGACGACGGTGGTGGGGTTCATGGATGCCACGAGGCGGCGGATGAAAGCGCGGCTATCGGCGCCGGTGTAGAAACCGCCGTTCATTGCCAGGTTGGCGTACGCGGCGCCTTCGATTCCGGCAGCCGTTTTCGCGGTGACGGCGAACTGGTAGTTGCCGAAGTAGGCGGCCTGGGCATCGGCGGTAATCACCAGATTCACCTGGGTTTGACCGTTGGCCGGAACGGTGACGGGACTGATCGGCGCCGCCCAGTTCGCGGGCAGTCCGTTGACCGTGAGATTAAAGACCTGCTGGGTGGCCGTTGGGTTCTTGACGATGACGGCGTAGGTAGCCGGGGCTAGTACGACTACAGTCTGGGTGGCCGGGGTGATGGAAAGAATCTGATCCGTCACCAGGGTTACCGCGGGCAGGTCGAACGTGCCGCTGCCAAACGTGGGCAGGGTAAATTCGAGAGTACCACCGGTGAGCACGGTCCGGGGCTTTCCGGGTTGAAGCGCGGTGACGTTGAGATCGAAAGTGATGAAGTCAACCGTGGGTTGAGCCCATTCGTAGGTGTCGAAGGTTGTGCCGGTGGTTGTTTTAGTTGGAGCGGGGGAGAAGGAACCAGCGACGGGCGTGACGTTGGTTCCTTTTGGAACGTTAATCCTGGCGGTCAATTGCGGTCCGTTGACGAAGCTGAGCTGGTAGGTGCTGAGGCCGGCGGAAGAGAGCGTATAGAAGAAATTACCGTTAGAGCCCTGCGGATAGACGGTTACGGCGGAGGTGTAAGGGATGTAGCGGAGCGCGGCCGGGCTTTGGGCATCGATCAACAGGATTAAGGGCTGCGTGCCGAGCGTTCCGCCGCCCGCGACGAATTGACCAGAGGCAATGGGAATGACGGTTGCGAAGTCCTTGTCCTGAATCTGCGTTACGACGGTTTGGTTAATCGCCGGCGCGGTAAGGTTGGAGATATTCAGCGACGTTATGGCGAGAGTTCCCGTGAGACCCGAAAAGGCATCGTAGTAACCCTGGGTGTCGCCGAGGAGAATGGCGGTATTTCCCTGGACCGCCGCCGAATAGATCAGACGTGTGCCGGGAATGTCGAGAGTTGCTTTGATGGCGGGTGCGGCGGGGTTGGCGATATCGACAATCAGCACACGGCCGACGCCGGTTGCGGGGTCCTGGTTGGTCGTGGACATGGCCAGTAGCACCGTCGTGGGATTGATCGCCGTGACCGCGTATACCGGATTTGGACCGCCGAGTCGCGGATCGAGACCGGCAGTGACCGGGAACAAGGCTCCAGCTTCCTTGGGATCGGCCGGGTTCGACAGATCCAACGTGAAGAATTGCCCGTGGAATTGAAAGATGAAGCGGGAAAAAGGGTTGTAGAACAGGCCTTGTGTGCTGCTGAAGCCGGTAGTGCCTTGCGCTTGGATGCTGTTAACATCCTGGCGGTTGATCTGCTTCGTGGCAACAAAAGTTGGCGCCAGCGGATTGGCGAGATTGTAGGAGCTGATGTTGGTAGGCAGGAAATTGCCGGTGGTGTTGCCGTTTTCGCGGGTGTACCCCATAAATAGGTGGCCGTTGGCGATAGTGCAAGGGGTTCCGAGGTAGCCGGTTGTGCCGAGTTGCGCCTGGCCGAAAGTGCCTTTGACGATGAGATTGGCGGGGTCCGTAACGTCGACAATAGTAACGGCCTTATCGCCGCAGACATAGGCGGTGTTGCCGTTGCGGACGAAGGATTGGGCGCGGCTGGTGGTTTGAATAGAGCCGAGCAGCGTGGCTTGCGGGGTGGGCGCGGTCTCGCGGTTAATATCAAGGCGGGCTTTGGTGACGCCGGCGGTGGGCGGCAATACGTTGGGCGAAATAGAGAGCTTGCCAGAGATGGGCGGCCCGATGAAGAAGGATCCGATAGCCGGAACTGGATTCAGCACTTGGCTGTTCGCAGGGTCGAGCAGCGACAGTTCGATAGTGTAAGACCCTTCCGGGTAGTTGGTAGTGGCAAAAGGCGGGTCTAGAGTGAAGGTTTGAATGGTGGCGGCTTGAGTCAAAGTGACCTGGCCTGCATAAGACTGGCCGCGGTAGACCACTCCAGCTTTGTTCTTGACCGTGTAAAAGATGTTTGCGGGCCGGGTCTGGTTGACGGCGTTGAAGATCCGGGCGCTAAAGACGATCGTGTCGCCCGGCTTGCTATTGCCGGGGGTAACGACGACGGTATCGACGACGACGAATTCAGCTCGCGGCGTGGCCCCGTAGGTGACGGTTTTGGCGGTGGAGGGGGCATCGACGGGAGCTACCGTGACGTCGAAATTGAAAGGCCCGCTGACGGTGGTTGCGGTGATCGCCACTCGCGGAACGATGAAGCCGAACAAGTTGGAGTTGTTTGTGTCCGTATTAGCTTCGATTGTGTACTGTGACGCGGTTAGCGTGGCGGTGACCCCGGCCGGGAGCGCGCCGACGGTAGCGGTGAACGTGCGCGGACGATTGCTCCGGTTGCTGGTGTAGATGGTGAAGTTGACCGGGGTATTGGGATAAATGACCTGGGAGTTCGGTGACGGTAAAATGTCAAAAGTGGGCGATGGAAACTTGTCCAGCGCCGCGTCCAATTGGCAGATACTGACGCCGGCATCGTTTAGCGCGGCGGTAACGCCGGCGGCGGTGGCGGCTTCGAGCGTGTCGCGGGCGATCTTCAGGCCGGGCTTAATAGCAAGGATCGGGTCCACGTCGAGCTGTTGGGGTAGCGCGTCGAGCGCCGCGACCACCTTGGCTTGCAACGCCACCGACGACGGGTTGGCCGACAATTCGTTCATGGCGTTACCGAGGTTGATCAACAAGCCGGCGAGGTTATTCCGGTTGACGCCGCTGGCTTTTGGAGCAGCGCTGAAGGCACATTTGGAGCCGCTGGTGGCGGCGCCAATGAGCAGGCTGGCAACAATCGACTTTCGCTGCCCCGCCGCGCCCCAGGCGGCGGTGATGGGTATGGCGACCGTTTGCCCAAGCGTGGCGGAAGCGGACAACGTGACGGTAAGTTGCTGCGCCGTGGTCTGGCCGGCGGTGGATGCCACGGGCGTCGACAGACCGGTGAGCGTAACCCCTGCCGGCGGCGTGGCGGTAAGATCGACCGCGCCGAGCGCCTGATTGCCGACGGAATTGATGGCGAGATCCACCTTTATCTGCTGGCCGGGCACCAGGTAGATCGACGCCGGCGTCAGGCCAAGATTGATGGCTCCGAAGGTAGGCATCGAGAACTGGACAGGCGATTCGGCGTTGATCGTATTGGTCACGTTGCTGACAGAGGGGGTGAAGGCGACGATGCTACCGGGAGGAGGCAGTTTGCCATAGGGTGAAAGGCAGAGCGAGGTTTCAAAGGTCTGCCCGGCCGGAATAGTAACCAGATCTACGCCATAGCTGGGGTTGAGGCCGGTAGGGTACTGGCTGAGTCCGAGTCGAAAACCATCCGTGAGCGGACCGGTGTTCTGGACGCGCACGTTGAAGACGGTGGGGATCTCTTCCGTCCCTCGGCGGATAAAGGAAAGGAGATCCGGCGTGGTCGTGATTTTGACTCCGGGAGTGCTGCCCGGGGGAATCGCGGCGGGGCGGGGAAGGAGGGTGTGAGTAATATAGGTCGGAATTTCGGGATCGATACCAATGCTGCGCGTGAACCAGACGGAACCGAGTTCAAAACCTTCCTTGAGTGCGCCCAGATAGGAGAAGAGCAACGGAGCATTGACGTCGCCGAGTTTCACGATACCGTTGAGGAGATTATTGACCTGGTCGAAGGTATCCCGGAATTTCTCGGCGAAGCTTTCGGTGAACGGAGAGAAGGCGTTCTTTCCGTTTTTCACCTCGTTTGCAAACTGGGTTGAACTGGCAATTCCGCTTAGAACGCTGGCGGAGAATGTAATGCCGGACGCGCCGATACCGTGAATTTTCCCGATGCCCGCTGTGTTGGCGCCCTGGGTGTTAAGGCCGTAAAGGAAACCGGCGACATACTCAAAAAGCGCACCGTGGGAGCCGTCTTCAAAAGTGCTGACGGTTTCTCCGGTGCTGACATCGGTTTCGAGCCAGCCGACGGTTTGAACGCCGTCGATTGTCACCATTTTAGTGGGCGTGATGACCACCTTATTGTTGTTGGCGGCGGCAGTAATGCGATATTTGGCAGCGGGACTAAGGGAAGTCTGGTCCAGGTACGCGAGGTTGGCCGGCCCGAAGAATGTATAGTCGTTGGGGCTGGCGAGGGCGGCGAATACGCGGTCAATGGATCGCGTGGGCTTACCGCTAATGCCGGCCAGAACCTGCCCTTCGATGGTGGAATCCATCTGGCCGCGCAACATTTCGAAAATTATACCGGCGCGGGCGTTCTGACGGAGGTTGCCGACCCAGGTTAGGTCACGTTTGAGCAGATTGACCGATTGTGTGTACTTGTCGCCGTCGACGCGGGTGGAAGAGACGACGAGGCGAGGCGTACCGTACCAGGTGCGGGAATCGATGGTGGTTTCAAGCTGCGTCAGGAACTGGTCCGTGGCAGCGGCAACCGAGGCCACGGTAAGTTCATTGGTGGCGATGGCGATCAGTCGGGCGAGGCTACCAGCACGGCGAATGATGTCCAGTTGGGCTTGGGTGAGTGGAGTGGTTTGCTGGCCGGCGGCGGTGATGGCGGGAATGAGCGGGGTGAGGAGGTTTTGAGGCGTCTGTAGGCGCGAGTTGATTTGGGAGAAAGCGCCCAAAGACTGACGTCCAGCGAGCACATTCACGGTGGTGATGTCGGCATCGGTAACGGCTGGGCCCTGTGCGCCGGTTATGCTCAGGTTAATGCGGCCCCCGGTGACGCGGGCGTTGGGGCCGATACGATCGAGGATAGTGTGCGTGTAAGTACGTTTGGTGCTGGTGTTATCGATGGCATCGACTTCGAGGAACATGCCGGTGATGAAAGTGCTGCTGAGTGGGAAGTTAGTAACGTTTTCAACGTAGTCCGACCCGTTGATCAGCGTTGTCTTGTCTATGTCGGTGTAGGGGTCTCCGACCAGGAAATAGGGCGAGTACGTGTAGGTATTGGCCGTAACCGCTGGTCCGACGAGATTTTTGGATGTCGTGAACTGGCCAACAGAAACAGGGCGGCCGTAGAGTTCGGCGGTTAGAAATTCCTTGGTGAGAACCGGCCTCGAACTGGCGCCGAAGCCGAATAGCGTGGAGGCTTGGCTGAACGTTTCGACCATCAAACGAAGAGTCACTTTTTGGCGAAGCGCGTCCGGAACGTCGGTAAAACGGGTTGCTGCGATGCCGGTGACGGTTCCCAGGACGGCGGTTTTTGACGACGGGTCGATGGGCGTGTTGGCGGCGCCGTATTCCACCCAAAAATGCTGGGAGAAGAGATTATTGGAAGGGAATGAGCTAGACGGGAAGGAGCGTGGGGCGTTGCCAGGGCAGCCGAAGGCGCTAAGGGAAGGGTTGGTAACCTGTTCGACAACTTTTTGCGCGTCGGGGTATGGGAGACTGCCCTGGACGTAGCGCGACTGAATGTTGCTGGCCCCGAGAAGGGCCACCAGCAGGCTGGCGCGGTCCAGATTGTTGCCGGCGCCGCCGAGGAGCGTGCCACGCGCGCCACGGACAGCGCCCAGATAGAAGTCGAGGCCGATTTCGTCGCGAACGAAGGCGAAGATTCGAGCTGGATCTTTATTCAGCGCCACGGCTTTAGCGACGATGGCGGGGTCGGCCGGGTCGTCCAGCGGAGAAATCGCGAAGGCGACGGACGTGGAAAGCAGGCATAGAACGGCAAGTCTGATGAGGCTAGGGGAAAACATAGATGCTCCGGCTGGGATTTCGGCTGTACAAATTTCAGTGCGGGAATTCCGGGAAACGTCACGAAAAAGTTTTAAGCAAGTTTAGAACTGCGCGGTATTCTGCGTGATCGGCAGACAATTCCGGATGTGCTGCTCGAGCTGGAGAGCGGGGAAACCGCTGAGAAGAGTAAAAAAGAGAATGGACCGAGGCCGGTCCAGCCCGCACCAAAGCAGTCAGCACCCGTCCTCAAGCGGTACCGCAACGAATAGCAAATCCCCGGCAATCATCGTAGCAAAGCTAGAACACCGGCGGTTGCGGAGGTCTATGACGCTTGTCGCCGGTACGGATACATCGGTCTATGTTACGGATCGCCGGGCGTGGGAAAGACGCTCTCGGCAAGTAGCAACAGTGGATGGGAGACCGTGCGGGAAACAGATCGATGGAGCAGCGTTCCGCTGAAAAGCCCTATTCCCGATACGATCTGGTAAGCTCCTTCGGTTGTGAATACCCTTCGTGGGATTGACGCCGACATCACGCGGTCGCGCGCGACACTCAGAGATTTGGCCATACGGCCGGAGCGGCAGAAGACGCAGGAAAAGCTCGACGCGCCTCAAAGAGACAAAGAGCATCTCCGGGAGCACGAGTGGTCGCCGGGACCACTGCTTAATGTCCGGGACGGCGGGCTGTACAGCGGTTGCCGGGATAGACATTGGTGGGCTGATCCTTGAAAGTTCATTGTCAGTCTCTTCGCCGTTGTAACGCAATGAGGGACTTGTGTTTAGGGCCTCTCCGTGATGAGGAAGTTTTTCCTCTCTCGTTTCGAACAGAAGGCCCTGAAGGACTAGTTGACGCGGAGCATTGCTCATCGAGAAGAATATCGGACAAATCGCTGGCGATTATAGGCGCGGCCGGGCGTCCCTGCCCTGGCGCCGCAGGACCGCCGACGCCGCGTTGTGAGCGGAATCCAGCGCATAGCGTTCGCCGTTCTCTCTTGCTTTGGCGCTTTCTTCCAACAATCGGCTGGCCGTCTCCTCAGCGCTATGGCCCCAATAAATGGCGGTCGTTCACCATGTGAAATCAGCGCGGCTGATGTCAGGCTTATCTCCGCCATGGGCCTTAGGAGCATGCTCGACGCAGTATTGATAGCTCGGCCACTTCCCTACCCTGCTCCCGCTAGAGAGCTTCAAGCCGGTAATACGGCCCGGTCCGTCGCCGTGATTGCTGCAACGCGGCACTCGGGGGTGTATTTGGTTTTGAAATTCATCGTCCCTGTCACACGGGTAGCGCCGGATGCCGCCGGGTCTGCCCCTGCCCCTTGGCGCGGGCGGCGGGCGAAATACGCGTCGACTGAGGCGGCCAAGCAGGAGACGACGAGCAGGGACATGGAGCGCAAACGAATCACAAAATCGCAGCACTTCATTGACCCGTCGGCGGCGGGATTCCTTCATTCCACTTTTGTCTCCAAACAGCTTTATAACGGCGCGATGAAAACGGATGCGGGAACTTGCGAGAATGGACAGAAGCGCGAACATGCCAGAACCAGCCCGAGTTGGAGTTGCGATCGATTCCGAACTGCTTGAGAAGTGCGATCAAGAGATAGACCGGCGTGGATATGCGAACCGGTCCGAGGCAGTTCGCGATTTGATTCGCGACAGCCTCATTCGGGAGCGGGTTGGGTCGCCCATCACTGGTTTACGATCACCATGTTCGCCAGTTAGCGGACAAGCTGAATGACTTCCCTGGCGGTAACTGTCGCGGCTAGTGTGACGTAATTCCGAACGTCAAGCTGGCCCAGAAGCTCTCCCAGTCGGCTACTTTTGGCTCCGCGCAGCGCTCCATGACAATGGCGTGGAGGCGGTGCGGACCGATTGACTTGATGGGAATTTGAATGCGGCCCTGTTTGTCGGTGCGGCCGATGTTATCCATCTTCGCTTTGCCGTGTTCGAGCCACGCGGATTCAACGGCGACATCGACAGCGGGTTTGCCGCGGAACAGCACCTGGACCGGGAGCAGTTGGCCGGGGCGGAGCGAGTAGGGGTCGGCTTCGGGAATAATCTCTATCGTTAGCCCGGTATTCGTTTGATAGAAGTTGTCCGTCGTTTCGACGAGGATCATGGACTTCACGTACTTGCTATAGCGTTCCCGGCCGGGCTTTTTCAACTCGCCGTTGGCGTCGCGCCATTTGATGGTCTCGGTGAGGTTTTCGTGCTCGAGATAAGATCGGAATTTTGCCGCGTCGAGTTCGATGAAATTGGGGATTGTATTGGCCGTCAAAATGGCTAAGCCGGGACCGGGAACTTGCACGGTGGCAGTGGTGCGTTTGGCTTCGGCGGTGATGTTTTGGAACTCGGCTTTGCCGGCTTTGGAGACGAGCCGGGTATTGCGCAGGCGTTCCGGTTTCGTTGGCGAAGACGCTTCCGGAAACTCGTCGCCATTCTGGAAGACCACCTTCAGTTGGGTGGCGGCCTTGGTCACGAACTGCTCGGGCATCAGGTAAAGATCGTGAGCTGATAGGGTCGCGGCGGCGAGGAGGAGAAGGCTATGTTTCATGAAGATGTACTCTCTTAGAATTGCAATTTTAGAGCGAGTTGCATTGACCGCGGGCCGCCAACCTGAAAGAGCGGGTTGAGACCGCCGACGCTCGATGTGCTGACGATTTGCGTGGAGCGTCCGAAGTTGGTGTTAGTCAAGATGCCGACGGGGTTGGCGAAGTTGGGCGTATTGAACAGATTGAACGCGTCGGCGCGGAAGTCCAACCCGACAGATTCGGCGAGCCGAAAGCGACGACGGACGGAGAGATCGACCTGGTTGAGACCGAAGCCGCGCAGGGTTCCACGGCCGAGTGTGCCTTGCCGGTGCTGGGCGAGAGGTGTGGCGCCGTCGAAGGCGGCGGGGTTGAACCGGCGGCCGCCGGGGAACCCATCGCTGTAGAGATAAAGCGGTTGGCCGGGAACGAGATCCGGCCGGGACACGTTGGTGAGCCCGAGGCCGAGCGGATCGCGTCCGGTGACGACGGAGACTGGCGTGGCGGTGCGGAAGCGGGCGATGGAATCGAGCGAGAAGCCGCCGAGAAAGGCGCGGGCGGCACGGTTCGCCGTGAACACAGGAATGTCGTAGCTGGCGGTGCCGGTGAAACCGTGACGCACGTCAAACGAAGAGGGACCGCGATCCGACGATGGGTCGAGCCGGGCGGCGGGCGCGGAGAGGTTGGTCTGGGACTCGTCGGAGGCCGTATCTAAGGATTTGGCCCACGTATAGGAGAACATCGCCTGTAGGCCGCGGCTCATGCGGCGTTTGAACTGTGCCTGGAGGGCGTTGTAGTTCGACGTGCCCTCGTTATTGACGGTGTCGACCCGGGTGAAGTTTGCATTCTGCAGAACCTGCGGGCGAAGGCTTTCGACCCGTGCAAGGCGGCGGCCGGAAGCGCCGACGTAGGAAACGGATAGAGAGTTCGACAGGCCGAACGGATGCTCGATAGCGAAGCTGTATTGGAGCGAGTAGGGGAGCTTATACCGATCGTCGTAGTCGAACAGGCGGGGATAGGGCGGGTTAATTGTTTGCGGGCTAACTTCGGTGGAGAAGAGAGGGGAAGTGAGCGGTGTGTTGGTAAGGCTGCGAATGCGGGAGTAGGGGTAGTTGCCCGGTGAGAACGCGGTACCCGTGAAGGCGTAGCCGAGATCATAGAACGACCCGAACCCAGCACGAATGACGGTTCCCTTTGCGGGGAAGGGTTGATAGGCGATACCCACGCGCGGCGCGAAGTTCCGGTAGGTGGTGTCATAGAGTTTGGTTCCGGCGGGGGCGAGTTTCGCAGTGGAAGAATTCTCGATTCCGGTCAATGTCAGAGGCAGGTTTCCATTGGCTTCCGAGGGCGCGGGGTTGACTTCCCAGCGGAGGCCGTAGGTAAGCGTCAAGCGCGGAGAGATACGCCAGGCATCCTGGAAAAAGGCCGAGAAGTTGGTGTAGCGCGGTTCGAGATATGTATCCACCTGCCGGACATCTCCGGTGGGCACAATTCCGGTGGTAAGGGCGGTGATGGTGGGAAATGTCAAAGATTTGCTGAAGAGACGCCCACCGATGGAGGGGGCCAGCCGGCGGAAATCGACACCGAACTTCAGCGAGTGAGATCCAGTGTTCCAACTCAAGGTGTCAACGACGTTGTACTGCCGTTGGGTGTTGCGGCTGAAGACGCCGGGGCTGACAGTGTTTTCGTCGTTGCCGCCAATGGAGAGGTAAAAGAGCGAGGTGTCGGGGTTGGCGAATGATGGAAAGAGAATGTCACGGGGGAGGAGTTTTGCGCCGCCGTAGGTGTCCTGCTCGTAAATTTGCGAGGCCATGGAGCGGCTCCAGTTGAAGCGAAGGTCGTTGCTGACGGCGGGGGAAAGAATCATGGTGGAGCCCGTGGTGAACGTTTCGGTGATGCCCGGCAATGTCGCGACAAAGCTTGGTGTGGCAAAACGGCCGCGCTCGCGGGATTCGGACGGCGCGTAGTTGTAGCGGCCAAAGACGGTAAGGCGTTGTGAGAACGAATGGTCGGCCCGTACGCTGGTTGCGTTCAGGCGTGAGGGGTTGGAAAAGCTGGTGACGTAGGGCGTTTCGGCGGGGGCGCCGGCGAGGGGCGGCGCGACAGGAAGCGGATATGCTTCCAGGAGGCTTTTGAGCGGACCGGTGGCCGCTTCCCTGGCGGCGATTGAAGGAACGCGAGACGGGACGGAGATGACCGGCTGAATCAGTCGAAGCCCCTCATAGGAGACGAAGAAGAATGTGCGGTTGCGGCCGTTGTAGAGTTTGGGGATTAGCACCGGGCCGCCGGCGGTGAAACCGAAATCGTTCTGGCGGAGAGCGGGACGACGAAGCCGGTTGAAGTTGCCGAACCAACTATTGGCGTCGAGTTTGTCGTTGCGGAGATACTCGAACGCGCTGCCATGGAACTGATTGGTTCCCGAACGGGTGACGATTGCGACCTGCGCGCCGGGTTGGCGCCCGTACTCCGGCGCGTAAGTGGAGGTCTGTATGGTGAATTCCTGGACGGCGTCGACAGAGGCGAGCGCACTGGTGCCGCCCTGAGCGGAGAAGGAGGGCGTGCCGCCGCCAGCGCCTTCATAGGGCGTGGTGGCGAACGGGAGTCCGAAGTTTGCGCCAACACCGTCGACGGTGAAGTAATTGCTTCCGGTGCGCTGACCGTTTACGGAAAACTGCCCTTGATCAGGCAGAGTGGCGGGCACGAAGACCACGCCCGGAGCGAGGTTGATCAGGGTTTGGAAGGAACGCCCGTTCAATGGTTGGCTTTCGATAAAGGTGCGATCCACGGCGGTAGCGACGGACGGGCTCTCGCGGACAAGCGGGGACTCGCCGGTAACGATGATGGACTCGCCGCGGGGGGCTACTTTGAGCTTCAGGCGCAACGACTGTTGGCTATTGGCGTTCAGGGCAACTCCCGGGTGTCGTGCGGTGGAAAAGCCGGCATGCGCGACGGTGAGTTCGTAGGAGCCCGGGGCTATTAGTGAGAAGACGAAGGCGCCATTGGAGTCGGATACCGTTTCGCGAGACAAGCCCTTTCTGGGGTCGCTGAGCGTGACCTTAGAATCGGCGAGGACTCCTTCCTGTTCGTCGAGAACCGTTCCGGTGAGCACAGCATTTGATGATTGGCTCCAAGCGGAGAACGAGAAGAGGGCGAGAGTGAGAGCGATTCGATGCGTCATTCGGTTCCTGGTTGTTATCACGAATTTCCAATTCTTACTACGAAGAAATGGCGGTAATGGATGTTTGGCGCGGCGAATAAATTCACATGATTGACCTGATCGTAACGAAAGCTGCCGTAACCGTCACCGGCGAGGCTTTCGACGGATCGATGGATCGCCTTTCGCTTCGGCACGCCGGGCCGCTCCCTAGCGCCATCGCGCATTGGGGTAGGGTCGATTCGCTCGCCGGCATGGGGAGTGGTCCGCGGACGCTCGCCTTCTCCCGGTTAAATTGGAGTTGGTGCGAATCCGCATCGAGGCTCGCGGTGACGAGTGAGGCTGCCAAGCCGGAGAGGACGAGCAGGGACGTTGAGCGCATACGAATCACATAATCGTAGCACTTCGTTGATCCGTCGGCGGCGGGATTCCTTCATTCCACATTTGTCTCCAAACAGCTTTATGACGACGCGATGAAAACGGATGCGGGAACTTGCGAGAATGGACAGAAGCGCGAACATGTCAGAACTAGCCCGAGTTGGAGTTGCGATCGATTCCGAACTGCTTGAGAAGTTCGATCAACAGATAGACCGGCGTGGATATGCGAACCGGTCCGAGGCGGTTCGCGACCTGATTCGTGACAGCCTCATTCGGGAGCGGGTTGCGTCGCCCAGCACGAAAGTGGTGGGGACCCTGACGCTGGTTTACGATCACCATGTTCGCCAGTTAGCGGACAAGCTGAATGACTTCCAGCATGAGCATCACCACGAAATCATTTCGACATTGCATGTGCATTTGGACCACGACAATTGTCTGGAAGTGATCGTTTTACGTGGGACCTGTAAAAACGTTCAGCGAATCGCCGACGGACTGATCAGCTTGAAGGGCATTCGCCATGGCCAGTTGGTGCTGACGGAGGCGGACGGCGGCTAGCGTTTCAGGTCACGCCCGAATCTTGTCGTAATCGAACGTCTCATTCACCAGATGGTACTTGGGCTCGCCGTCTCGGGAAAGGTAATACGTCGGCAGGGGCGTGCGCTGGAAGCTCGATAGCTGACGGCGGACCGGTTTTCCGTCTTCCCATTCGTAGACCGGCACTTCGTGGGGGTTGAAGGTGTCGAGCAGGCCGCGCTCTTTCGCGATACGGAACAGGTTGACGTTGCCGGGTTCGTGGCCGCCCAGATACATGCCGATGAGGTCAAGACGCAGCTTGTCTTTGCCGAACATGACGAGGTTGGTGAGATGGTCCGTGCCGACGCCGAAGCCGTCGCCGTCGCGGCCGTAAATGCCTTCGATCACGGCGAGCCCGGTATTCAGCGTTTGCGCGTTGTCACAGGTCTTATGCGCCCAGATCTCCTGATGCACGGGGCCGAGCGTATCCTTGCTTTGGTAGCGGGCGTAGTTCATGCGGACATGGCGGTCGAAGAAGCTGTTGACGCGGCGCTCGACTTCCGGATGAATATTCTCCTTCATGAAATCGGGAACGCCGGTGACCATCTCCCAGCCAGGACAGAAGCGCACATAAGGCTTTACGACGAGCCCTTGTTCGTTCTTGGTGCTGAGCGTCATGCACATGCCGTGAGACTTCCACTTGGCGATATTGAGCAGCCAGGTATCGGGCTCATTGACGGGGGCGTAGTGCGGGATGTGGGTGTAGACAACGGGATCGGGCACTTTGGTCCAGTTCATCTCGTAGCTGTCGCGGAAGTTGCGGGCGCGGCGGTCGGGTTCGTTGACTTCGACGCCGTGGCGGTCGTTGATGTCGGCGAGGCCGCGGTAGTTCCAGGTGTGGAAGTTGTTGGCTTCGAGGAAATGGAATTTCTTCAAGCCGATTTCCTTGAGGCCGATGATGATGCCTTCGTAGAACTGCGGATCGGTGCCGGTGCCCCAGTTCTCTTCGTTCGGCCGTTTGTTGCGAACGCTGGTGAAGTTGGGCTTGAGGATGATGCGGTGGCTGATCGGGATGCCGTTGTCGGCGGGGACGAAAACTTCGCGGGCGAAGGCGATGCCTTCCTTTAGTTTGGAGGCATCGTCCATCTTGTGGGGGACGCGGGTGCGCTTGATGAAAATCGCCTTGGGGTTGGCTTCGACAAAGGGGTGGACGGCGAAGTGGGCCTTGGGCTGGCGGGCGGGCGCGCCGATGAGTTGGTAGGGGGCCAGCGCGGCGGCGGTGGCGAGGAACTTACGGCGGCAGATTTTCATGGCTCAAAACTCCTTATTCGAACTTTACAACAGCCAGGCGATTGATGGCCGGGGGGAAGACTTCGGTGGTACCGGCGCGATGATAGATCTTGAGATTCATTGGCGGCGCCTCAGGACGGAGAAGCGTGGCCGATTTGTAGATGCCCTGGACACGTGCCTGGACTTCATTTGAAATGGGGGCGCCGTATTGGGCGATGTGCAAGAGTCCGCCGATTGTGGCGCGAGGAATGGCGGATGGAGCATTCCAGAGGCGGGCGGCGCGGCGGCGATGGGTGAGGATGTCAATGCAATCGAGGGCGAATTCGCTGGGGTCCTGGATGCGTTTGTGATAGGCGACGATTTGGCCTTTGCCGTGGGAGTAGATCGTGCGGTCGGTATCTTCCTTGACCGTTTTCCAGCCTTTGGGGTGGGCCATGTCGATGACAACGATAGCGCCGGCGGTGGCGTGTTCATAGACGGTGGGAGGAACGGACTTGAGTCCGGCGGCGATCAGTAGTTGGATGTGGGCGGGATCGGGTTTGGGGACAGTGGCCGAAAGGGCAGGGCTGGCGCCACGCCGGAAGAGAAGATTGGCGATTTCGGAGGTTGGATATCCGGGTTCGATCAGGGTGGTGATGATGGGGAGGGTGGGCTGGGTGAAGAGTGTTTCGTTGTTGCGGAGCCAGGCGGCCGTGCGGGCGAGCGAGCGCCAGGCTTCCAGGGCTTTAGCGTCATTGGCGAGAAGCGCGGCGCGGTAGCGGGGTTCGACTGAGAGGACGAAGTTGCCGCCGTTTACGCGGGCTTCGATGAGAGCGAGTTCGAGGGTGTCAAAGGGGACACCGCGTTCTGGGTCCTTGTGTTCGTGAGCGAGGAGGGTGGATTGGCCAAGAGCGTTTTGGACGGCGGCAAGATAGCCGTTGGCGTCGACCCAGGGTTCACGGCTGGCGCTGGCGACATCGGCGTCGCCGTTTTTAGCGGGGCTGCGAATACCGGGCCAGAGACCGCGGCTGATGGTGTCCGGGACTAGTTCGGGGCCGACGATCCGATCGGGCCGCACGATTGAAATCAGCGCATCGTGAACGGCTTCGCGATTGGGCCAGCGGAGGATGAGCGGAACGGCCATATGAATATTTTAATCGGCGTTGAGTATCAGCGGGCGGGTAATGCGCATGAATAGTTGAGATGATGCCCGCGCAACAGCCGTTTTGGAATATTTTGTCGGTCGCCTTGCCACTA
>Ga0105047_10009284_pt1 | contig 16218 bp, 17 predicted proteins | sample MAT04_FD_78384 | JGI IMG/M metagenome (GOLD analysis project Ga0105047, IMG submission 78384) | Freshwater microbial communities from Lake Fryxell liftoff mats and glacier meltwater in Antarctica - MAT-04 (megahit assembly) | ecosystem: Environmental > Aquatic > Freshwater > Ice > Liftoff...
GGAGGGCGCCCTACGCTGGCGGGACAATGACCGTGATCTCGGTGGTGATCCCCGGCATCCCCGCCGCGACCGCTGCGGGAATCGACGCCGCCATCGGCGACGTGGTGGCGAGGCTGGACGCCGACTCCGTGCCCCCGGGCCGACTGGCTGGAACGCATCGACGACGAGTTCACCCGCGACCCCGCGCTGGCGGCGCTGACCGGCCCCGGCGACTTCTATGGAGGGAACCCGCTCGTGCGCTGGCTCGGCCGGGTGATCTACCTCCGCGGCTACTTCTGGGCGATCGGCGCCTTCCTCGGGCATCCGCCCCTCTTCGGGTCGAACTTTGCGCTGAACTCGGCGGCCTGGCCCCGGCTGCGCGCGCACCCACCGCAACCTGGCGGACATCCACGACGATCTGGACCTGAGCTTGCAGATCGAGCCGGACATGACGGTCATCTTCGAATCGTCGCTGCGCGTCGGCGGCTCGGCCCGCCCGTTCTCGACGCTCGGCGGACTCCTGCGACCACTGCGCTGGGCCGTCGCGACGATCAGGGTCAACTTGGCAGAGCAGCCGGCGCGGGAGCACCGCGCGGCACGGAGGGAGTGGGCCGGACGGCGCTGGGTCGGTCGGGGATGGCCCGGCCGACGGTGAGTCGAGGTGAGTCGACGGCGACGTCCGGCGGTCACGCGGGGTGGCGGTCCGACGGTCCGACGGCGGTCCGAAGGGGGTGGCCGCGGCCCGGCCGGCGACGAACCGTCGTCAGCTGCGCGATGGCGCCGCCGCGTACAGCCGCAGCAGGTCGCCCACGAGCTGGTGCGGCGACGTCTCGCACGGATTGTGCCCCGCGGAGTAGACCGCGATCTCCGCGCCGATGCCGCGCGCGAACTCGCGGTGCAGCCCGAGCGGCCAGAGGTCATGCGCCCCCACCGCCACGAGATTCGGGACGGGGGACGCCGCAAGTTCGCGGACCAGGTCCGGGGCCCTCTTCATGAGCGCGATGATGTTCTCGACGCTCTCGCGCCGCGTCCATCCGAACCGCTGGCGTACGAAGTCGACCCGGCCGGGCAGCGCGTGCAGCAGATTGCGGCGTATCCCCCAGATCATGAGTGTCGCGCCCTTTCTCGAGGTCGTGATCGTGGACAGTGGCCCGAGTCGGTTCATCGGACGAAACCCCTGGCCTGGGCGAGGCGGGGTGCTCAGCAGCGCGAGGCTCGCGACGAGCTTGGGTCGTCTCGCCGGCACCAGCTGCGCGATGGTGCCGGCGTGCACGGGAACGAGTGCCGGTTCGAGCAGGTCGCCGACAAGGAGTTCGTGGTCGTAGCGCGCCCGCGGCGGGTCGAGACATTCCGGCCCCGCGTCCGCTGGTTGATACTGGCCGGCCGGATCGTAGCTCTGCACGTGAAAGCCGGCCCCAGCGAGCAGCGGCACCATGATCACGAAGTCCTCCTTGGATCCGGTCACCCCCGGCACGAGCACCACCCGGGGCGACCCGCTAGCGTTGGAGAATGGCCGAAGGCATACGCAGGCGCGCGATCGTGCGGGGGATCGTGCAAGGGGTCGGATTCCGCGCGAACGCCCGCGCCGAGGCCGCGCGCCACGATCTCACCGGATTCGCACGCAACCTTCCCGACGGCGGCGTCGAGCTTGAGGTGCAGGGCAGCGAGGCGTCGGTTGCCCGGATGCTGGCGTGGCTTGCCGAGGGGCCGCCGTGGGCGGAGGTCGAGTCCCTGGAGATCACCGACCTGGAGCCGCGGCGCTCGGAGGGTTTTCGCGTCATCTAGATCGCGATCACACGAACCGCACCGCGGCCTGCAGCCTCGTGCGCACGTCGAAGAGCTCGTTGCCGCCCACCGCCGGTGCCGGCGCGAGACCGGTTCGCAGGAGGTCCTGGAGCCGGGAGCGGTGCACGAGCACGGTCGGTACTCCGCGCGAGCGGCCGACGATTGTGAGCGACTCGGCACTCGCGCCGTCCGGCACCACGATCGCGAGGGCGGTGAAGCGCACCCTGGACGACCGGGCGAGCGACCGGGCGCGCAGCGACAACCCGTGGAACGGGCGCTCGTCCGGCGCGAGCTCCTCGCCGATCAGGTCGCCCTTGCGCACCTTCACTTCGCCGCCCCAGTCCTCCGAAAGCACGGCGAACAGCCCGCTGGGGCCGAGCACGACGTGGTCGATCTTCTTCTCCGGGCCGCCCCCCGCTGCGTCCGTCACGACGTCGTGCCAGACCGTAAAAGCGATGCCGAGTTCGGACAGCACGCGAGCGGTGGCCTCCTCGGCCAACGCGTCCGCGAGCACGTGCCGGATGTCCCGTGGCGCCTTGCGCACAATGGCGGGGTCGTAGGGATCGTCGAGCGAGACGCCGCGACCGGCCCACTCCCGCATCATGGCGAGGAAGCGTTCGCGACGCCATCCGCCCGGATGCCCGTAGGAGCGGGCGAGGGGACGCGAATCACGCGAACGCCGGGAGGCAGGCGTCGCCCAGGGTGCGCGCTCAGAGTCGCCGGTCCCAACCGGGCGACCGCGATCGTACGAGGTGCGGGCCTCCGGCGTGCCGACGAGTTCCCACGCCCATTGCGCGGTGTGGAACTTGGCAGCGTCCCCGCCGGTATCGGGGTGCGTCTCGCGCAGCACCCGACGGTAGGCGCGGCGGAGATCCTCCGTGCTCGCGGTCGGACTCACGCCGAGCACTTCGTAGGGAGTCGCCGAGATGGGACTGTCGCGCATCCGTCCACCTGTCCAGTTTGCGGGGTCAGCTCACCAGAATACCGGGACACTCTGGCAGAGGGTGACGCGGCGAGCGCCGGCAATGTCGGTGCCCGATGGTGTGCTGGCCTTCCCATCCCATCCCTGGCCGGAGGAACCCAATGCCCACCCATCCTTACCTGATTGACGAGAACTGCCCGGCGTGTTGCACGCCGAACCCGCTCGAGATCGTGCACGGGGCGGCGAGCCTCGAGATGCTCGACGCGCAGGCCGCCGGCCTCATTGCGCTCGGGCGTCCCGTCGTCAGCGATGACGACCCCGCCTACCGCTGCCGGCTCGGCGGGTGCGGGAGCGAGTGGGGGCGGATCGACTGGGCCGGGTGAGCGGGGCCGGCACTGGCCTATAGCGGCTAGTCTCAAGCCGTGACCCAGGATCCGGCAGCCCAGACCCGTCCCACCATGTGGGAGTCGGACGCGGCACCGTCGATCGTCCGGCGCGGTTTCGGTGCGGCCCGGATCCTTGTAGGACTCCTCGTGGTTGCGAGCATCGCCACCCAGATCACCGACCAGCTGCTCAACGATGCCTTCGTCGCGCGGGAATACTTCAGCTACTTCACGATCCAGACGAGTCTCATGAACGTCGTCGTGCTCATCGTCGCTGGGGTTCTCGCGCTGCGGAGTCCCACCGATCCCGAACTTCTGACCACGGTGCGGGTGTCGATTGTCGCCTACGCCGTCGTCACGGGGGTCGTGTATGCGGCGCTGCTGCGCGGCATCGTGAGCGACGGCTTCGTCGGGATTCAGTGGCCGAACGAGGTGATCCACGTCGTGGTGCCGGTCTACATCGCGCTCGACTTCCTGCTCGCCCCGGGGTCTCCGGCGATCCCCTGGAACCGGCTCCTCTTCGCAGTCGTCTACCCGCTCGCCTGGGTCGGCTTCACCCTCGTGCGCGGGGCCGTGACCGGGTGGTATCCGTACCCGTTTCTCGAACCGGGAGGCCCAGCCGGGGTCGCCGGCGTGGCCCTCTACGTTCTCGGGATCGCGGTGTTCATCGTGGGAGTCGCGGCCGTCGCGATCGGGGTGACCCGCTCGCGCGCGGCATTGCGGGACCGCCGCGCCTGAACCCGCCACCGGGTTCCGTAGAGTCGAGTGATGGAGGCGGCGACGAGTGTGCGGGTCGACAGCTGGATCTGGGCGGTTCGGATCGTGAAGACCCGTTCCCTCGCCCAGGCGGCCTGCAAGGGCGGTCATGTGCGAATCAACGGTGAGAAAGTGAAGCCAGCACAGGCCGTGCGAATCGGCGACGAGGTGCGCGTGCGCGTCGGAGAGCTCGAGCGGATCGTGACGGTCGCGCGGATCATCCGCAAGCGAGTCGGCGCGAACGTCGCCGCCGAGTGCCTCATCGACCTAACGCCTCCCCCGCCTCCGCGCGAGGAGGTGCCCTCGGTCCCGCAGCGGGACCGCGGCGCCGGCCGACCAACGAAGCGGGAGCGACGCGAGATCGACCGCCTGCAGGGGCGAACGGGAAACCATGGCTGAGCGGCCGCGGCCCCCGCACCTCCGGGCCCGCGCGGTCGGCCTCGTACTCGTCGGCGGGACTCTGGGTACGGCGGCCCGCGAGGCGCTGACCCTCGGCTTCGGCCCCATCGGAACGTTCCCGGCGACGATCCTCGCCATCAACATCGTCGGGGCGCTCCTGCTCGGGATGCTGCTTGAATCGCTGACGCACCGCGGCGAGGACACCGGCAGGAGGCTCAGCGTCCGGCTGATTGCCGGAACAGGATTCCTCGGGGGCTTCACAACCTACAGCGCGCTCGCGACCGACACCGGCCTCCTTGCCATAGCGGGAAGCCCCGCCCTCGCCCTGGTCAACTCGATGGGCACCCTCGTTGTCGGGGCCGTGGCAACCTGGGCGGGAGTCGTGATCGCCGACCGGCTCGGCAACATGAGGGGGCGCACGCGATGACGCCTGTGCTCTTCGCGGTCGTGGCGCTCGCCGGAGGGGTAGGCGCCGGCCTACGTTTCCTGCTCGACGGGCTCATCCGCTCCCGCACCACGGCGAGCTTCCCCGTAGGGACGGCCGTGATCAACCTCACGGGATCGTTCGTTCTCGGGTTCGTCACGTCCCTCGCTATCGGGCAGGTGATCCCGCAAGAATTCGCGGCCGTGCTCGGAGTCGGCCTCCTCGGCGGCTACACGACCTTCAGCACCGCAAGCTACGAGACGGTGCAGCTCGTGCGGGCGCGCCGGTATCGTGCGTCCCTCGTGAATGGGGTGGGGGTCCTCTGCGGCGCGGTTGCGTCATCCGCGCTCGGCCTGTGGCTCGGCTGGCTCCTCTGACCGCACATCACGCGTCGCAGTAGACGAGGTAGAAATTGCGCACGATCCTCGACTGCCCGTAGAGCTCGAGTCCCCGCTGGACCAGGTCGTCGTCGTCGAGTGTCGACCCCTCCTGCTGGTCGGCCAGGGCCAGCTGGACGCCGATGAAATAGTTCTTGTAGTTGTTCCAGGGTGTCTCGATGACGGGAGGCGGTTCGAGGTCGCCCATGTACTCGAGGCGTACCCTGATCTGCTCCGAGAGCTGCTCTCGGGGCTTCGACAGTTCGAGCGGCCCAACGGTGCCCGCGTCCCCGCCGGCGGCGGTGAAGTCGGCGCAGAACTCGGTGACCTCGATCGTGGGGCGGGGGCCGGGCGATGGTCCGAGACGGATCGGCAAGTTGGCGCACGCGGCGAAAACGACGAGCGCGAGCGTGCCGATCAGCAGGAGGCGGAGCTTTCCGGTCATCTGGCATCCGTGCGGTCGGGGACAAGCTGGCCATACTGTACGTCGCCGTGCTGCCTGACGGCCGGGAGTCCGCCGGTCAGCCCGGGGCAAGGTCAGCTGAGGGCGCTCCACTCGGACGAGGTGATCACGCCGATCGAGACGAGGCCGACGACCGCGATGGCGAGCATGAGCGCCGCCAGGATCGCGAGCCGGGAGCGGGTGGACCTCATCGTCGCCCTCGCCACCACCATCGCGGAATAGAGCACGACGATCGTGGCGATCCCGGCCACCGCAACGCCGGCCGGACCGAGGCCGACGAGCGAGGCGAGCACGGCGATTCCGGTGGCGGCGAGCAGGCCTCCCACGATGAGCCACTCGAGTCCCGTAGAGGTGGTCAGCGCGGGCTGGTTGCGCACCAGTGTCGGGTCGGCGTCGGGAACGCCGGCGGCGGCCTCCGGACCGATCGCCGCACCCGCGTCGTGGACGGTGTGGTGCGCGGTGTCGTTCTCGATGTCGTTCCCGGAGTTCTGGGTCATCGCTGTCCGTCCTCTCGCACCCGTCCCGCGTTGGCTCAACGCAACACCGAGTTTGCACGCGGTTCAACCCGTTGACACTGCCCGGGGCCGGCGTCCTCTTCACGAGGCGTCAGCGGGGAAGGCGGAATCGCACCGCCCGCGGCACCGCGGTCGCACCACCGCACCGGTGCCAGCGCACCAGCTGCAGCGCCCGTTTGTTGCGAGTGCGCCCGGCCGGCCGGGCGCGGTCGCACCAAACGGGCGCACACCGCGATCGCCCGTCAATCGGAGCCCCGCGGTAGCCACAGCGAAGCACTATCGATACCCCTGCCGCCGCGGCCGCGTCACCCCGACCGCGCCCGTTTGTAACGAGTGCGCCCGGCCGGCCGGGCGCGGTCGCACCAAACGGGCGCACACACCGCGATCGCCCGTCGGCGCCCGCGGACCGACGTACTGGTCTCACTCCAATTCGGGAGTCCCGCGCCATCGGCGCCGGCAAGGCCGCCACACTGGGACAATGGAGCCGTGACTATCGCCACCCCTCCCCTCGGACTCCTGCTCGACGTCGATGGCCCGATCGCGAGCCCGATCACCAGGTCCATCGCGATCGACACGATCACCCACGACCTCGTGACCCTCGCGAACCAGGGCATCCCCGTCGTGTTCAATACGGGCCGATCCGACGAATTCATCCGCGACCAGGTCGTGAAGCCGATGCTCGCCGCCGGGCTCTCAATGGACGCCCGGGTCTTCGGGGTGTGCGAGAAGGGCGCCGTCTGGTTCGGTGCGACGATGACCAATTTCGCCGGCGTCAAGGTCGATGAGAGCCTGCAGCTGCCCCCACACCTCGTCGCCGAGCTCCGCGCCCTGTTCGAGGCGGGGTACCGCGACACGATGTTCTGGGATCCGGGCAAGCGCGCGATGGTCTCCCTCGAGCAGCGCACGGATGTCTCTGCGGAGGCATTCCTGCCCGAGCGTGACCGCTTCGCCTCCGACGCCTTCGAGCTGCTCGAGCGGAACGGCATCGGGGCCGAGCTCGGGGACCGCGCGAGCGCGCACCCCGTCTCGATCCGGATCGAGCCCACCGTGATCTCGACCGATATCGAGCGGGTGTCCCTCGGAAAGGCGCTCGGTGCGGAGCGTGCCCTCGGCCTGCTCGCCGACTCCGGTCCGATTCCCCGCATGTGGCGCACCGTCGGCGATTCGCGCAGCGACTACGGGATGGCAGATTTCCTGCACGCCGGCGGCTTCGACGTGGCGCATGTCGACGTGCGCCCCGCCGACGGCATCCCCGAGAAGCCGTATCGCGTGATCACACAGGGCGAGCTCATCCACGACGAGGCCGGCGCCGAATTTCTCGCTCATTGGGTGCGCGAGTTCGCCGCATAGCCGCCTCGGTGCCCGCTGGCGCGCCTCAGGCGGAGTCACGCCAGACGATCGACGTCGGAAGGAGCGTTCCGGAATCGGGCACCTGCTCCCCGCGCAGCTGCGAGAGCACCCGTTCGGCCGCGAGGCGTCCGAGGGCGTCGGCGGGCTGCCGCACTGTCGACAGGGTGGGCTGGCAGCGGAGCGCCCAGGCGCTGTCGTCAAAACCCACGATGCCGACGTCGTCCGGCACGCGCCGACCAGCTTCACGCAGGCCGTCGAGGGCGCCGGCCGCAATCGAGTCGGATGCCGCGAACACGCCGTCGATGTCGGGCGCCCGGCTCAGCAGCTCCCGCATGCCGGCAAGTCCCGTTCCGTGGGAGTACAACGGGTAGTCGACGACGAGCCGTGGATCGAAGCGGTCTCCAAGCGCCGCTCGGTACCCCGCGAGACGGTCCTGGCCGGAGTCACGGTCGAGCGCGCTCGCGACCATGCCGACGCGGCGTCTCCCGGTGGCCAGGAGGCGCTCGGTAATGGCCTTCGCGCCCGCGAAGTTGTCGATGCCGATGAACGGGATTCCCTCGATGTCCGGCGGATGGCCGACGAACGCAGCGGGGATGCCGAGATTGACCACCGCGTGGGCGATGGGGTCGCCCGACCTGGCCGAGATGATGATCACGCCGTCGACGAACCCGCCGCTGAGGTACTCGGCGACCCGGTCACTGTCGCGGTCGGAGTCGATCACGAGCGACACGAGCTGGTAGTCGGCGGCGGAGAGGATCGCGTTGGTGCCGAGAAGGATCGCTCCGATGACCGGGTCCTCGAGGAAGAGGGAGTGCGGCTCGTGCACAATCAGCCCGATCGCGTGCGACCGTTGCGTCTTGAGATTGCGCGCCGCCGTGTTGCGCACGTACCCCACCTTGGCGATCGCGGCCTCGACGGCGACCCGGGCCTCGTCGGAGACGTAACGCTCCGCGTTGATGACGCGCGAGACCGTTCCGCGGGAGAGCCCGGCTTCCGCTGCGACATCGTGAATCGTCGCTCGGCGCGGACGCACAGCACTGGCCATGCTCACACTGTAGCTGGCCGGAGCGCGGGGAATCCGGCGACCCAGCACCCAATTCGTTTGACAAAGGAAATCACCTGTGGCTACTCTGGGATCGTTCACAGGCAGCAGTGGATTTTCTTTTTTCTGCGTTCTGGGAACGTTCACAGACTTACTGTTGATGACTAGCCAGACCAACGACGATCGAGGCCATTTTGTTCACGAGGGATCCGCAGGCGCCGGGGCGGCGCACCGCCCCCGACGGCATCGAGTACGGCTGCGATTACAACCCAGAACAGTGGTCGCGCGAAGTCTGGGTTGAGGACGTGCGCCTCATGCGCGAGGCCGGCGTGACCCTTGTCGCCATCAACGTCTTCGGGTGGGCTGTCATCGAACCGCGCGCTGGCGAGTTCGACTTCACCGGCCTCGATGCGATCATCGAGCTGCTGCACGACGGCGGAATTGGCATCAACCTCGGAACCGGCACCTCGTCCCCGCCCCCGTGGCTGACGCGGCTGCATCCGGAGATCCTCCCGACCGCCGCCGACGGAACGCGGCGCTGGCCGGGCGGCCGCCAAGCCTGGTGCCCAAGCTCCCGCGTCTTCCGCGAGCACGCGCTGAACCTCGTCACCGCCGTCGCGGAGCGGTACGCCAGCCACCCCGGGCTGCGCCTCTGGCACGTCTCGAACGAACTCGGCTGCCACAACGCGCTCTGCTACTGCGACGTCTCCGCCGGGTCCTTCCGCGGCTGGCTCGAGCGCCGCTACGGCACCATCGAGGCGCTCAACGAGGCATGGGGCACGGCCTTCTGGAGCCAGCGCTATTCGGAGTGGGCGGAAATCCTTCCGCCGCGAGCCACCCTGTCGGCCGCCAACCCGACGCAGGCGCAGGACTTTTCCCGGTTCAGCTCCGACGAGCTGCTCTCCTACTACCTCGCCGAGGCGGGCGTGCTGCGCGAGCTGAGCACCGTTCCGGTGACGACGAACTTCATGATCACCGCCCACATCCGCACCCAGGACTACTGGGCCTGGGCCCCGCACGTCGATGTCGTCGCGAACGACCACTACCTCGACCACCGGCTCGAGGACCCCCACCAGGAACTCGCATTCGCCGCCGACCTCACCCGCGGACTCGCCGGCGGCCGGCCCTGGATCCTGATGGAGCAGGCGACGGGGTCCGTCAACTGGCAGCCGCGCAACCTCGCCAAGGCATCGGGCGAGATGGTGCGCAACTCGATCTCCCACCTCGCGCGCGGTGCCGACGGCATCTGCTTCTTCCAGTGGCGCGCGTCGGCCCAGGGCAGCGAGAAGTTCCACTCCGGCATGGTCCCGCACGCGGGTACCGACACGGGGATCTGGCGGGAGGTGCTCGAGCTCGGTCGCGTGCTCGGGGCACTGGGCGAGGTCGCCGGGTCACGCGTGGTTGCGGATGCCGCCCTCGTCTTCAGCTGGGATGCCTGGTGGGCCGTCGACTTCGAGTCCCGCCCGACGGGTGACGTGCGCTACCTCGCGCAGGTGCACCGCGCCTACCGCGAGCTGTGGAACTCCGGCATCACCGTCGACATCGTGCCTCCCGGCGCCGACCTGTCTGCCTACCGCCTCGTCGTTGTGCCGTGCCTGTACCTCGTCTCGGACGACGACGCCCGCGGAATCCGCGACTACGTCGCCGGAGGGGGCCACGCCCTCGTCACCTTCTTCAGCGGCATCGTCGACGAGGACGATCGGATCCTGCTCGGTGGGTACCCCGGCGCGTTCCGGGAGATGCTCGGGGTCGTGACCGAGGAGTTCTTCCCCCTCGCCCGAGACGAGGTCGTCTCCCTCGACGACGGGACCACCGGGATGGTCTGGACGGAGTGGGTGCACCCGTGCGGCGCGAAGGTCATCGCCTCGTACACCGACGGCACCCTCGCCGGGGTGCCGGCGGTCACGCGCAACGAGCACGGATCCGGCGTCGCCTGGTACGTGGGCACCGAGCTGGAGTCCGGCGCGCTTGGGCGGCTCCTCGCGCGCGCGAGTTCGGAGGCGGGAGTCACACCGACGCGCCTCGCCGGGGCGCCGGGCGTCGAGGTGGTGCGCCGCAGCTCGGAGAATGCCGATTATCTCTTCGTCATCAATCACACCGACGCCGTGGTCAGCCATCCCGCACAGGGCATCGAACTGACCGTCGGTGGAGAAATCGAGAACTCCGTCGATGTGCCGGCCGGAGGGGTGCGGGTCATCCGCCTGTCCCCCTGGCCCGTCACCACAACCTAGAAGTCCCCGCCACAAAGGAGCAGACATGACGACGACGTCGAAACCCGAGTCGCCCCGAGTGCAGGGGCGGACCACAACCAAGCGCAGGGGGCTGAGCCAGCGCAGCGCGATCATCACGTTCATCGCGCCGTTCGCCATCCTCTTCGTGCTGTTCTACGTGGTCCCCATCGCCTACGCGGTGTACCAGTCGCTCCTCACCGTCGAGCGGGAAGGTACCTTCGGCACGGCGACACAGGTCTTCGGCGGGCTGACCCAGTACGCGCTCGTGTTCCAGAACGGGGAGTTCTGGGCCTCGGTGCTGCGGGTGCTGGTCTTCGGGCTCGTGCAGGTTCCGGTGATGCTCGGGCTCGCGCTCCTGTTCGCGCTGCTGCTCGACTCGCCGCTGCTGAAGGGGAAGAAGTTCTTCCGGCTCGCGTTCTTCGCCCCCTATGCCGTGCCGGGCGTCATTGCGGCGATCATGTGGGGGTTCCTCTACTCCCCTTCGCTGTCGCCGTTCTCCGCCGTCACGCAGAACGTCAGCTTCCTCTCGGCCGACCTCGTGCTCTGGGCGATCGCGAACATCGTCACCTGGGTCTACGTCGGCTACAACATGCTCATCATCTACTCGGCCCTGCTCGCCATCCCCACCGAGATCTACGAGGCGGCGAAGCTCGATGGCGCGAACAACTGGCAGGTCGCCCTGCGCATCAAGATCCCGCTCGTGACGCCCGCCATCATCCTCACCGCGGTCTTCTCGATCATCGGCACTCTCCAGCTGCTCGCCGAGCCGCAGACGCTGCGGAGCTTCAGCACCGCGATCTCGAGCACGTTCACCCCCAACCTCGCGGTCTACACGACGGCGTCGATCCCGAACTACAGCCTCGCGGCGGCATTCTCGGTCGTGCTCGCCCTCGCGACCTTCGCGCTCTCGTTCGCGTTCCTCAAGGCCACCCAGAAGAGAGCATTCGCATGAGCACCTCCTCCACCACCAGGAAGGCGTCCCGCGAGGCCCCACCCGTGTCGAGCACCGGCGGAGCCTCGCGCGAGAGCCTCATCTCGCGTAGCGCCGCGATGCTCATCATGGGCGTGTTCACGCTCTATTTCCTCACCCCGATCTGGTGGCTGTTCGTCTCGTCGACGAAGAGCGTCGGTGAATTCACGACGACGGCGCCGCTCGGATTCACCCCCGACGCGATCCCGAATTTCATCGCCAACATCGGCCGGCTCTTCTCCTACAACGACAGCGTGTTCCTCAAGTGGATCGGCAACAGCGTTCTCTACGCCGGCGTCGGCGCCCTGCTCGGCACGCTCTTCGCGGCGATGTGCGGCTACGCCCTCGCCAAATACCGCTTCCGCGGCCGCGAAGCGGTCTTCAACGTGGTGCTCAGCGGCGTGCTCGTGCCCGCGACGGCCCTCGCGCTGCCGTTGTTCCTGATCTTCAGCGAGATCGAGCTCACCAACACCTACTGGGCGGTCTTCCTGCCGAGCATCGTGAGCCCGTTCGGGGTCTACCTCGCGAGGATCTACGGCTCGTCAAGCGTTCCCGACGAGCTGCTCGAGGCGGCGCGCCTCGACGGCTCCGGCGAGCTCCGCACCTTCTTCACGATCGGGGTGCGGCTCATGTCGCCGGCGCTCGTGACCATATTCCTGTTCCAGTTCGTCACGATCTGGAACAACTTCTTCCTGCCGCTCATCATGCTGCGGGACCAGACTCTGTTCCCGGTGACTCTCGGTCTGTACGCCTGGAACAGTGCGATCGGCCAGAACCCGGAGCTGAGGTCGTTCGTGATCATCGGCGCCCTCGTGTCGATCGTGCCCCTGATCATCGCGTTCCTGAGCCTGCAGAGGTTCTGGAGCGGCGGCCTCGCCGCGGGCAGTGTCAAGTAGGTCCATTCCACCCCCTCGCCGCCGGCCAACCCCCGGCAGCCAACACCGCAACCGAAAAGGACAAACCATGCAACGCACAGTCAAGACAGCCGCTATGGCAGCGGCCGTCGTCTCGGCGCTCGCCCTCGCGGGCTGCTCGGGCGGCGGCACCTCCTCGCCCGACGCCGCCCCCGCGGGCGACTGCGAGCCGTCGGAGGGCGCCGTCGAACTCAACTTCACGAGCTGGGTTCCCGGGATGGATCAGGTCGTCGAACTCTGGAACAGCGAGAATCCCGACATCCAGGTCAACTTCCAGACCGGCCCGAACGGCAACTCGGGCACGTACCAGAACTTCTTCAACGAGATCAAGGCGGGCAACGCCTCCGACCTCGGCCAGATCGAGTACGACGCGCTGCCGAACTTCCGCGTGCAGGACGGCCTCGAGAACATCGCGGCCTGCGGCGACATCCTCGCGGCCGGCGACGACTTCGTCGACTGGACCTGGAGCCAGGTGACGTTCGGTGAGGACGATGCCGTCTACGCCATCCCGCAGGACAGCGGCCCGATGGCCATGTACTACCGCGCCGACCTCTTCGAGGCCGCCGGGATCCCCGTGCCGACGACGTGGGAGGAGTACGCCGAGGCCGCCGCGCTCATCAAGGCCGAGGGCTCGTTCATCACGAACTTCCCCAAGACCGACGTGAACTGGTTCGCCGGCATGGTCTGGCAGAACGGCGGACAGTGGTTCGGCAATGACGGCGACGCCTGGGACGTGCAGCTGACGTCTCCTGAGTCGATCGAGGTCGCCGACTACTGGCAGGCACTCATCGACAACGGCGAGGTCTCCGAGCTCGCGTCGTTCTCCGACGAGTGGAACAACTCGTTCGACACCGGAGCGCAGTGGACCTGGGTCTCGGCCGTCTGGGGAGCATCGACGCTCTCGACCGGCGCCCCGAACGCCGCGGGCAACTGGCGCGTCGCCCCGATGCCGCAGTGGGAGGCCGGCGGTGAGGATGCCGGCAACTGGGGCGGATCCTCGACCGCGGTGCTGAAGGGCTCCGAGCACCCCTACGAGGCGGCCCAGTTCGCACTCTGGCTGAACACCGACCCCGAGGCGCTCGCGATGGCGAACGAGCTCGGTGGCCTCTACCCCGCGTCGAAGGAGGGCGCCAACCTCGAGGCGTTCGCTGGCGAATCGGAGTACTACGGAGGACAGAAGATCTACGACGTCTTCGCGGAGGCCTCGGCCAACGTGATCCCGGACTTCGTGTGGGGACCGACGATGACGCAGACCTACACCGATGTCTCTGACGGCTTCGGTGAGGTGCTCGGCGGCACGGGTACCCTTACTGATGCCCTCGCTGCCGGTGAGGAGAAGACCGTTTCGGCGCTCGAGGCGCAGTCCATCCCCGTCAAGGAGTAACGCATCCACAGCATCATCCACCTCCGCGCCTCCGGCTCCAGTCTCGTACTGGATGCCAGGGGCGCGGGGGTGCCTTTCTTTCTGCACTGGGGACGCGATCTCGGGCCGCTCCCGGATGCCGCGCTCGCCCAGCTCGCCGACGCGATCGTGCCCGCCGTCTCACCCAGCTCGATCGACGCCCCGCTGCGCCTGAGCCTGCTCCCCGTCGAGAGCGAGGGGTGGAGTGGGCTGCCCGGCATCGCCGGGGCGAACGACGCCGGACCGCTGTCCCCCGCCTTCGTGCTCGCCGGCCTCGACAGGTCGGGCGAGCGAGATATTCGGGTCCGGCTCGTCGACGAGATCCTCGGCCTCGAGGTGCTGGTCGAGCTCGGCATCGACGCGGGCGGGGTGCTCGAGAGCCGAATCGGCGTCACGAACCGCGCTCCGGCCGCCTTCACGCTCTCCCGCCTCGCGGCCACCCTTCCTGTGCCGGCCAGGGCGCGCGAGCTCCTCGATTTCACCGGCCGCTGGTCGCACGAGCGCCGGCCGCAGCGCCGCAGCCTCGAGCACGGCTCGTGGAGCCGGCAGACCCGCCACGGGCGCACCGGCCACGACAGCCCCTTCGTGCTCGTCGCGGGCACCGACGGCTTCGGATTCCAGCGCGGCGAGGTCTGGGCGCTGCACGTCGCCTTCAGTGGCGACCAGCACCTGAGCGCCGACTCCCACGCCACCGGCCACACGCTGCTCTCGGGCGGCGAGCTTCTCGCCGCGGGCGAGGTACGCCTCGAGACGGGCCAGAGCCACCAGTCGCCCCCGGTCGTTGCCGCCTTCTCAGCCGACGGCCTCGACGGGATCAGCTCCCGGTTCCACGCTCACGTGCGCGAACGACATCCGCTCGCCGCCCGCAAGGTCATCGTGAACACGTGGGAGGCGGTCTACTTCGACCAGGACATCGACCGCCTCGCCGCGCTCGCGGAGACCGCCGCGAGCGTCGGCGTCGAACGGTTCGTGCTCGATGACGGCTGGATGACCGGTCGAATCGACGACCGACGGGCGCTCGGTGACTGGACAGTCGATCCGATCAGGTGGCCGGAAGGGCTGCATCCGCTCATCGACCGGGTCGCGGCCCTCGGCATGGACTTCGGCCTCTGGGTGGAGCCGGAGATGGTCAGCACCGACTCCGACCTCGCCCGCGCGCACCCTGAATGGCTGCTGCGCGGGCGCTCCGACCGCCTCCCGCAGCCGTGGCGCCAGCAATTCGCGCTCGACCTCGGCAACCCCGACGCGTTCGAGAACATCCTCGGACAGCTCACCGCGCTGCTCGACGAGTACCCGATCGCCTACCTCAAGTGGGACCAGAACCGCGACCTGCTCGGCGGCTCGTCGCTGCGGCAGACGCGTGCGACCTACCGGCTGATGGACGCCCTCCGCGAGCGGTACCCGGGGCTCGAGATCGAATCGTGCTCGTCGGGCGGCGCCCGCGTCGACCTCGGCGTGATCGAGCGCACCGACCGCATGTGGGTGAGCGACACGAACGACCCGCTCGAGAGGCAGTCGATCCAGCGCTGGACCGGGCTGCTGCTGCCCCCCGAGTACCTCGGCAGCCACCTGGGAGCGCCGACGGCGCACACGACCGGCCGCACGAGCGACATGGGCCTGCGCCTCGCGACGGCGTTCTTCCTCTCGGCCGGAATCGAGTGGGACCTCTCCCAGGCGGATGCCGCCGACCTCCGGGCGATTTCCACGTGGATCGCACGTTACAAGGAGTTCCGTGCGCTGCTGCACTCCGGCCGCACTGTGCGGGCCGATGCCGCGGATCCCGCCCTCCTCGCGCACGGGATCGTCGCGCCCGATGCGTCGGAGGCCGTGTTCGCCGTCGTGTGCCTCGCCGCGCCACGGGATGCCGTGCCGGCCCCCGTGCTGTTCCCCGGCCTCTCGCCCGAGGTGACCTACCGGATCGAGGTGCTCGACCTCGGGGCCGGCCCGCGCGTGATGCAGGATCTCGCGCCACCGTGGCTGGGCTCCGGCAACCTCACACTCCCCGGGCGGGTGCTCGGCGAGGTGGGAATCGCGATGCCGCTGCTGCTACCCGCGCAGGCGCTCGTGCTGAGGTTCTCCACCGTGTGAGCCGCCGCCGGCCCCGGCCCGTTCCGGGTGTCGGTAGCAATTGACATACTCGAATCTATGTTCGAATATGGGGGGATGCTTCACGCCGCAGTTCTCGCCGATCCCTTCGATGGGGATCAGGCGGGCGACGCTGCCTCCGGTGCTGTCCCCGGTGCCGTCTCCGGCGCCGCCTCCGGCGCCGTCGGCCAGGACTCCACCTCCGCCGGCCGCACCGGCAC
>Ga0105047_10009285_pt1 | contig 16218 bp, 12 predicted proteins | sample MAT04_FD_78384 | JGI IMG/M metagenome (GOLD analysis project Ga0105047, IMG submission 78384) | Freshwater microbial communities from Lake Fryxell liftoff mats and glacier meltwater in Antarctica - MAT-04 (megahit assembly) | ecosystem: Environmental > Aquatic > Freshwater > Ice > Liftoff...
TCGGCCATCAGGCCGTTTTTCTTTGGGAGGGGTTGGAATTATGTGCACGAGTTAAAACCCCGCCCACAAAAAAAGGAGCTTAGGTATGGACGAAAAAGTAAACAAACCTGAATGCTCCTCGCACCGTGCGAGGATGCGAGGGCTTGGAGGTAATCCAAACCCAGAAAAAAAGGGCCGGGGAACGGCTCACAAAGGGAAGCGACGTACTCGTAGACGCGAGCGCAAGACGAAAACGCCCCCGGCTGATGCTGGGGGCTAACTATTTCCTTTATGTAAAATTTTGCCCGCGGAGTCCTCTCCGCGGGTTTTGATTCCTCTTTTTGAATGCCTTCGTACACTCAACTGGTTGTCTGCAGAACACGCACCGTTGCTGTTACGCTAGCCGGAAGCCTGTTCGCTGAGTCACTTGGACTCAAGAAGATTTGCATAACCTCTCCCGTGATGAGTTTACTGCCGAAAGGATATGGTTTAATTTTTTGTTCAAGACCAACCATAATTAGTCTCCCAGCAACTTTGACGGTTTCCTTTCTATCAACCATCAAATTTCCAGAGGGAATCCCGAAGTGTCGCTCAATTTTTCTCAAGCACTCATCAACTGAGTTGCCAGAAAAAACTGGAATACGACTACCTTTTCCGGCTGTGCCAAATAAGAAATTTAGGACTGCAGCGAGTCCTTCCTTTATGTTCGCCCAGATCATCTTTTTTCTCTCTTCTATTAAACTACTACATATATATTAGCACGTGTGAAGCTTACTGTCAATACTTCCAAAAATTACCTACCCTGCATTACAGACAACTGGCTCCTCTCCTATCATTCTCTTAAGCTCTGCGGTAACTTCTTTTTTGGAACCCACTATGTCTACAAGCCCTTTCTCTTTTGCAACTGCCCCAGTGATAGAAGATCCGTCAGCAAGCTCTCGCACCAGTTCTTTACTTAGTTTTCGATTTTCTGCAACTACTCCTACAAATACTGAAAGAACTTCTTCAATCCCTTTCTGCAAATAGTCTTTCTCTTCTTGCGTAAGAGCTTTTTCTCTACTACCCACATCTTTTAAAACTCCTGTCGTGAGAGAGTTAAATGTAATGCCACTATCTTCGTTTTGCTGTGCGTAGTCAATGTAGGACTGAGTAACGCCAATACTTCCAACATCAGAAACTGGCGAGGCAACAATGGTCGTAGCCCCTGTTGCTGCCCAATACGCCGCTGACGTGCCCGCAGCGCGAATCCAGGCAACGGATGGCTTTTCAGTTGCTTGTATTGCTTCTTCAATTTCAAGTGCTGCTTGAGGAATCCCTCCGTATGAGTCAATGTCGAGCAAAATTGCCTTAATGTTTTCGTTTTCGTTGGCTTCCTCCAGAGCGTTCACTACGTCTCTTGAGTATACTTCTGTGTATAAAAGTACGTCGTCTGGCTCTATTTGATAGGTATAGATGTCTCCATGGATATCAATGCTGGCTACATTACAGCCCTCATCAAATTCATATGCGTTACTCTCCTCGCCATAGTAGCTCTCGTCCTCGTTTGTTATATAAAAAACCAAAATCCCCATACTTAAAGTGCACGCAAGAAAGGTGAGTATAAAAAGTCGCATACTTGAAATTGGCTTTCCACTTAATGGGCCCGTGTTTCCGCGTTCAGCGTCTTTCCTATATTGTTCTAGTAACATTAACAAAGTATATCACCACACATTATACCCACGACTACCCCTATAGGGTACAACGCATAATCACTATATGTCTTGCCCCCACATTCACCCCTGGCATTACTAACCAAAAGACCCTCTCTGTTTAGAGGGTCTTTTGGTTAGTAGCTTTTCAGCCTGCGGCTCTTATCGTGAGTTCTAATTTTCTCGAGCGCTTTAGCTTCAATTTGTCGAATGCGTTCGCGCGTAACCCCAAATTCTTTTCCAACTTCCTCTAGCGTGTGATATACCCCATCAAGTAGTCCGTGGCGCATTTCTAGAATTTTTCGCTCTTTAGCAGATAGGTCATCCAAAATATCTTTAACCTGTTCGCTCAAAATTCTTTCTGACGATTCCTGCACTGCTGATGGGATTTTATCATCTGCAATAAAGTCCCCAAGTGTTGATTTTTCATCATCATCTGATCCGATTGGGTTTTCAAGAGATAGCGTTTCTTGATTTATTTTTTCAATTTGATAAATCTTCTCCACCTCGACTCCCATTTCTACAGCAACTTCTTCAGGTTGCGGATCGCGCCCGAGAGCTTGAGCAAGTCGGCGCGAAATTTGTTTGTACTTAGCAATCGTTTCAACCATGTGAACAGGAATGCGAATGGTGCGAGACTGATCAGCAAGAGCGCGCGTTATCGCCTGACGAATCCACCAGGTTGCATACGTTGAAAACTTGTATCCTTTTTTCCAATCAAATTTATCTACGGCCTTAAAGAGTCCGAGATTTCCTTCTTGTATGAGATCTAGTAACGTTAGATCTGGACTGCGTCCTACGTACTTTTTTGCAATGGACACAACCAGACGGAGATTACTACGGGCTAAAATATTTCTTGCCTCATCATCTCCCGCGTCAATTCTTTTTGCTAAATCTTTCTCTTCTTGTCCAGTTAAGAGTGGATACTGTCCTATCTCACGAAGATAAATTTGAATAGAGTCATAACCTCCCCCATCACGTCCCTTTATATTTCGGGTTGCTAAATATTCATCGGCATTATCTTCAAGCATTCCTCCTTCGAGGATATCAATTCCACTTACGGTAAAGCGCTCATACAACTCGTCAAGAAAATTAACGTCGTCTTCGATGCTTGGAAACTCTTTTAAAATTTCATTGTAGGTTATGTAGCCGCGCTCTTTTCCTTTTAAAACAAGACGGTCAGCTTTGTCGAGGCGCTCGTTGGCGGCCTTTGCGCGAGCACTCATTGCACCTTTACGAACTATTTTTTTTATGAGATTCACCTTTGATACCTTTTTGGCGCCACTGCGCACAAGTGGTTTTTTTGCTAAAACTTTTTTGACTACTTTTTTTGCACGTGCCTGTGGTTTTTTAGCAACGGTTTTAGCAACTACTTTTTTAGCGGTTGATTTTTTTATGGTATGTTTTTTAGTAATTTTTTTTACTGCTTTTTTAGGTGCGAGTTTTTTCTTTGGAGTTGCCATGGTGTATGTGGTCTTAGAAAAGATACGGTTATTAAAAAGTTATGAGAGTTTTGCACGGCGGACAGATAGCTCACTAAGCACTTTCGTCGCTTGGAGTATTCCCTCCGTGTCATTTACAGCCTCTGCGCGTCGCAGATCTTGCGTTACTTTTTTATGCTCCTCAACAAGAAATGCTATTTCAAACATGCGGAGAATATCGTCGCCCGAGGAGGCCTCAGGATTTTCCCCAAGCGCTAGTCCTGATTCAAATAAGGCACGCTCTGAAACTGGCTCTTCGTTTATGTGAGCCATGGCCTCCTCATGGGTAAGGCTTATAATACGAGAATACTCGCTTATGAGACGTTTTGCAAGCTCTGTTCCCTCGTAACTTTTTATTGTGGAGAGTACGAGTTCGCGACGCGTTTGTAAACTTGAGAGTGTTCCGCTACCTCTGCTTACCGATTCATTTTTTTCATCGTACACGGTCTCTTTTCTAAGTTCAGTTGTAGCTGGCAGGGATGCTCGTACCGCTTCCGGAGTACTACCGAGCGTGCGCGCAATACTTTCAACGAGTCGATTTTGCTCAAGAGGACTTTGTACAGCAACGACTAAGGGGAGCACTATTGCTTCAACTCGTTCTAATAATTTCTGCTCATTACCATCCTCGCGCGAAAGTATTGAGATAAAGAATTCAACAATAGATTTTGCACTACCCACGAGGGACGTAAATACTTTTGGGTCTTCACTTACAACATCTGCTGGGTCTTTCCCGTGTGGTAACTCTACGGCTTTTACCTTCATTCCGGAAAGTAAAGCGGCGTGCGCAGTTTTGGCACTTGCTCTGAGTCCTGCCCTGTCACCGTCAAGGCAAAGCATGAGATTATCGGCGTATCGTTTAATCAGTTCTATATGCTTGCCTGAGAGTGCTGTGCCAGAGAGAGCTATCGTGTTTTGAAACCCTGCCTGATGAAGAAGGAGGAGATCAAACTGCCCTTCAACGAGAATTGCAAATCCTCGAGCGCGTATTGCATCTTTTGCCCTATTCATTCCAAAAAGTATTTCAGATTTTTTGAAAACATCTGTTTCTGGACTATTTAAATACTTAGCGCCGTCAGCAGGATCAAGCGCGCGGCCGGTGAATGCAACGGTTCGTCCGGCAGTGTCAGCAATTGGAAACATGAGGCGATTACGAAAACGATCGTAGTAGGTTCCGGGTTTTTCGTCTGCTTCTTTTATAAGCCCCGCTTCAGCGAGTTCTTTCGGGGATAATCCTTCCGTTGCAAGTTTCTCTAAGAGGATTCGCCATCCGTCTTGCGCATATCCTAAATTCCACGACGTTATAGATTCTTGCGTGAGTCCACGGCTTAGCGCGTAACGATAGGCTTCGCTTTCTTTGCTGAGGTTTTCCACGTAAAAAAACTCTGCCTTTGCCGTTGCTTGTCGGAGTTTCTCAATTTTATCGCGTACACCGATTTCTTCTGGTCGGGAAGCTATAATCTCTACTCCTGCCTTTTCAGCAAGGATTTTAAGAGCCCCTTTGAAATCAACTCCTTCCATTTTTTCAATGAAAGTAAACTGGTCTCCACCTTGAGTAGTTGAGAAACAGTAGTAGCTTCCGCGTTCGGGGTTAACATAAAAAGAAGGAGTTTTTTCTTTTCCAAAGGGCGAGAGACCGCGATAGTATTTCCCCGCTCGAGTGAGCTTTACGTATGGGGTAACAACTTCCAAAATTGAGATCTTGTCTTTAATTTGCTTTACGGTATCAGTTGGCATTTATTGTATTCTACCGCGAATTTGCTCTCACACTCTCTTTTGTAATTGTTTGACAGTTTAGTTTTAAAATGCTATAATGTATGTATAATTGGCACACTCAAGGGTCGGCGCACCAAAGAAAAACCGCACCGTTTTTCTTTGGTGCGGTTTTTCTTTTTTATTTTTTTTACACAGACACGTCTAGCACGAGCCCTGCACGAGCTTCCTCTGCAAGCAAAAGAGCGTCACTCGCGTCCATCTGCCTTTTAGCGCGTGCGCTTTGGAGTTGTGTGATTGCTGCGTGCTTCTTGCTTCCATTAAATCCAGTTCCGGACGGAATAAGGCGTCCGAGGATAACGTTCTCCTTTAATCCGCGAAGTGTATCCACACTTCCCTTCAATGCTGCGTTAATGAGAATCTTCGTGGTCTGCTCGAAAGACGCTGCAGAAAGGAATGAGCGACGAGAAAGTGCTGACTCCTTGATACCAAGCACCATGTCTCGTCCTTTCGGTGCAATCTTTCCTTCGCTCTCAAGCTCACGAGTTAGTTGAGCGAACTCCCATTGCTCAAGCACGTCTCCAACAGAAAGATCTGAATCTCCTGCGTCTTGTACTTTAAAGCGTGAGAACATTTGCTTTACAATTACCTCCAAGTGCTTTCTTGCAACTGACGCTCCTTGCAGTTCGTAAATCTTACTGGTCTCAGCAATGATGTACTCCTGCACAGCAGCTACCCCAGCAAACTCAAACAGCTCGTCTAGATCCACGGATCCGTCGGTTAGTACCTGTCCGCGAGTAACCGCATCCCCTGCTTTAACGAGCGCCTGGCGAGGATAGTTTGCGACATACTCAAACGAAGAGCCATCTTTCTTTCCTTGACCGGAAAGAGGAGCTACCACGAGAATCTTTTCGCGTGATTGTTCTCGAATTTCAACAACCATTCCGTCAGTCTTGGACACTACCGCAGGGTTTTTAGGTGAACGCTTCTCAAAGATTTCTTCAATACGAGGAAGACCTTGAGTGATATCTCCCCCAACAGATGCTGTTCCTCCTGCGTGGAAGGTACGCATAGTGAGCTGAGTTCCCGGTTCTCCAATAGCTTGCGCTGCAATAGTTCCTACAGACTCTCCAAGGTCGACTACCGATTGCGTTGTGAGATCCATTCCGTAACACGTTGCGCAAATTCCGTAACGAGTTTCGCATGACATAGGGGAGCGAACGCTCACTGCCACAATACTCTCCTCTTGGTTTATAGCGCGGGCATCGTCTGCAAGCAGGTAGTGATTCTTCTTAAAAGTCTTACCCTCCGTCACCACTTCGCCCGAGAGCGTACGTCCCTTGATGGCATCAGCGAAATCAATTTTAATACCCGAAGCGCTTACGCGATTGATACTGATTCCCTTTTTAGTTTTGCAATCCTCTTCAGTAATTATTGAGTCTTGTGCAACGTCAAATAAACGGCGAGTGAGGTATCCTGCGCGAGCTGTACCAAGGGCTGTATCCGTAAGACCTTTACGTGCTCCGTGAGTAGACATGAAGTACTCGACAGGGTTAAGCCCTTCAGTCATCGAAGAGACAATAGGCACCTCGATAGTTTCTCCTGCTGTGTTTTGAATAAGCCCCTTCATACCCGCCATCTGGGTTAGATTTCCAAGAGATCCGCGAGCGCCGGAACGAAGCATGTCATGCACTGATCCGGTAGGATCAAGGTCGTTTTCAACAAGTTTCTCAACTTCAGTTTTCGTGCCGTGCCAAATCTCGATAACCATACGGCGCTTTTCTTCTTCGTTTAGAAGTCCTTCGCGATAGTCAGCTTCAATGTTTTGCACTTTCTCACGCGCTCCTTGAATTACTGCTTCTTTGCCAGCTGGTACTGCCACGTCGTCGAGACTCCATGTAGAGCCAGACTTTGTAGCATATTCAAATCCGAAACGCTTAATCTTGTTAAGAATTTCAGGGAGAGCGTCAATACTGTAGCGAATGATACAGTCCTCCATGATAGAAGAAAGTACTTTTTTGGTAATAGCATCATTTACGAATGGGTAATCATTTGGAAGAACGGTGTTAAACAGAAGTCGTCCAACTGTTGTCTCAAAGATTTTTCCATCAAACGCTTCGTACTTACCTTTCCTGCTTTTTGGTAGAACGTGAACTTTTGCACGTAGGTCAATTGCGCCATATTCACGCGCCAAGATTGCCGCGTTTGGAGACTGGAAGTATTGTCCCTCGCCTTTAGCACCCACAACGTCCTTCGTTAGCCAGTATGTTCCAAGTACAATATCAAGTGGCTTGTGCACCATAACAATCATTTTTCCATCTCCCGGCTTAATGATGTTTTTATTGGCAGACATGATGTTTCTTGCCTCCCACTGTGCCTCTTCTGAAAGTGGTACGTGAATTGCCATCTGATCGCCGTCGAAGTCCGCGTTAAATGCGGGACACACCAGAGGGTGCAGTTGAATAGCATCTCCCTCAATAAGTCTTGGACGGAATGCTTGAATACCTTGACGGTGAAGTGTTGGCGCGCGGTTTAAAAGTACATGCTTTCCAGCAATTGCCTCTTCAAGGATTTCCCATACTTCTGGAACTGCATCCTCAATCAATCTTCCTGCTCCACGAATGTTAAAAGCAAGCTCGCGGGAAAGAAGTCCTGCAATAACGAATGGTCGGAATAGCTCAAGCGCCATGTGTTTTGGAATACCACATTCATCAAGTTCAAGATCAGGTCCAACGACAATTACGGAACGGCCGGAGTAGTCAACGCGCTTTCCTAGCAAGTTTTGTCTAAAGTAGCCCTGCTTACCCTTGAGGTAATCTGCAAGCGACTTTAGAGGTCGGCGCTGAGCTGGCGTTAATGCTCCTCCTGAGGCTCCACTCTTTCGAATAGAGTTATCCATAAGAGCGTCAACAGCTTCTTGAAGAATTCGTTTTTCGTTTCGAAGAATTACTTCTGGAGCCTTGATGTCGAGAAGTTTCTTCAAGCGATTGTTTCGGTTAATTACACGGCGATAGAGATCGTTAAGATCACTCGTTGCGTGTCGTCCCCCTTCAAGAGCAACCATCGGGCGAAGTGCCGGAGGAATGACAGGAATTTTTGTCAAAAACATCCACTCGGGACGAGTCTTTGCTGCAAGCATGGAGGATAGTAGCGAGATACGTTTTGCAAGCTTTTCTTTTTCAGCTGCGCCTGCTTTTGGATATCGTTCTTCGAGCGTTGTACGAAGTTTCTCCATATCAAGCCCGCGGAAAATTTCGTAAATTGCTTCAGCACCAATGCGTGCCTCAAAGAGTGTTCCGTACTTAACGGAAAATCGGTGATACGCAATTTCGTCAAACACACGCCCAACAAGGACACTGTCAATTTCTTGACGAGCCAAAACCATTCGCTCTTTAAGCGCTTCATTTGCCTCGGCTGTCGCTGTATCTTTGTGTTTGCTTTTGTATTCGCTCTCAAGCTCTGCAATAACGCGTTTCTTCATTTCTTCGTTTACTTTCGTTACGATGTAACCGGCAAAATATACCACTTTCTCAAGATCCGCCGAAGGAATTCCAAGAAGAAGCGCCATGCGTGAAGGCATTGAGCGAAGGAACCAAATGTGCGCTACAGGAGAAACAAGTTCTATGTGTCCCATGCGCTCACGACGAACGATAGATCGTGTTATTTCAACACCACACTTATCACAGATAATTCCCTTGTAGCGAATTCCTTTATACTTACCGCAGTAACATTCGTAATCGCGCTCCGGCCCAAAGATTTTTTCATCAAAGAGGCCATGCTTTTCTGAGCGCTGGGTACGGTAGTTAATAGTTTCAGGCTTCGTTATTTCTCCACGAGACCATTCAAGAATTCTTTCTGGAGAAGCAACCGAGAGGCGTAGTGCATTCCAGTCATTTCCACGTCCAGAGACCCTTGGCGTGTACGTTTTCTTTCCTTCTGATTTTGGTGTTGTAGCCATAGGTAGGGTTAGGCAGTTGCCTCGTTATCGCGATCCATAGGCTCAATATCAAGAGCGAGTCCACGTATCTGGTTAGTAAGTACTGCAAAGGATGCTGGGGTGCCGCTGTGACTTACCGCTTCGTTTTTAACGATAGCGTCAAACGTAGCAGAGCGTCCAGTAATATCATCTGATTTTATGGTGAGCATTTCTCGAAGCGTATATGCAGCTCCGTATCCAAGGAGTGCCCACACCTCCATCTCTCCAAAGCGCTGTCCTCCGTTTTGTGCCTTTCCTCCGAGAGGTTGCTGGGTAATGAGCGAGTACGGACCGATTGAGCGCATATGAATCTTGTCTTCCACCATGTGATGAAGTTTAAGAATGTACATGTATCCAACGGAAACCGCTTGCGCGAACTCTTCGCCACTTCGTCCATCAAAGAGTTTTAATTTTCCTGACCTGTCGAAACCTGCTGCTTCAAGCTCATCACGTATCTCGTCCGCGGTAGCTCCTGCGAAAGGAGGTACCACTGCCTGATATCCGAGCGCATTTGCGGCAAGACCCAGGTGAAGCTCAAGAATTTGCCCGAGGTTCATGCGACTTGGAACACCAAGAGGGGTCAAGATAAGGTCGATAGGATTTCCATCTTTGTCGTACGGCATGTCTTCAACGGGAAGTACTCGTGAGATTACACCCTTGTTTCCGTGACGTCCTGCAAGCTTGTCTCCAACCGACACGTTTCGAACTTGGGCTACCGTAACCACAATTTTCTTTATAATACCGGTCTCAAGTTGGTCTCCGCGCTCGCGAGAAAATACGCGAACACCAATCACACGACCGCGTTTACCTCCGTCCATGCGAAGAGAAGTGTCCTTAACATCTTTTGCCTTGTCTCCAAAAATAGAACGCAGGAGTCGCTCTTCTGGAGTGAGTTGTGTCTCACCCTTTGGTGTTACTTTACCAACGAGGATATCGCCCGAACGCACTTCTGCTCCAATACGTATAACGCCTTCCTCATCAAGATTTTTGAGACGCATTTCTCCGACGTTTGGAATATCGTGGGTTGTTACCTCAGAGCCAAGTTTAGTATCACGAACTGCACATTCAAAATCTTCAATGTGTACGGTGGTGAACTTTGAGTCCTGCACAAGTCTCTCGCTGATTATGATGGCGTCCTCGTAGTTAGCGCCGTTCCAAGACATAAAGGCAACACGAACGTTTTGCCCGAGTGCCATTTGTCCCTTATCGCTTGAGGAAGCGTCGGCAAGGACTTGTCCCACTACGACTTTGTCGCCGGTTGAAACAGATGGGCGCTGATTAAATGCAGAATTCTGGTTTGTTTGAGTTAGGCCTTGAAGCTTGTACTCCTTGCTTTTTCCTGCTTTTGCTTCGACAACAATCTTTCTTGCGTCAGCGTACGTTACCGTTCCGTTCTCTTCACACATAACGAGTCTTCCTGTGTTTTGCGCTGCGTGAGACTCAATTCCTGTTGAAACAAGTGGTGCTTCTGGAATAAGACACGGAGTTGCCTGCTTTTGCATGTTTGAACCCATAAGTGCACGGTTGGCGTCGTCGTGATCAACGAAAGGAATCATAGCTGTAGCTGCAGAAAACATTTGGAATGTGGATACATCAATAAACTGTATCTCATCACGAGTGACAACTGCTGGCTCTCCCCCACGACGTGCTTCAATAGTATCTGGAACAATGTAGGACTTCGTGTCAACCGGAGTTGCCCCGTGAGCGATAACGTAGTCCTCTTCTTCAAGCGCGTTTAGGTACTGAACCTCTTCTGTAACTTTTCCTTTTTTAACAACTGCGTAGGGTGTTTCAATTACACCAAACTCGTTAGTGCGTGCGTGTAGGGACAAGCGAAGGATGAGTCCGATGTTCTGTCCTTCCGGTGTATGAATTGGACAGAGGCGTCCGTAGTGAGAAGGATGCACATCGCGCACCTCAAAACCTGCACGCTCACGGGTAAGTCCTCCCGGCCCAAGCGCTGAGAGTGTTCGCATACTTTCAAGTTCAGCGAGGATATTCTGCTGTTCCATAAACTGTGACAACTGGTTGGCAGTAAAGAATTCGCGAACCGATGCCTGAAATGGTCTCGGGTTAATGAATGCCATAGGAAGCATTGTCTCGCTTTCAATCGTAGACATTCTGTCTTGAATGTTGCGCTTCATGCGACTCATTCCAACGCGCATGCGAGCTTGGAGGAGTTCGCCAACGAAACGGACACGTCGGAATCCTAGGTGATCAATATCGTCCGGAAGAGCGTTAGGGTCGTTATTAAGGCGCGCAATTTCTCCCACGATGTTTACGAGGTCTTTGAGGGTAAGTACGCGGTGGTCAAGTGCTTTTTTATCTGTTGGGAGTCCGAAGCGCTGGTTGAGGCGATGTCGTCCAACCTTATTAAGATCATATCGCTCTGGAGTAAAGAGAGACTCAACGTACTGTTTTGCTTGTCTGGGGTCGCAAGATCACCGTCACGCATTCTGCGGTGGACTTCAACGTAGGCAGCCTCTGGAGTTTTTACGGTGTCGGCTGCAAGTGTTGTGGTGAGGGCCTTAAGTGCGATTTCATCATTTTTGAAATGAGAAAGAATACTTTCCCCAATTCCGGCTCCAAAGATGGTAAGGAGGTTAGTAACAGGAAACTTTCGCTTTCGGTCAATTTTTACGTAGATTGCTCCATCAGCGTCTGATTCAATCTCAATCCAAACTCCGCGAGAAGGAATTATTTTTGCTCCGAACAATTGTTTCCCTTTTACTTCTTCTGATATGAAGAATGCCCCGAAGGAACGGGCTAGCTGGGGGACAATTACTCGCTCAACACCAGAAACGATAAAGCTACCGTGAGGCGTCATCATTGGAATGTCAGCAAGGAAAATTTCTTGTGTTTTCTCGCTACCAAATGTTTTGTTGATAAGAGTTATAGAAACTTTTACAGGTGCTTCGTAGGTGCGCATATTCTCACGCGCTGTTTCCTCATCAATTTTTGGTTCACCCACGTCAAATCCATCAATGCGAAGTTCAAACTTCTTGTTTGAATAATCAGTGATAGGAGAAAATTCTTTAAAGAGTTCTCCAAGCCCTTCGCGGAGTAACCATTTGAACGAGTCTCTTTGGTGTCCGACAAGATCCGGAAATTCAACACGTGGCGCCCGATAGGCGCCGAACGTCTTTTGAACAAGCGTTTTTGGTGTGCGCATGTGATTGTTGGTATAATGCCCCTAAACACGAAAAGGGACCCGTACATGCATACGAGCCGCGTCCATCGTTTAGAAGACGCTGTTAAAAATGTAAACCTTATTTTTAGCCTTTAAAATCGCACGCCAGAGTCTCCCCATTGACTCATTCGTTGTATCTGGATACTAAGAGCATACTCTACCGGAAGCTGTGCGTCAAGACTTTTATTTGTGTATAAAAAATGCCCGCTGCTCGTTTCCTCGCAGCGGGACATTTGGAGTGGGGTCAGGTACCTAGCCCTCAAAGAAGAGTGCGGCTAGACATTTCAGCCGCACGAAGTGGGTTATGTCTGGGGTGCGCAGAGCGCGCACGCCCCAAAAAAATCCCTTTCTCCTTTTCCCTACCTCACGGTAGAGCATGCCGAGCTTGGCATAGCATCTCGCCCTCTGGTTAGGGTCTTTTACTACTATGTTCTTTGCAATCTCGCAGAGCATCTGCTCCGCATGAATGGTCTCTCCTGTGACCATGCAAAGCTTTGCCAGCGTCATGCGGATAAAAATTCTGCTGTGTGCGCTCACACTTGCATGAAATTCTTCTCCCACAAATAAACCGAAGGTGGTGGTGGTGAAAGAAGTTCTCAGCAACTGTAGACGCAGAGCTGCTTCCACGTCTTGCTGGCGAGCAATCCATTCAAGGTATGTGGATAGGCAGTCAGCCTTATCCACAACCTCTTGGGGATTTGAAATGCGCTTGGGAGCGCACGACTCTACCGCGTATGAGACAAGCTCGTCTCCGAGTCCCACAAGCTCGCGGGCAAATGGCTTGTGGAGGCGAAAAGAGTACAGGGCACAGGCATACGGAACAAGTCCCGTTTTTGCGTCAGCCTTGTACCTCGCCCTGACTTTCGAAACGACACCAGGGTCTCCCGACCAAATCCTTTGACTGCACATCGATAACTCCTTTTTTTTGAAAATTATTATAAATTTTCTACGTAATTATATCATCTTTTCTCTTAAATTGCAAGGCTTTGCGTTTCTGTGCTCACTACATAAAAAAATCTAATAATTAGGACTCCGGATGTCTTAATTATTATCCAACAAACAAGTCCCAAAATTTTCAGATTCAAGGCTCGGGAATGATATTTTTGCAGACATGTAATTGCACGGCGGAGATACTATCAGGGACCCGTAACGAAGAAGCTGCAGATTTTAGGACTTGCTTAGTTTTTTCTGCTTCCAGTCTAGAATGTCTGCATGATTGCCTTTTTTAAGTACAGCTGGAACGCTATACTTTTTCTTCTCCCACAAAAGAGTATCGGGACGTGTGTAGACTTCACTGCTTGCCGTACGGCGCTCTTCCACTGATTCGTCTTTTCCAAGTACTCCGGGCAACCGGCGCGTAACGGCGTCCACAATTGCCATGGCAGGAATTTCACCTCCCGTGTATGTTGCCTGTCCAACTGCATACTTTTTAACGGTACCAAAAGTCTTCATTATCTTTAGCGCCCTCTCATCAATTCCCTCGTACCGTCCGCAAACAAGGACGACGTCGTCAAATTTACTTAACTTGTCCGCTTCTACATTGGTGAATTCTTGCCCCGCTGGAAGAAACCAAACAAGCGCTATTTTCTTCCCCTTACGGCGCGACAGACTTTTTTTAATTGCCTTCGATATAGGAAGTGCAGTCATCACCATACCTGGACCTCCTCCGTACGGACGCTCATCAACTTTCCCCCACTTGTTATCTACAAAATCACGAGGTGACGTATAGCCTACGTGGATTTTTTTATTTTCCCGGGCGCGCCCTAAAATTGATGCACTTAAATACACCTCACATGCCTCTTTAAATAACGTAATGATGTGGAAACGTAGCATTGCTAATATTACTTTAAAAATACAGAAACTTACGGAGCAACCTCGCCAAGAACCTCTTCAAGAGATTTGTCGCCAGGGACGTTCCTTAAAATTGCAGGCTCTGGGATTTTAAGCGAAACGCGTGAGTTATTTTTGAGACCCACAATGTGAAGGAGTGGTCGTATTGCAAGCGTTGCAATTTTTCCTCCTTTCCCGATAACCTTCCCCATATCATCTTTGTGAACGGTGAGGGTTAATAGTACGCCAAAATTATCTACCGTGCGTACAATTTTTACGCTTTCCGGATGATCAACAATTGCTTTTACAACGTAGTCTAGAAATTCTACTTCTGGTTCCATGGAGTTTCTGAATTAGCGGAATAAACTGATTTTTCGCACGCGCTCTACCTTACTTAGCTTACGCAGTAGGCGTAGCTTCTTCTTCGACTACTTCTGCGTCTTTCATTGCTTCCGCTACAGGCGCCTCTTCGGGTGCCGCCTCAACTTCTGTCGGAACTTCTAAAGACTCTGCTACCTCTTCCGTAATAGCTACAGCCTCAGGAGTAATAGCTTCAACAGCCTCTACTGCGACTGCTTTTTCTACGATAACTTCCGCCGGTTTATTCTTCTCAAGATTTTTCTTAGATACTGAGGCGAATTTTGTACCTTCTAGAATTCCTTTAGAAATAAGAAGGTTCATGAGGCTTGGAGAAACTTGCGCTCCCTTAGTCATCCATTCTTTAATACGCTCTCCTTGCACCGTCATTGCCTTTGTTTTTGGATTGTACGTACCCACGAGGTCAACATATGAGCCTGCCTTGGGGCCGCTTGCCTTAGGAAGTACCACCATACGAAAAGCCGGGTCATTTTTCCGGCCAATGCGCTGAAACCTGATCATCAACATAATAAAGGCTAGCGTACCAGAAAGAGTACTTAAGGTCAATGTATCTACAAATACTAAGAAAAAAATACTCTGCAGGTAGATACTATAAAAAAAAGACGGCGGAACAAAGTCCGCCGCTAGGGGGTGCGCGACATATACTCTATAGCATAGACTATTCTTCTGGTAAAGTACTAGGAATGAACACTACATCCCACGAGACTCTTATAGGTCCAATAACCATGACAAAAACCGGAAAAGGTTTTTTTACTGTAAACCCTGTGCAAGAAGATTTATTTATATCTAGCGAGGATACTCTCCACGCTTTTCATGGCGACACGGTAAAGGTAGTAAAAATAGGAGAAAGCTATGACGCGAAGTCTGGGAAAAATAAGCCCACGGGAAAAGTGCTTGAAATTGTGAGGCGTGGTCGCGAGACGTTTGTGGGAAAGCTCGTTTCCGGAGATAAGATTTATGAAAACAAAGCCGACGTGTACTTACTTCCGGATTGGAAAAAAATGCACACACAAATACTTGTTCGCGGAGAGTCCCTTCCCCTTGATCAAAAAGTAGTCATTCGATTGACTGACTGGATGGATGGGCAAAAATATCCAACAGGAACGCTTGAAGAAATAATTGGGCCTGCGGGAAATCACGAGACAGAAATGCGAGCTCTTGCGCTTGGTAGTGGTTTTCGTAGCGATTTTCCACCTGGTGTCGTACACGAAGCAGACGCACTTGAAAAAGAAGGTGCGAGCATAATTGCTAAAGCTACGGAACAGTCAGTATCTGCCGGCACGCGCAAAGACTTTCGAGATACCACGACGTTCACCATCGATCCCTTTGACGCGAAAGACTTTGATGACGCGCTTTCTATAAAAAAGCTTCCAAACGGAAACATTGAAGTCGGTGTACATATTGCTGACGTTTCCTATTTTGTACGCCCGGGAACTTCTATTGATACGGAGGGACGCGCGCGGGCAACGTCTGTCTACCTTGTTGACCGCACGATTCCCATGCTTCCAGAAGTACTCTCCACAAACCTCTGCTCCCTAAACCCAAACGAAGACAGGCTTGCTGTTTCTGCTGTATTTGAGCTCGACGCGCAGGCGGGTATCGTTTCGCGTTGGTTTGGAGAGACGATAATTCACTCTGATAAACGCTTCACGTATGAAAACGCGCAAGAAGTTTTAGACAATAACGAAGGAGACTTTTTAGAAGAGCTTACTACTCTTAAAAATTTAGCGGATACTATACGCGAACGACGCGTAAAAAATGGATCGATCGCTTTTGATACTCCTGAGGTCAAAATTGAACTTGATGAAACGGGAAAGCCTGTGGCAGTTCACCTCAAAGAGAGAAAGGCAACAAACCTTTTGATTGAGGACTTCATGCTTTTGGCAAATGAGGAGGTAGCGACATACCTGACCGAAGAGTGTAAAAAAGCGCAAATAAAACAGCGTCCGATATATCGTATTCACGACGTGCCAGATGCTGACAGAA
>Ga0105047_10009286_pt1 | contig 16218 bp, 11 predicted proteins | sample MAT04_FD_78384 | JGI IMG/M metagenome (GOLD analysis project Ga0105047, IMG submission 78384) | Freshwater microbial communities from Lake Fryxell liftoff mats and glacier meltwater in Antarctica - MAT-04 (megahit assembly) | ecosystem: Environmental > Aquatic > Freshwater > Ice > Liftoff...
AGCAGGGCGACCGGCGACACCGCGAACACGATCACCAGCATCCGCGCGATCCAGCGGATGCCCCGCGGTTTGCGGAGGTGGTCGAGGGTGGCGAACGGCATATGCGGGTCGAATGGCGGGGGGGATTTCGCGTGCGCGTCCATCAGTTCGACCCTTGGGCAGACAGGGAGACGAGGTCGTCGGGGGCGTCCGGGGACAGGTCCAGGACACGGTCGCACCGCGCGAGGACGGACGGGTCGGTGGAGGACACCAGCAGCGTCCACGGGGCGGCGCGGTCGAACAGGCGGTCCAGCAGGTCCGGGCAGTCCCGCCGGTTGAGGGCGTCCAGCACCCCATCCAGGACGAGCAGTCGGGGGCGGCCGGCCATCGCGCGGGCGATGGCCAGCCGCAGGGCCTGGCCGCCCGACAGTGGCCCGCCGCCGACCGTCAGGAGCGTGTCCAGGCCGAGGGGCAGGGAGTGGATGGCGTCGGTCAGGCCGACCGCGTGCAGGGCGGTTCGCACGTCGGCCGGCGGCAGGTCCGCCCGACCGACCCGCACGTTCTCGCCCACCGTGCCGAGGAATAGGTCGGGGCCTTCCACCAGCGCCACCCGCTCCCGCAGGTGTTCCAGCGACAACTGCCGCAGGTCGATCTCGTCTAACTCGATCACCCCGTGGTCCGGCGACCGTAGTCCGCATACCAGCTCGAACAGGGTCGTTTTGCCCGACCCCGGCGGCCCGACCACCGCCACCCGCTCGCCCGCCGCGACGGCGACCTCCGGGTACGCCGGCGCGTCCCGGTGGGCGGCGTAATCCATGCCGTGGCAACGCACGGTCAGGCCACGGCCGTTTTCCGCCAGCACCTCCCCACCGGTGCGTTCGAGCGGCAGGTCGGTCAGCAGGCCAAGCTTCTCGGCCCCGGCCAGCAAGTCGAAGTACGTCTCGGCGTACTTGCCCAGTTTGGACACGGAGGCGACGATCAGGGCGACGATCAGTTCCGCCGCCACCAGTTGGCCGAGGGTCAGTTGTCGGTCGATGACCAGGTACCCGCCCAGCACCAACAGGGCGGTGCTTGCTATCGCCTGCAAGCCGAGCGAGAACACCGTCTGCCGCCACACCACCCGGAAGTGCTCGCGGCGGGCGGCTACGTATTCCCCGGCCAGACGGTCGGCGGTGACGATGGCCAGCCGGTGGCCACCGGCGAACTTGAACACCCGCAGGCAGCGGAGCAGTTCCTCCAGCCAGCCGGCCACATCGTACTTGGCGTGCGACTCGTGCAGGCTGGTGCGGACCCCGCCCCAGCCGAGGACGAACACGATGAAAGCGATCATCGCCACCATTATGATGTCGAAGCCGAGCAGGAACGGGTGGTAGAAGGCCAGCACCACCATGCCGACGACCGCCGTCACCACCAGGGCCACTCCGTCGAGTAATAGGGTGGCGACGGACTTCTGCAAGTTGATCACGTCGAAGAAGCGGTTGGCCAGTTCGGGGCCGTACCGGTGGTCGAACGTCTCCAGCTCCAGCCGCGGCATGCGGTGCGCGTAGTCGGCCACCACCCGCACGAATAGCCGCCGCTGCAGGCACTCCACCAGGTACACCTGCATGGCGCGGATGGCCGCCGCCAGGCCCAGGCACAACAGCAGCACCCCGCCGAGGACGGCGACCGGCCACAGGAGGATGCCGAACGAGACGGTGTTCACCAGCGATTCGATGGTGATCGGGGTGGCCAGCGACAGCACCGCCACCGCCACGGCGAACACCACCACGGCCGTGATGTCCCGCCGCTCCGGCCGCAACAGTTGTCGCAGGCGGGTGTACGGTCGGGCCGGGGCGTGCCCGTGACCGACCTCGTGTGCGGATTCCGCCATACGTCTCCCCGCTGGAACCGCTCGCGTCGAACCGGATTCGCGCGAGAATGACAACCCCACCCAGTCATTCTCCGACGGACTATCACCGCCGGACACCCCGTGCGACGCGGGATACCGAGATCCCGCCCCGGCCTGTCAGCAAAGCACGCCCAAACCGCGAAATCCCTTCCCAAGTTCCCTTGACCGCGTTCCGGTCGGTCGGTATAGGCCGCCGTTCCCTCGTGGACGCCTTCCCATCACCCGGACAGGGTCGCCAGAACGCCATGGTCAACCGCCGCGAATTCCTCCGCCGCACGCCGATCGCCGCCGTCCCCGTGGCGACCCTGCTCGGGTGTACCCAGTCGCGGGCGCAACTGCCGCCCCCGCCGGTGTCGGTCGCCCGCCCGTCGCAGATCAGCGGCACCCTGGCCGACGCGCTGGCCTCCGAGCGGGTGGGGCCGGCCGGCCGACTGGCGCGGCCGCAAAACGTCCTGCTGCTGTCCGGCGGCGGGCAGTACGCCGCGTACAACGCCGGCGAGCTGGTCGGCTGGACGGCGTCCGGCACCCGCCCCGCGTTCGACGTCGTCACCGGCATCAGCAGCGGCGCGCTGGTCGCCCTGTTCGCCTTCGCCGGGCCGGCCTACGACGACCGCATGCGGCACCTGTTCACCACCATCACCGACAAGGACATCTACCGCTACCGGCCGGTCGTCAGCCTGATCCGCAGCTCCGCGCTGGTCGATCCGGCCCGGCTGGAGCGGCTCATCGAGCGGGAGGTGAACGAGCGGTTCCTGTGCGACCTGCGGGCGGCGCACGCGGCCGGTCGGCGGCTGTACCTGGGCACCATGAACGTGCAGACGCGGCGGCAAAGCATCTGGGACGTGGGGGCCATCGCCAGCAGCGGCCGGCCGGACGCGGCGCTGCTGGTGCGGAAGGTGGTGCAGGCGACGGCCGCCATCCCCGGCCTGATGCCGGCCGTTGCGTTCGATGTGGAGGTGGACGGCCGGCGGTACGAGGAAGAGCATGTGGACGGCGGGGCGGTGAGCCAGACGTTCCTGCGGCTGGGGCCGGGCGGCGAGCGGCCGTCCGGCGGCAGCGGGGCCTGGCTGAAAGGGTCCAACCTGTACGTCATGGCGGCCGGCAAGTTGTACGTCGATCCGCTGACCGAGAAGCCGGGGCTGGTGAAGCGGGCCACCGGGTCGCTGTCGGCCGCGCTGTACGCCCTGTTCCGCGCCGAAGTGCTCGGCCTGTACGCCTTCTGCGGCGTGTCCGGGATGAAGTTCCACCTGGCGGCCATCGGGCAGGACGTGCCGGCCCCGTCCAACAGCTTCACCTTCCAGCCGGAGGAGATGAAGCGGCTGTTCGCCGTCGGGTACGGGGAAGGGGTGGCGGGCGGCAAGTGGCGGTTCACCCCGCCGGGCGCGGAGCCGGGCGAGGAGGCGTTCCCCCGCGGCGGGAGCGGGGTGACGGTGCCGGCCAACAAGTGACAAGACCTCACCCCCCGTCCCCCTCTCCATTCTATGGAGAGGGGGTGTTCAAAAGGGGAACGTTGCCGGTTCGACGAATTTCAGGCTTGGATTTCACGGGCGGTTCGGCTCCTGACGCCGGACGTTGTGTCACCGGTGCGGGTTGAACACCCCCTCTCCATGAATGGAGAGGGGGCCGGGGGGTGAGGTCTTCCCCACCTTTGCTAACCCGACTCCCTACCTTTGGACTGCTCTTCCCACCTCCCCTCGTCTTGAGGGGAGGTGTTTTCGCGTGCCCGCGGTCCCGAAGCCGATCCCGGCGCGGCGATTCGCCCGGCCGGCGCAAACGAACGGTCGGGCTGTTCCGTCGGAATGGTGCCCCACTTGGCGGACGAATCCCGACCGGTCGGCCGGGTTTGCCTTTGCCACCGCCCCCGTCGGGCGGATATGATCCCTGAATACCCGTTCGGTGAGCCGCGTCCCCACGCCGCCCGTGACGGCCGAACCCGTTCGCCGGGAGTGCCCTATGGCCAACGTCAAATTCGCAGTGCCGTGCCCGAGTTGCGCCGCCGCTTTGGTGATCCGCAGTTCGGCCGCCGTCGGGCGGAAGATGGAGTGCCCGAAATGTAAATACCGGTTCGTGGTGCCCCCCCCGCCGGAGGAGCCGGCCGCCGAGGCCGAAGCCCCCGCCGACGCCGCCCCGGTTAAAGGTAAAGGCAAGAAGAAGAAGGACAAGGAGAAGGCCAAGTCCGGCAACAACAAGACCCTCATCGGGGTGCTGCTGGGCGTCCTCGTCCTCGGCGGCCTCGGGTTCGCCGCCATGCAGATCTTCGGCGGAGAGGACACCAAGCCGGTGGCGAGCGGCAGTGGCACCGGGGGCGGAAACGGCAGCAGCCCGTCGGCGATGCCGGGGATGCCGAGCGGGGAAGGCACGGGCGAAGGCGGCCCCGGCGAGACGGACCCCAACAACCCCGGCACGAAGCCGCCCCCGAAACCGCCCAAGGTCAAACGGCGGGTGGTGGACCCGAACTCCAAGGACATCACCAACCTGCTGCCGGGCGACACGCGGGCCGTGTGGCACGGGCGGGTGGCCGAACTGCGGAACACCCCGCTGTTCCAGAAGTTCTTCGACGGCGGAGTGCTGGACCAGTTCAAGGAGTCGATGCGGTTCGACCTCTCCGAGGTCCGCGAGTTCACCCTGGCTCAAGTCGGCGAGGACCGCGACTCGTTCGCCGTCCTCCAACTGGAAGGCAACCTGGATGAGGCGGGGATGCGCGGCAAAATGGACCTCCAGCCGGCCCCGGCGGTGAACGGCCGCGAGGTGTTCCTCGTCAAATCGAACGCCTTCCTGTCGGGCTTCCGCAAGTCGGTGTCGATCCAGACCCTGCTGGGCGGCCAGGAGACCGCGCCGGCCGTCGAGAAACCTCTCGCCCTGTGCCTGTTCGACCGCAACACGCTCGTCGTCGCCGAGAAGGAAGCGCTGAACCGGTTCCTGATGGACATTCAGCCGACCGGCTACCCGCCGTACAAGACCGAGTTGACGGACCCGGCCCCGCCGCCGCCCCCGCCGCCCGCACCGGGCGGGCCGATGGGGATGCCCCCAGGCGGCATCGGCCAGCCCCAACCGATGGGCACCCCGCTCAACCCGACGGGCACCGGCGTCGGGCCTCCGGGAATGCCGAGCGGGCCTCCGGGAATGCCGAACGGGCCTCCGGGAATGCCTGGCATGCCCGGTCAGCCGCCCGCCGCGCCCCCGCCGGTCGTCACGAACTACACGTCGATCAAGACGTTCCGCACTGTCGATCAGAACCTGAAGCGGGCCATGAACGCCCTGGAAGATGACCCGGAGAAGGACGCCCCCGCCCTGGCTTACGCCGAATTCCACGACAAGCGGGCGTCCACCGTGACCGGACTCGCCCGACTGGCCCCGACGCCGTACGACCTCCTCGTGACGGGGGGCTTCGCGCAGGTCAAGGTCCTCGGCCTGTCGCTCACCACCTTCTCCGACCGCAAGATGCTGGCGGACGTGTACCTCGACTACATCACCGACGACGCCGCCAAGGCGGCCGCCAAGGACCAGATGTTGGCCCTGTTGAACCTCGTCAAGGGGCTGGGCAAGGTCAAGTTCGACGTGAACGATTACACGTCCGGTCAGCGGCCCGGCGGCGGCTACCCCGGCGGTCCCGCTGGTCCCGGCGGTCCCGGCGAAGGCTACCCCGGAATGCCCGGCGGACCCGGAACGCCCCCCGGCTATCCCGGCAGCGGCGGTGGCTACCAGGGCAGCGGCGGCGGCCGACCGCCGGGGGGGCCAGGCGGCCCCGGCGGGAAGAGTGCGTCCCTGCCGCCGACGCGGTCGGACGAACTCGCCCAAGCGCCCGGCGGACAACCCCCTCCGCCGCCCCCGATGCCCGGCTACCCCGGAATGCCCGGCTACCCCGGTTCGGGCGAGGGCTACCCCGGCGGCATGCCCGGCTACCCCGGTTCGGGCGAGGGCTACCCCGGCGGCATGCCCGGCCAACCGGGGACCACGAAACCGGGGAACGGCTCGCACGTCGATGTCCAACTGTCCGGCACCGTCGTCACCCTACGGGTCGAACTGAACTGGGACGCCGACGTGTACGACGACGTGGTCGCGGCCCGTCTGAACCGCACCGCCGCCGAGTTCCGCGGCCGCCTGGCCATCTCGTCCGGCGAGGTGGATACGTTCGCGCTCGCCAAAGGGGTGACGAAATACACCCAGCGGACCAAGGCGTTCCCCCGCGGCACTGTCGAGCGGGTGGCCGCTGACCGGTTCGACCTGCCGTTCCCGCCGGCCGAGCGGGTCAGCTTCCTGGCCGAGTTGTTGCCGTTCCTGGACAACGCCCAACTGCACGGCCGCATCCAGTCGCGGAAGTTCGCCTGGTACGCCCCGGAGAACTTGCCGGCCGCCGAGGCGTGGGTGCCGCAGTTCCTGAACCCGAACTACCCGCAATCGGCATGGCGGGCGACCAGCGAACTGGCCCCGGATAAGACCCTGGGCGCGACCAACTACGTCGGCGTGGCCGGGTTGGGGCTGGACGCCGCCCGCTACGACGCCAACGCCCCGGAAGGGTCGCCCGAACGCAAACGGGTCGGCCTCGTCACCTACGACGGGGGTGCCCGGCTGGACGACTGCCCGGACGGCCTCTCGAACACCATGCTAATGGTGCAACTGCCGGCCGACAGCCCCCGCCCGTGGATCGCCGGCGGCGGCGCGACCCTGGCCGGCATCGAGGACTCGGCCGACGCCTTCAAGCCGTATGTGAGCGCCCAACCGGGCGGCAAGCGGGGGGCGATGGTGCTGATGGGCGACGGGTCGGTGCGGTTCGTCGCCGAGGGCGCGAACCCGGCCCTGTTCCGCGCCATGTCCACCCGCGCCGGCCTGGACTCCCTGCCCGACTTCGATCAGGCCGCGCCGAAGATGTCCCCGCCCCGCCGGATGGCCCCCGAACTCCGCCCGGTCGAGCCGGTGAAGGCCGACCCGACGAAGCCGAAAGCCGGGGCCGTGGACACCGACGAGTTGATGAAACTGCAAGGCAAGTGGAAGGTGGTGGCGATGAGCAAGGCCGGCAAGGACGCGCCCGCCGCCGTCGTCCGGCAACTCGGGTTGACCGCGACGTTCGACGGAACGAAGGTCATCCAGACGGGGGTCGGCCAGAAGGACGATACGAGTACGGTCGTTCGGCTCGATCCCACCACCAAGCCGGGTCAATTGGACATGGACGAGCAGGGCAAAATGATCGTCGGGGCTTACCGTCTGGACGGGAAGACGTTGACGATCCGCGCGGCGGAGGGGGCCGCCCGGCCCAAGTCCATTGAGAAGCCGGGCGAGAGCGACAAAACCGACGTGTGGGTCCAAATGGAGAAGGCGGATTGAGTTCGTTCCGTGCCGAACACCAACACCTTTCGGCCCACGGCAAACCGCCGTGGGCCGTTTCGTTTCCGCTTCACACCCCGTTCGCGTAAAATGCCCCAGGAAGGAAATGTCACCGGCCCAGTGCCGAATAAAAGGATGTGGGGCTGCGCCGACCCGGACTCCCCGGCCGTTCGCCCCGCCGAGACCCCCCGCATGAGCAACAAGTCGATCCTCCGGCCGAACGAGCAGCCCCTGCCGCGGTACGCCATTCACCGGTTGATCGGCAAGGGCGGCCTCGGCGAGGTGCATTTCGCCATCAGCGACGCCGGCAAGGAAGTCGCCCTGAAGCTATTCACCGGCGCGTGCGGGGTTCACCGCGGCGCGCGGACCATCCTGAATTTGAGTCACCCGAACCTAGTCCACCTGTACGACCTGGTGACGGACGACAAAGGGCGGGAGTGGCTGGTCATGGAGTACGTCCACGGGGCCTCCCTCGACCGCCTGATGAACAACCGCCCGCTGCCGCTGGCCGACGCCCGCGCGTACTTCGCCGACATGGCCGAGGCGGTCGCGTACCTGCACGACCACAACGTCATGCACCGCGACCTGAAGCCGGCCAACCTGCTGCTGCCCCGCGGCACCGGCCGGCTGAAGGTGGTGGACTTCGACCTGTGCCGGCGGGTCGAACACACGGCCGGGCACACCACCCGCATCGGCACCCCGCAGTACATGGCCCCGGAACTGTCCAGCGGCAAGTACGACATCCGCGTTGACATCTACGCGGCCGGCCTGATCCTGGCCGAGATGCTCACCGGGCGGCCGGTGTTCGGCGACCCGGACAAGCCCGTCGAGATGCAACATCAGGTGGACGCGCCGGACCTGTCCGGGGTGCCGACCGAGCGGCTGCGGCGGGTGATCGCGAAGGCGCTGGATAAGGACAAGGACAACCGGTACGCGACGATGGGCGAAATGGCGGCCGAGGCGGACGCGGCGTTCGCCGAACTGGTGTCCGCCCGGCCGGTGCCCGTCGCCCCGCCGGTGCCCGTCGCCCGACGGGCGGAGGCGGAGACCCTGCCGTTCGCCCGGCCGGCCCCCGTCACCGGCACCCGACACGCGGTCGCCGGACTGTTGGGCGGGATGTTGGCCGCGCCCGTCGTGGTGGCCGTCGCGTGCGTCCCGGCGTGGCTGCTCCTGTCCGGCACCGACTGGCCGCTCCTCATGCGGCTGCTGGTGACGGGCACGGCCGTCTCGTGGGCGGCCCTGCTGGCCGGCATCGGGGTGAAGGCCCGCGAGCGGGTGCGGTGGGACCGCCGCTTCCTGTTGGCCGTGTTCGGCGGCGGCGTCGGCCTGCTGGCGTACTGGATGGACGGCTGGCCGACGCCCCGACTGACCGGGGCCGACCCGCCGGGGGCCGCCGAGTCGTACCTGTTCGGCCTCGTCCGCGTGCCGGCCGGGACGTTCGGGGTGGAACTGCGGTACCTGCTCTACTTCGGGCTGGCGATGCTGGGGCCGCGGTGGTGGCGGGGCGCGGCGACGGACCGGGCCGACCGGTTCAGCCTGCTGCCGATCCTGGAAGCCACCGCCTGGGGCGCGGCGCTGTTGCCCCTGTGGCCGTGGGCCGGCGGGTGGCCGGTGGCCGGCCTCGCCCCGCTCGCGCTGGCCGCGCTGGCGATCCAAACCGTCACCGCCTGGGTGCCGGTCGTGACCGCCCAGCCGCCACGCAAGAAGCGCCTGAGAGCGGTCGCGTGAGGCCAGCGCTGGACACCTGAACTCGCCTCCGGGTGGGCACGGTGTGGATCACCTCTCCCCGTTGGGGAGAGGTCGGTTGCGAAGCAACCGGGTGAGGGGTTTTGCTTGCGTTTGAAAGACAAAGACCCCTCACCCGGCAACTACGTTGCCGACCTCTCCCCAGCGGGGAGAGGTGGAAAAACACCACACCGCCAACGTCACGAATCATCGCGATGCGGTATGACACCCCCCGGAGGTTCGCCCATGTCCCGCCCGCGCTCCGCCAACCGCTCGTCCACGTCGGGGCTGCTCCCGACCGTCGGCGTCTTCCTCGCGCTCGGCCTGACGCTGTGGTACGTCTTCCAACGGCCGGCCGTCGTCGCCCCCGGCAAGGTGGCGCTGGGTCGGTTGTCCCTCCGTCGGGCGCAAGAAGCGGTCGCCCAAAACGGCATCGCGGGCGGGGCGACGGCCGGGCAAGCGGTCCTCGCCGAGTTGACCGCCCCGAAGCCGGACGAGTTGGCCGTGCGGGTGTCGCCGGCGACCGCGTATTGCATCGGCACCGTGGCCGATTTGGAAGTGGCGACGGCCGACTCGGACCACCCGCCGCCGGCCGTCCGCGTGTGGAACGTGACCAGCCCCGGCCGCTACAGCACCCGCGCCAAAGCCGAGGAGGAAGCGATTCGGGAGGCGAAACGGCGGCTCGAAGAGGTGTTCCACGAACTGCACTCGCCCGTCCGCGCCGAAGTCGATCCGGAGACGATCCGGCGGTTTTACCTGGAGCCGAATTCGATCGTGAAACTGGAGTTGAACGCGGAAGAGGAGGCACGGTTGAAAGAGTCCGGACTCGCGGACCAGAAATACAAAGTGCGGCTGACGGTGTCCGTCAGCGAGGAGCAACTCCGCGAGTTGCGCGCCCAACAGCGGCTCCGGGAACTGAGCCGGTGGCTGGCCGCGGCGTTCGCGGTCGTGGCCGTCGCCTACGGCGTCCTCCGCGCCGAGGACCGCAGCCAGGGGTACTTCACCGGCCTCTGGCTGGCGGTCGGGGCCGCCCTCATCGGCGGCGTCGTCACGCTGGCTTTGGTGTTGTGAAAGCCATCATCGGTCCTCGAACCCGGCCTGCCGGACGGTGGCGGACTTCGCCCGGTAATACGCGGCGATGGCGCGGACGGTGCCGTCGGGGTCATCGGTGGCCAGTCGGTCCAGCCAGCCGGTGAACTTCAACTGGCACTCGCACGCCACCCGCGCCGCCCCGGCCCGCACCGCCGGGTCGGGGTCTCGGCTGAGCCGCTCCAGCCACGGCCCCGGATCGCTTAGCCCCTCCCGCCGCCCGTGAATGTCCAGAAGCAGTCGGAGCCGCTCGCCGGCGTCCGGGTGCGCCAGCATCCGCGCGGCGGCGATCTGGTCGCCGTTTAATCCGCCCGCCATGAGGGCCGACTCGCACACCGCCCGCACCCCCACGTCCGGATCGTTCAGCCAACGAAATAGCTCCTCGGTCTCGATCACCGGTTTGCCCGGCGCGGCCGGCCCCACGGCCATCAGGGCCGCCCGCCGGACCTCCGGGCGCGCGTCGCTCAGCAGCGGCACCACCTCGGCTTTCAACCCGACTTCGGGCAGCGACGCGGCCGCCGTCGCGCGAACGACCGCGTCCGTCGCGGACGCCCGCAGGCCGGCGCGGATGACCTGTCGGCCCGACTCGGCGACTTCCGCGTTCGGGCTTTTGACGGCATCCAGAGCGAGGTTGAGAACGGCGTCCCGACCCGCTTCGGAGTAGGAACTCGCGTCCGCCAGCAGCGGCCGACACCGGTCGGCCAAGGCGGGGTCGGTCGGCGGGACGCCTTGCCAGGCGTTTCGGAACGCGGCGGCCAGCGCCTGACAACCGGCCGCGTCGTCCGACTGGAACACGTCCAGCACGCGCGGCAGGGCCGGCGTGCCGAGGGCAACCAACTTGACCGCCGCCGTGTTTCGGGCCTCGTCGGTGGCTGCGTTGCGAAGTTCTTTCGCCGCCCATCCGGCTTGGAAGGAAGTCCAGTTCATCGCCACGGCCCCGCCGCCGATCAGCAGCACCACCGCCACCCCGACGGCCGCCCGTCGGCCCCACCGTCGCCCCGTCGTTGATCCGGCCATGCGTCGTGTCCCTCCCGTCGGCGTGCGGAATCCCATCGCGCGGGAGTATCCCCCAACCCCACCCCGCCGGGCAACCCCAACCGCGCGGCGGATCGCGTCGCCCTTTCCCCTATCATGAAACGGAACACCCCCACCGCCGAAGGCACCTCATGGACAGCGAAACTCTCCCCCTCGACCCGGCCGCGTATGACCGCCTCCGCGCGGCGCTCACCGCCGACGGCCCGCTCGCGGCGGCGGACAAACTGGCCGCCGAGTTGCACGCGGCCGAGGACTATCAGGGCCTCTTCTACGCGCTCCTGCTGAAGGCGCGGGTCGAACTCGGCGTTCCGCCGTTCCCCACCGGCCCGGCCAGCGACCTGCCCGCCGACACGCACGAGCGGTACGAGCAGGCCATCGTCGAAGCCGGGCGGAAAGTCGGCGGGTTGCTGTTGGAAAAAGGCAAGCTGAACAAAGCGTCGGGGTTCTTCCGGCTGATCGGCGAGACGGAGCAGATGCGGGCCGCGCTGGACGCCTACACGCCCGGCCCGGACGACGACACCTACGGCGTCGTGGAAATCGCCTGGCAGCACGGCGTCCACCCGAAGAAGGGGTTCGACCTGATCCTCGACCGGCACGGCGTCTGTTCGGCCATCACGATGGTCGGGTCGGCCGACCTGAGCCAGCGGCCGGAAGTGCGGGACTACTGCGTCAAGCGGTTGGTGGTCGCCCTGTCCGAGCAGCTCCGCGAGCGGCTCATTGGGGACTTGCGACACCGGGGTGTCAGCGTCTCGGATACGGCCACCGTGCCGGAGTTACTGGCCGCCGACCCCGGCCTGTTCGCCGACGACATGTATCACATCGACACGTCGCACCTGAACTCGGTGGTGCAGTACGCCGGGCAGTTGTCGCCGTGCGACGAGTTGAAACTGGCCATTCAACTGAGCGAGTACGGCGAACGGCTGTCGCCCACCCTGCGCGGGGACGCCGCGCCGCCGTTCGAGAACACCTACGCCGACTACACGCCGTACTTGAAGGTGCTGGCCGGGATCGACGTGGAGGCGGGGCTGAAGCACTTCCACGCGAAGTTGGCCCCGGCCGCCCAGACCGGCGACACATACCCGGCCGAGATGCTGGTGACCCTGTACCTGCGGTTGGACCGGCTGACCGACGCGCTGGCCGTGGCGAAGGAGCATTTGGCGAACACCGGCGGGCAGGAGTTGTCCTGCCCGCCGCTGGTGGAACTGGCTCGGCGGGCGAAGGACTTCGCCGCCCTCGCGGACGCCGCCAAGGCGAACGCCGACCCGGTGAACTACCTCGCCGGCCTCATCGCCGGGCGGTGAGTGTTGCTACCGTTGGCCTTGCAGTTGTTGCTGTCGGGCCGTCAGGAACCGCTGCTGGCGGGCGAGCCGTTGCGCCTGGAGAATCGCCGCCTGCTGCTGTTGCACGCCCGGATCGCCGGCCGCCATCTGGTTGAGGAACTGTCGCCGTTGCATGGCCGCCAACTGTTGCGGGCGCATCATCTGTTTACGAGTTACGCAGTTGGGGGTTTGTGACGCTAAGCCCCCCCCACACGTCCGGACGCCGCGCACCTCGGCCGTCCTCCCGCGAAGGGGGAGGTCGGCGGGTGAGTGGGAACCAACTCCAACTGCGTAACTCGTATTCGCCATAATTCCTGGTTGAAATCTTAGACCTCGACCACAACTCCATTCGGCCCGGCGTTCACCACCAAGGTTTCGCCGACTTGCTGTTGCTGGCCACCGCTGCCGTGGATGTGTCCGCACACCAGCAGTTTCGGCCGGCAGCGGTCGAACGCCGCGCGGATGGCGGTACTACCCAAACTTCGACCGGAGCTTGAAAGGTCGAGAACCCCGGCCGGCGGCGAGTGCGTCACCAACACCCCACCCGTCGGGCAACCGGCGAGCAACGCCTCCGCCTGGGCTTCGTCGAAGTCGTAACTCCAACTGCCGAAGGGCGTCACCGGGATGCCGCCGCCGACGCCGAAGAACGGCACGCCGAGAACGTCCGCCCCCGTGCCGTGCAGCACCACCGCCGACGGCCACGCCTTGCAAACTTCGACCAACTCGTCCGTCGTCTCGTTGTTCCCCGCCACCAACACCGTCGGCTTGTCGATGGCTTTCAACACTTCAACAACACGGTTGAGTTGCCGATGGGCGTTGCACAAGTCGCCGGCGCACACGACGACATCCACGGCCGCCGCCCGTCGGACGAGGTCGCGGACGGCCGGCAGGTCCGAATGCACGTCGCTGAACAACAGCAGTTTCATGCCGAGTATCATACACCCGCGTCGGTCGGCTCGCTTCCCCCACTCTTCAGGGCTTCTCCCATGCGATTCCCGGTCCTGCTTCTCCTGCTGATCCTTGGCCCGGCGACGGCCGCCGAGCGGAAGAACGTCATCGTCCTCATCGCCGACGACTTGGGCCGCGAGGTCGGGTGCTACGGCGACAAGGTGGCGAAGACGCCGCACCTCGACAAGTTGGCCGCCACCGGCACGCGGTTCGACAACGCCTTCGCGTCGGTGGCGTCGTGCAGCGCGAGCCGGGGCACGCTGCTGACCGGCTTGCCGACGCACCAGAACGGGCAGTACGGCCACGCGCACGGCGCGCACCATCAGTCGTCCTTCGATGGGGTGAAGAGCCTGCCGGGGCTGCTGAACCCGGCCGGCTACCACACCGGAGTTCTGGCCAAGTTGCACGTCGCGCCGAAGTCGGTTTACCCGTTCGGAGATGTGATTCCGGACAGCGGCCGAAACCCGGTGAGCATCGCGGCGAAGGCGAAGAAGTTCATCGAAGACGCCGGCGAGAAGCCGTTCTTCCTGTGGGTCGGGTTCACCGACCCGCACCGCGCGGCCAAGGGGTTCGCCAACACCGGCAAGTACCCCAAGGAAGTGCCGGACGCCCCCTTCGACCCGAAGACGATCCCCGTGCCGCCGTTCCTGCCGGACCTGCCGGAAGTCCGCGCGGACTTGGCCGACTACTACCAGAGCGTGGCGCGGCTGGACTACGGCGTCGGGCTGCTGATGAAGTTGCTCGACGAGAAGAAGCTGACCGAGAACACGCTGGTGGTCTTCCTGTCGGATAACGGCATGCCGTTCCACGGTGCGAAGGCGACCCTGTACGACGCGGGCATCCGGCTGCCGTTCATCGTGCGGAAGCCGGGGCAGAAGCCGGGCGTGGCGTCCGACGCGCTGATCGGCTTCACCGACCTCGCGCCGACGGTGCTGGACTGGTGCGGCGTGAAGCCGGTCCCGGCGATGCGCGGCAAGTCGCTGTTGCCGATCTTGAACGAGCCGAACCCGAAAGGATGGGATACGGTATTTGCTTCCCACCAGTTCCACGAGTTGACGATGTATTATCCCATCCGCGTGATTCGCACCCGGCAGTATAAGTTAATCCATAACTTGGCGCATAAGTTGGAGGTGCCGTCGGCGTCGGACCTGTGGGATTCCCCGACGTGGCAGGCGATTTTGAAAGGTAAAGTTCAACAACTCGGCGTGCGGAGTTTCCAGGACACCATCCAGCGGCCGGAGTGGGAGTTGTTCGACGTGACCGCCGACCCGAACGAGGCGAAGAACCTGCTGACCAACCCGACTTCGGCGGCGACGAAGGAGTTCGAGTCGTTGAAGGCCCGCCTGGCCGCGTGGCGGAAAGCCACCAACGACCCGTGGCTCATCAAGGACAAGCACGAGTGACGGCCGATTCCACCGCCCACACCTCGGGTCATGGCGGAGCGTTCGGCCGGTGGCAGGTCTCCGGAAGAGCGAGGAAGCGTTTCCGGAGCGCGGTCGATGGACGGGTAGGGAAGCGCATGCGGGAACTTATGACCCCCCCGGAGATCATTGGTCTCTACACAAGTTTATGAGTCCGGTACGGTGTCGCGTATGACCTCAGCCTACTCCCGTTGGAAGCGCGGCTCCGGCGGTGTTACTCCGCCCTGGTGAACCGGTTGCAGCGGGGTGGTCAGTCCGCCACCGCCCCCCGAACCGACGGCGGCCATCGCCCCCGGCCACGCCAGCAGCCACCACCCGCGCGCCGTCAGCATGTATTGGGGTCCGTCGGCTGGAACTACGGGGAACGACGCCAACCGCTACACTACTGCGCCGCGGCCCTCACTTCGCCGCCTTCGACGGCGGGGCGCGAGTTCGGGCGAATACTTGGCCCGCAGGTCGCGGTACTTCTTCGCCTCGTCGGGCTGCTTCGTGACGGTGTAGAGTTCGACCCGCCGGCCGAGGGCTTCCCGAATGCGGGTCGCGCGCTACGGCGGGATCGTCTTCTCCCGCTGCCTCATGCCTTCGCAGCCGGCCACAAGCAGCGGTTCGGCGTCGGCGTACTTCTTCCGGCCCAGGAGCGCCGCGCAGAGTTGCGCGCAGGTGTCGAACGTGGACCAGATGTCGGGTGCCGCGTTCTCGCGGAGCGCGAGACACTCCCGGAGGATCGGCCCGGCGGCGGACCACTTCCGCAACCCCGCGAGGGCCGTGCCGACCCGCGCCAACCGGTGCCATTTGGACCTGTCCACTTCATCGATTTGAGAATCCCTCCTATGTCTAACCCGTAACTGCCGGCTACGCCACTGCCAGTCTTGAGCCCGCGATGTGATTTGATCGCGGTGGCCGGGTGCGAATCTCCGCGACGAACGATTGTTGATTCGTCGAACCAGCTGCTCGGTGTGCCTTCCATCGTGCGGTCGCTGAGCGCAAGCGACCCGCGTTACCTCAGAATGAATGGCCCGGAGATACGAATTGATCAACACGCATGATGCTGTGAGCAGGGACGCGGAAGATGCGTTGCTCAAAACGGGTGCCTTGCAGAACGCGATTTTCAACAGCGCCAACTTCTCCAGCATCGCCACCGACGCGAAGGGCGTCATCCAGATCTTCAACGTCGGCGCGGAGCGGATGCTGGGTTACACGGCCGCTGAAGTGATGAACACGATCACCCCGGCAGACATTTCCGATCCGCAGGAAGTGATCGCCCGCGCCAAATCGCTCAGCGTCGAACTCGGCACCCCGATCACGCCCGGCTTCGAGGCGTTGGTGTTCAAGGCCTCGCGCGGGATCGAAGACATCTACGAACTGACCTACATCCGCAAGGACGGCAGCCGGTTCCCGGCGGTGGTGTCCGTCACGGCGTTGCGCGATGCCCAAGGCGGAATCATCGGCTACCTGCTCATCGGCACCGACAACACCGCGCGCAAGCAGGCGG
>Ga0105047_10009287_pt1 | contig 16216 bp, 13 predicted proteins | sample MAT04_FD_78384 | JGI IMG/M metagenome (GOLD analysis project Ga0105047, IMG submission 78384) | Freshwater microbial communities from Lake Fryxell liftoff mats and glacier meltwater in Antarctica - MAT-04 (megahit assembly) | ecosystem: Environmental > Aquatic > Freshwater > Ice > Liftoff...
TCCAGTCCGTTGCAGGGCCAGATGGTGCGGGTGGAAGGCGTGGTCTCCGCCGACTTTCGCGATGGCCTGGGCGGTTTCTTCGTGCAGGACCAGGGCGATGGCAATCCGGCCACATCCGATGCCTTGTTTGTAGGGGCGCCCGCCAATTCGCAACCGGAAATTCGAGTCGGTGATCGCCTGCGCATCGAAGGCGTGGTGACCGAACAGGTCGCAGGCAACCGCCAGGGCACGCTGACTGCGATCGAGCCGACCGCGTGGGTCGCGCTGGGCCGCGGTGACGTGTCCGCCTCGATGTTGCGACAACCGCCAGCGCAATGGGAGGCGCTCGAAGGCATGCGCGTGCGCATCGATGCGCCGCTGACGATCAGCGGATCCAACGACGTGGCCCGATTCGGCGAACTCACCACCAGTTTCGCAGGGCGATTGTGGCAACCCAGCGAAGTTGCCACGCCCGCCACCCCGCAGATGCAGCAAGTGCTGGCAGATAACGCGCGGCGACGCCTGATCCTCGACGACGGCAGCAGTGCGCGCGATCCTGGCCGCGTTGCGTATCTCGGTGAGCGCCCGATCCCGCGCACCGGCAGCACTGTTTTCGGCGTCGAAGGCGTGCTCGACCAGCGCCAAGGCCGCTATCGCCTGCAGGTAACCGCGCCACTGTCGGTGCATTACGCGCCGCGCCCGCAGGCGCCGCAGGTGGCCGGATCGCTTCGGGTGGCGGTGTTCAACCTCGAAAACCTGTTCAACGGCGACGGCCTTGGCGGCGGATTCCCGACTGTGCGAGGCGCTGCAAATCCACAGCAATGGCGTCGGCAGACGATGCGGCTGGTCGCCACCATCGAGGCGCTCAAGCCCGACATCGCGGCGCTGATGGAACTGGAGAACGATGGTTTCAACCCGCAATCCAGCATTGCCCAGCTGGTCGATGCCCTCAATGCAGGATCGAGCGACGACTGGCGCTACGTCGATGCGGGCCAAGGGCCGGGCAGTGACCAGATCCGGGTGGGCCTGGTGTACCGCAGTACCCGCGTCAGCCCGGTGGGCGCGCCGGCAGTGCTGGAAGGCGGCCCGTTCGGCGACCGCAGCCGCGTGCCGCTGGCGCAAGCGTTCCGCCGCGGCAATGGCGAGCCATTCGTGGTGGTCGCCAACCACTTCAAATCCAAGGGCTGCTCCGAAGCCACCGGAGTTGATGCGGATCGGGGTGATGGACAGGGCTGCTGGAATGCCTTGCGCACGCAGTCAGCGCAGCGTCTGGACGCCTGGTTGAAGACCAATCCCACCGGCACCGGTGCCGACACCAGGCAGGCGCCACTGCAGCTGCTGGTCGGGGATTTCAACGCCTACGCCATGGAAGATCCGATTCGCATGCTGCGCGGTGCCGGCTGGGTGGATGCGTTTGCCAAGGCCGGTGCGGACCAGCCCTACAGCTATGTGTACAGCGGCTTGTCAGGCCGCCTGGATCACGCGCTGCTCAGCCCTGCCATGGCGAAAACATTGAGGGGCGCCGCCGAATGGCACAGCAACGCCGATGAACCCGACAGCACGGGCTACGCAAACGCGACCGCGGGCGGCCCGTGGCGCAGTTCCGACCACGATCCGATGCTGCTGGGTTTCGATCTTTAACGATCCTGCTGAAAGCGTGCAACTGCCTACCTTTCCCCTTGTGGGACAGGTCGACGCGTAGCGTAGGGAGAGGGGATCGGCGAAGAGGAGGTCCATGCGCCTGCGTTTTCTTTCAAGCGCACAGTTGCCTGCTTCAATTAACCGCAATCCAAGCGCCCCAACCCGACGTCGGGCACCTTCCCCGGTAAAGCGAGTGGCAAAATCTGCAGGTCAATCGCGAGCAAGCAGCCTCACAATCGCCCCCTGTTGCGCAGGGGAGGTGCCAAGAGCAGAAGCGCTGCTTCTTGCCCCAGCGCAATGCACTCGGCTTCCTGCGACGCGGCGTTATCATCGACCCATGAACAACCCCGCCTTTCCCGCCGAATCCGGCACGCTGGTCCTGCAAGGTCCGGCCGGCGACATCGAAGCCGCCGTTGACCTGCCCACTGCCGAGATGCCTGCGCTGCCGCTGACCGTGGTGCTATGCCATCCGTTGTCGACCGAAGGCGGCACCATGCACAACAAGGTGGTGACGATGGCCGCTCGCGCTCTGCGTGAGCTCGGCGCAACCACGGTGCGTTTCAACTTCCGCGGCGTGGGCAAGTCCGCCGGCACATTCGATCATGGCGATGGCGAACGCGATGACCTGGCCGCGGTCGTGTCCTGGGCGCGCGCGCAGCGCAGCGGCGATGCACTGTGGCTGGCGGGGTTCAGTTTTGGTGCCTATGTGTCCTTGAGCGCAGCCAACGCGCTGCGACCGGATGCATTGATCTCGATCGCGCCGCCGGCCGGACGCTGGGATTTCGACGCCATCACCACCCCGTCGTGTCCGTGGCTGGTGATCCAGGGCGATGCTGACGAAATCGTTGAACCGCAGGCGGTCTACGACTGGATCGACAGCCTCAAGCGGCCGCCGACGCTGGTGCGCATGTTCGACACCACCCATTTCTTCCATCGCAAGCTGATCGATCTGCGCGGTGCGCTGCAACACGGCGTCAGAGCCTGGCTTCCCACCGCATGAGCGAACACGCGGGCGCCCCAGCGCCGACGCCATCGCAGGCTTATGCCCTGGGTGCACGACGCGGGCAGTGGCACGATGATCCCACCCAGCACCCGGCGCTGGCGCAACTCGATCGAATCCACCTGGCGTTGCTGCAGGACCCACACGAAACCTGGCTGGACCGTCTTTCCTCGTTGTGGAGCAAGCCCGATCCAGTGACGGGTCTGTACTACTGGGGCGGCGTGGGTCGCGGCAAGACGTTCCTCGTGGATATGTTCTACGACGGACTACCGGAACAGAAAAAATACCGCACTCATTTCCACCGATTCATGCGCAGCGTGCACGAGCGCCTGCGCCAGCACGCCGGGCAAAGCGATCCGTTGGCACGCATCGCGCAGGAGTGGCGCGAAGAACTGCGGGTGCTGGTGCTGGACGAATTCTTCGTCACCGATATCGGCGATGCGATGTTGCTGGGAAGATTGCTCGAACGCCTGTTCGCCGAAGGAGTGACCCTGGTCACCACGTCCAACACGCCGCCAGTCGAGCTGTATCGCAACGGGCTGCAGCGCGAAAGTTTCCTGCCCGCCATCGCGCTGCTGCAGAAGCATTGCGCAGTGCTGGAAACCGGAGGACGCGAAGACTACCGGCTGCGCGCCCTGACCCGTTCGCCGGTCTATCGGCAGCCGCTGGACGAACGTTCAGATGCCTGGCTTGCGGCGCGCTGGCTGGAGCTGAGCGGGGTCGAACACAAGCGTGGCAACGTCGATATAGAAGGCCGCCGGATCCCGGTACGCGCGCGCGGCAAGGGCATCGCCTGGTTCGACTTCGCCGCCTTGTGCGAAGGCCCGCGCAGCAGCAACGACTACATCGAGATCGCGCGCGAATTCCACACCGTGATGGTGGGCGGCGTACCGCTCTTCGACCGCATGAAAGAAGACGCCGCACGCCGCTTCGTCAACCTGATCGACGAACTCTACGACCGTCACGTCAACGTGGTCTGCACCGCTGCGGCACCACCGACCGAGCTCTATTCCGGCACCCGCCTGCAGGGCGCATTCGAACGCACCACCTCGCGCCTGATCGAGATGCAGAGCGCGGACTACCTGGCCGCGCAGCACAAGGCCTGATCTGGCAGATCCGAGCTCGCTGATGCCTCGGTCTTCTTGGTAGCTCCGGGTTCGCTCGGATGCCTCGGATCTTATGTAGATCCGGGCTTGCTCGGACGCCTTTGATTTGCGCGCACCAGCCAAGCCTCCGAGCAAGCGCGGATCTCCCAGGCGCCGTCGTCGCATGAATTCCAGATGCACTACCTTTCGTGTTGACGCATTCCAAGACCCCCACTATCTTGTGGCTGTCGGTTCCCGCGGCGTTCGCGCCCAGGGATTAATAGGGAAGCCCGGTTACGCGCACACGCGCCCATCCCGGCACTGCCCCGCAGCGGTAGGTGGAAACGAAACGGTCATGGCACTGGGGCAATCGGCCCCGGGAAGCGGCCGCAGAGGTGGGAGGCGCAGGCTTTCCGTATCCACGAGTCCGAAGACCTGCCGACAGCCGCGCGAAGCACACCGCGCGGTGCCGGCCGCGGAATCTCCGGGGGGAGATGGCTGGTGACGCCCTGCATGCGCGGCTGTTGCCGTCGCGTCGGGTGCGACACCGCTTTCCCATCCTGCGATGCACAAGGCCTGCGCTGCCTGCGAGGGACAGGCTGCCGCGTGCATCACTGCAGGAGCAACGCCCGTGACCCAGATTCAAATCACAATTACTGAAACCCGGACTGCCGAATCCGGCACCGCCGAAATGGCATCTGTAGACCACCCCGACGAACCTTCCTTCCTGCTGACCGCTCCGCCCACCGCCACGACGATGAGCGTGACCAAGCGCAACGGCAGCCGCGAGCCGGTCGATCTCAACAAGATTGTGCGCGCGGTGCAGCGCAGTTGCGAAGGCCTGCATGCGATCGATCCGATGCGCGTGGCTACCCGCACCATCTCCGGCCTGTACGACGGCGCCAGCACCCGCGAACTCGACGAACTGTCTATCCGCACCGCCGCGCTGCTGACCGCCGAGGAACCCGAATACAGCCGGCTGGCGGCGCGTCTGCTCGCCGGCTGCATCGGCAAGGAAGTCACCGGGCAGGAGATCCACGCGTTCTCGCAGTCGATCCAGCGCGGCTTCGATGTCGGCCTGATCAACGAGCGCCTGCTGGGCTTCGTGCAGGCCAACGCGCGCAAGCTCAACGACGCGCTGGACGCATCGCTGGACGTGAATTTCGACTATTTCGGCCTGCGCACGCTGTACGACCGTTACCTGTTGCGCCATCCGCACCTGCGCAAGGTGATCGAGACGCCGCAGCAGTTCTTCCTGCGCATCGCTTGCGCACTGAGCGAGGACGTACCCGAAGCCCTCGCCCTGTACCGACGCATGGCGCAGCTGGATTATCTGCCGAGTTCACCGACGCTGTTCAACGCCGGCACTACCCACGAGCAATTGTCGAGCTGCTTCCTGCTCGATTCTCCGTCCGATTCGCTGGAGTCGATCTACCAGAAGTATGGGGACATCGCGCAACTGTCCAAGTTCAGCGGCGGCATCGGCGTCAGCTTCACCCGCGTGCGTTCGCGCGGCTCGCTGATCAAGTCCACCAACGGCCATTCCAACGGCATCGTGCCGTGGCTGAAGACGCTGGATTCGTCGGTGGCGGCGGTCAACCAGGGCGGCAAGCGCAAGGGCGCGGCCTGCGTCTACCTGGAGCCTTGGCATGCGGATGTGGAGGAGTTCCTCGAGCTGCGCGACAACACCGGCGACGAGGCACGGCGCACGCACAACCTGAATCTGGCCAACTGGATTCCCGACCTTTTCATGCAGCGGGTCGAAGCCGACGCCGACTGGTCGCTGTTCGATCCCAGCAGGGTGCCGGAGTTCACCGACCTGTTCGGCGAGGCATTCGAGCGCGCCTACGTGCAGGCCGAACTACAGGGCAAGGCAGCAAGTACGATCAAGGCACGCGAACTGTATTCGCGGATGATGCGCACGTTGGCCCAGACCGGGAACGGATGGATGACGTTCAAGGACAAATGCAACCGCGCCAGCAACCAGACCCTCAAAGCCGGCAACGTCATCCACCTGTCCAACCTGTGCACCGAGATCCTGGAAGTCACTTCGGCTGAAGAGACCGCGGTATGCAATCTCGGATCGATCAACCTCAGCCATCACGTCGGCGAACCTCATCCGGGCGAACGCCTGGAATTCGATTTCGAACGCCTGGCCGAAACCGTTCGGCTGGCCGTGCGCCAGCTGGACCGGGTGATCGATCTCAACTTCTATCCGATCGAGTCTGCGCGACGCGGGAACCTGCGTTGGCGTCCGGTCGGGCTGGGGGTGATGGGCCTGCAGGACGTGTTCTTCAAGCTGCGCCTGCCATTCGATGGCGAAGCAGCACGCGCATTGTCTGCGCGGATCGCCGAGACCATCTACTACCACGCGCTGCAGACCTCCGCCGAGCTGGCAGAAGCGCGTGGCGCGCATCCGTCGTTCGCCGACACGCGCGCGTCGCTGGGTGAGTTCCAGTTCGAAGCCTGGGGTATCACGCCCGCCGACGCGAACCGTTGGCAGTCGCTGCGTGACCGGATCCGCAGCACTGGCCTGCGCAACTCGCTGCTGATCGCCATCGCCCCGACCGCGACGATCGCCTCGATCGCCGGCTGCTACGAATGCGTCGAACCGCAGACCAGCAACCTGTTCAAGCGCGAAACCCTGTCGGGTGACTTCCTGCAGGTCAATCGCTATCTGGTGGTCGAGCTGAAGAAGCTCGGGTTATGGACGCCAGAGGTGCGCGACGAAATTAAGCAGTCCGAAGGCTCGATCCAGTCGATCGTGCGCATCCCCGAAGCCCTGCGCCAGGTCTACCGCACCACCTGGGAAGTGCCCATGCGCGCGCTGATCGACATGGCCGCCGACCGCGGCGCCTTCATCGACCAATCGGCTTCACTGAACTTGTTCATGGAGAGCCCGAGCATCGGCGCAATGTCTTCGATGTACATGTACGCATGGAGGAAAGGCATCAAGACCACCTACTACCTGCGCTCGCGACCGGCTACCAGGATCGCCAAGACGACACTTGGCAACGCGGCGGCCAGGACGCCCAATCCTGCTTACACGGCCGCCGAGGCAGTGAGCTGTTCGCTGGAAAACCCGGAGAGCTGCGAGGCGTGCCAGTAACCCGAAGGAGGCAACGAGCATGAAGCCATATCGCAACCTCAGCGGCGACTCCGGCGTAGTCGCCTATGCATGCTCCGACGATGCGATACGCGTCAGGTTCGCCAACTCCGATCGCATTTACGAATACAGCTCCGACAGTGCGGGCGCCGCGCACATCGCAGAAATGAAACGGCTCGCCGTGGCCGGCCGCGGACTCAGCACCTACATCTCCCAACACGTCGCGGACCGCTATGTCCGCTAACAGGAACCGCATGTCCAGCCACCACCGCCAGCTTCTCCTAGACCCCGGTTTCGAACTGACCCTGCGCCCGATGCGCTATCCGCAGTTCTACGAGATGTACCGTAATGCCATCCGCAACACCTGGACCGTGGAGGAAGTGGATTTCGCGCTCGACACTACCGACCTGAAGACCAAGTTCGGGCCGGCCGAGCGCCACCTGATCGAGCGTCTGATCGCGTTCTTCGCCACCGGCGATTCGATCGTTTCCAACAACCTTGTCCTGAACCTGTACCAGCACATCAACGCGCCCGAAGCGCGCATGTACCTGTCGCGGCAGCTGTACGAAGAAGCGCTGCACGTGCAGTTCTACCTGACCCTGCTCGACACCTACCTGCCCGATCCCAACGAGCGCGCAAAGGCCTTCGATGCGGTGCAGAACATCCCCTCGATCCGGCGCAAGGCCGAGTTCTGCTTCAAGTGGATAGATTCGCTGCAGGGCGTCACCCGCATCGAGACGCGCGCCCAGCGTCGCCAGTTCCTGCTCAACATGGTGTGCTTCGCCGGCTGCATCGAAGGCCTGTTTTTCTTCGGCGCCTTCGCCTATGTGTACTACCTGCGCTCGCGCGGGCTGCTGCATGGGCTGGCGTCGGGCACCAACTGGGTATTCCGCGACGAGAGCGCGCACATGGCCTTCGCTTTCGAGGTGATCCGCACCGCGCGCGAAGAGGAACCGGACTTGTTCGACGACGAACTGAAGGCCCAGGTCGTGCAGATGATGTGCGAGGCCGTGGACTGCGAGGTCGCCTTTGCGGAAGACACACTGAGTGGCGGTGTCGCCGGACTTTCAATCAGGGACATGCGCCAGTACCTGGAGTACTGCGCCGACCAGCGCATGGCCCAGCTGGGTATGCCGAAACATTTCGGCAGCAGCAACCCGTTCCCGTTCATGGACCTGCAGGATGTGCAGGAACTGACCAATTTCTTCGAGCGTCGCGTGTCCGCTTACCAGGTCGGCGTGCAAGGCGAAGTTGGCTTCGACCACGCGTTCTGACCGGCGCACCTGTAGGAGCGGGCCATGCCCGCGAACGCTTTCCGTCGCACGATTAGCGGAGCTCGCGGGCAGGGTCCGTCCCCACATCGTCGATACGCGCTTGACCACGCTCCGATCGCATCGCACGCTCGGCACTTCGCCCTCCACAGCCCCACCATGACTACCGACTATCAAATCATCGGCAACTACATCTCCCCGTACGTGCGCAAGGTACTGGTGTGCATGGAGATGAAAGGGCTGGTGTACACCATCGACCCGATCGCGCCGTTCGTTGGCAACGACCGTTTCAGCCAGCTGAGCCCGCTGCGGCGCATCCCGGTGCTGTTGCACGGCGAGCGCGTGATCAACGATTCAACCGTGATCTGCCACTACCTCGAAGAACTGCATCCGCAGGTGCCGCTGTATCCGGCAGATATCGGCGACCGGGCGCAGGCGCGCTGGCTGGAGGAGTACGCCGACTCGTGGCTGGGCGACGTGGTGGTCTGGGGCATGTTCTACCAGCTGGGGGTCAAGCGTTTCCTGTTCGGCGAGTCACCTGACGACACCGTTGTCGCCCGCGCCCGCGATGAACAATTGCCGGCCACGCTGGACTACCTTGAAACGTTGCTGCCCAGCGAAGGCTTCCTGTTCGGCGCGGTCGGGATGGCCGACATCAGTATCGCTGCCTTTTTCCGCAACGCGGCGTTCGTGCGCTACCAGGTCGATGCGCGACGCTGGCCGAAAACGGCCTCGTTTCTCACCCGCATGTTCGCACTGCCGGCGTTCCGGACCTTGGCAGTGTTCGAAGACAAGACCCTGCGTACCCCTCTGCCTGCACAGCGCGAGGTGCTTCGCGAATTGGGTGCGCCACTCAGCGAGGAGACCCTTGCGAGCGAGACCGCGCGACGAAGCCTGGTGCGCAGGGATTGAGGTGGGCGTCGCAGTGACGCTCAGGCACCGGATGCGCCTCGCCTGTCCGGGCTAACGTCGAGGTGCGCCTACATTGGTTTGCGCTTGCGGCGAGCGCCTGTTTTCGCGGGCTTGGGCTTGGGTTCGGGCAATTCACGCTCGGTCGCGCGTATCAGCCGGATCATGAAGTCGACATCGTCCAGCTGCGCATCGATCAGGAACGACGGTCTGGCACCTGCATAGGGCGGCGCCTCCAGCGGTGTGCCCAGCAGGGCACGGCCGGCGGCGGTGGGTTTGACGAACAGCTGGTTGTCGCAGGCCAGCGCGACGACCTTGGCGCCCGCGTAGATCGCGTATTCGCCAAACATCTTGCGTGCCGCCAGCTGTTCGATTCCATCCAACTGTTCGCACAGGTACTCGATGAACTTTGGGTCCGTCGCCATGGGACGCCTGTCGGGTAAGCGGGTGGGCGGGTAAGCGCCGGCATGATCAGGCCTTGCCCTGGTTGGCAGCAATCATCGTCTTGCAGCACCGGACGATTATCCAGACGAAGAAGCCGCCTGCTATGCAGTGCAGAACCCATAAGCCGCACGAAGGAACGGCTTCGTCGCTTCGAGTCCGTGCAAGGCATGCAGCTTGGCGACGTGGGTCGCCTGCTTGCCATCCGATACCACCTTGGCCAATAACCGGTGGCCTGTCTCGCGCGGCGAATGGATCGCCAGCCCCAAGCCGTCCGTCATGACTGTCAGGTCCGCGAAGATCCGGCTGCTACGAAGCAGAACCTGGCGTGCGCGCGTGACGAACTCCACAGGGCCGAGCGACGGCCCGATATTTTCCAGTGCGGCATACAGTTCCAGCATTTCCGCCGGCCGATACCGCAGCACCTCGGCACGATCGCCTGTGCCGCATGCATGACGCAGGTTCTTCTTCGTGAAGCGTCGCGCGCAGGATGGGCAAGTCCACTGGTGGCCATGGCGGTCCGCGGCGCGCCTCAAGTCTAGCCGGGTAGCAATTGCTTCATGGGAGCCCTTGCTCTCTTTTCGACAAGCGCAGCGTCATATAAACCAGCACCAGCCCGGTCAGCGCCACACCTATCGCCATCCACTCCTTGCCGCTCAGCGTGGCCACGATCAGCAACATGGCCACCAGCCCCAGTAGCGGCACCAGTGGGCCGCCCCACAGCACGAAGGGTTCGCCGCGTTCGCGCAGGTCGATCTTCTGCGCGCGCCAGGCGGCGATGCTGACCAGTACGTAGACCAGGCAGATGGCACCGCCGGAAATCAGCGCCAGCGTATCGAAGGTGCCGCCGAGCGCCAGCACCCACGCCAGTCCGCCGTGGGTGATCAGCGCCAGCAGTGGCACGCGGTGGGTGGCACTGACGCGACCGAAGGCCAGCGGCAGGTAACCGTCGCGGCCCAGCGCGAACAGCAGGCGCGAAGAACCGAGCAAGTTGCCCAGCAGGAAGCCCGCCATGGAGATGCATGCGGTGACGAGCAGCGCGATGCGCGCCGGTGACCACAGCACCGCGGCGGTATCGGCGATGGGCACGCCGCTCTGCGCAAGCGATGGCCCCATCAGGCCCTGTCCGACGATCTGCAAGCCCATGTACAGCAGCACCACCAGCAGGATCGCCACCATCGTGGCGCGCGGCACGCTGCGCGACGGATCGCGGACCTCGCCCGATGGCACCAGCGCGGTCTCCATGCCCGAATAGGCGAACATCACCAGCACCATGCCGGTACCCAGTGCGGCCCACGACGGCAATGCGCCGGGACTGAAACTGATCTGCGTCCAGTCGACGAAGAACATGCCGACCGCCACCAGCAGGAACAGCGGCGTCAGCTTCAGCGCAGCGAGTACCGTGATCGCGCGCGCACCCAGCTTCACCCCGAAGGCGTTGAGCGCGAAGATCGTCAGGTACAGCACGGTCAAAAGGCCGGCGCGCGGGATCGGCTGAGCGAACCACGGCACCAGGCTGGCCATCTGCACGGCGAATGCGGCCGCTACGCCGGCGCTGGAGGCGACGTTGCTGATCCACATCAGTGCACCGGCAATGAAGCCGGCGAACGAGCCGAACACTGCACTCAAATAGGTGTAAGGCCCGCCGGTGGCCGCGGCACGGCTGCCAATGGCCGAGAAACACAAGGCAATGGGAATGATGGCCAGCGCTCCGGCGATCAGCGCCAGCGGTGCGGCAATACCGAGCTGCCCGGACAACGCCGCCGGCATGCGGAAGATGCCGCCGCCGACGATGATGTTCATCACCGCCGCGGCCAGCGCGAAAGAACCTACCGCGCGGATCAGGGCGGCGTCGCCGATCAGCGGCTTGATCGAAATGGAATCTGGTTGCGGGGTCATCGTCATCCTTCGTGCAAGCGGCGAAGCGTCGCATGGCGGCTTGAGGAATGCGAGATGCGGGTTGAAGGCGCGGGCGGGAACGCTTCAACGCGCTCTTGCTTCGCGCAACCGGTTAGCATCCAACCATCCCGCGCTGGAGTTCGTCCCAATGAAACTGGTCCCGCTGCTGTTGGTATCGTCGCTGCTGCTGGCTTCGCCCGGCCACGCGCAGGAGGCCGCGGCTCAACGACCCGAAGTCACCGCGGCGGCGAAGGCATTGCAGTCGAAGGTCGTGGCCTGGCGGCGCGACTTCCACCAGCATCCCGAACTCGGCAATCGCGAGACACGAACATCGGCCAAGGTGGCCGAGCACCTGCGTAGTCTTGGGTTGGAAGTGAAGACCGGCGTGGCCCACACCGGCGTCGTGGCGGTGCTCAAGGGTGGCAAGCCCGGGCCGCGCATCGCCCTGCGCGCGGACATGGATGCATTGCCGGTGACCGAGCGCGTCGACGTGCCGTTTGCATCCAGGGCCACTACCGAATTCCGTGGCGAGAAAGTAGGCGTCATGCACGCGTGCGGTCACGATGCGCACACCGGCATATTGATGGGCGTGGCCGAAGCTTTGGTGGCGATGAAGGCTGATCTCCCCGGTGAGGTGCTGTTCGTATTCCAGCCGGCCGAGGAAGGCCCGCCGGACGGGGAAGACGGCGGCGCTTCGATGATGCTGGAAGAAGGCATCTTCCGCGAGTTCAAGCCCGACGCCGCCTTCGGCCTGCACGTGTTTTCCACCCTGCCGGTGGGCAGCATCGGCGTGCGCGAAGGGCCGCTGATGGCGGCGTCGGACCGCTTCAACATCAAGGTTATCGGCCGGCAGACGCACGGTTCGCGGCCGTGGGGCGGCATCGATCCGATCGTCGCGGCCGCCGATTTGATCGGCAGTGCGCAGACCATCGTCAGCCGTCGCACCGATATCGCGAAACTGCCGGCGGTGGTGACCTTCGGTGCCATCAAGGGCGGCATCCGCTACAACATCATTCCCGACGAAGTGGAACTGGTCGGCACCATCCGCACCTTCGATCCGGCCATGCGCGAGAAGATCTTCGCCGACCTGAAAAACGTGTCCGAACACGTGGCTGCCGCGCACGGCGCCACCGTGCAAGCGCAGGTGCCGGACACCGAAGGCAACCCCGTGACCGTCAACAATCCCGAGCTCACCGCACGCCTGCTGCCCAGCCTGCAGGCAGCGGTCGGGGCCGACAAGGTGATCGAGACCCCCCTGCAGATGGGTGCGGAGGACTTTTCGTACTACGCCAACACGGTGCCCTCGATGTTTTTCTTCGTCGGCGCGACTCCAGTGGGCAAGGACCCGGCCACGGCGCCCAGCAACCATTCGCCGGAGTTCTTCCTGGATGAAGCAGCACTGGACGTGGGATTCCGCGCACTGATGCAGGTGGCGCTGGATTACCTGCATGGGACGAAATCCTAGACGCGGGTATCTGTAGGGAACGCAGGGCGGGTCTTGACCCGCGATCGCTGTGGTTACGATCAAGGTGGCAGCGGTCACGAGCGCTTGATCCTGCTACGGTCGCAAGGTCCAGGCGTGGCAATGGCGTTTCAAGACCCGCCCTACAATGCGCGCATGAACACACCCCAAGATTCCAGCCTCGGCCGCGAGGTCGCCTATCCCTCGCAATACGACGCCGGCCTGCTGTTTCCGATTGCGCGCGCGGCCGGTCGCGAAGCCATCGGCCTGGTCGAGGCCTCGCTGCCTTTCATCGGCCACGATCGCTGGCATGCCTACGAACTGGCGTGGCTGGACCTGCGGGGCAAGCCGCGCGTGGCCACCGCCACCTTGGGCGTGCCCTGCGAATCGCCCCAGCTGATCGAATCCAAATCGCTGAAGCTCTACCTCAATTCGCTCAACGCCGAACGTTTTGCGGACGACGAGGCATTGCGCGGACGTATCGTTGCCGACCTGTCGGCGTGCGCGGGCGCAATGGTGAGCGTGGATTTTGGCCTTCCCTCGATGCTGGAGACCGATGCCGGCGCCAGCATCGATGGTCAGGAAGTGGACATCGACGACTACGGTCCACCCAACGCCGCGCACCTGCGCGCAAACGCTTCGGACGACGCAGATGAAGTGCTGGTGTCGCATCTGCTCAAGTCCAACTGCCCGGTGACCGCGCAACCAGACTGGGCCACGCTGGTGATCGGTTATCGCGGCCCGCGTATTGATCGTGAATCGTTGCTGCGCTACGTGGTGAGCTTCCGTGACCACGCCGAATTCCACGAGCAGTGCGTCGAGCGCATCTTCCTGGATGTCATGGCGCGCTGCCGTCCGCAATCACTTGCGGTCGAAGCCCGCTATACGCGGCGCGGTGGCCTCGACATCAATCCGTTGCGCACCAGCCGCGACCGCAGCATGCCTGAAGCACGACGCGAAGTGCGTCAATAGGGCATGCCGGAGGCGGAATAGCGGCAACTGCATGCTGCGTTAACACGCCCCGCGTAGATTCGGCCGCCCAAGTCCTCTATCCCTGCATGGGCGGAGTTGTGCGAATGATCAGCGACAAGAAGGCGGATTTTTCCGGCGTGTCCTCGCGCGTCGACAGCACGGCCGACAAGGTCGGGCAAGCCGATTTTTCCGGCGTCAGCACACGGGTGGACAGCTCGGCCGACATGATCGGCACCGAGACCTACACCATTGCCAAGGGCGACACCCTTTCCGCCATTGCCCAGAAGCATTACGGCAAGGCGAGCGCGTGGAGAGACCTGTTCGATGCCAACCGCGACGTGCTCGACGATCCCGACCGCATCCATCCGGGCCAGGTGATCCGGTTGCCTCCCGGCAACTGAGCTGCCGGGCCGCTACCGAATGAATCCACGCTTTCGCTTTTCCCGCCTTTCCAATCAAGGATCCGCATGAAGACCACCCGCATCCACTACGCCCTGATGATCGCGATTGCCGGCAGCGCCGCGCTGGCAGGTTGCAACCGCAACCAGGACGCCGAAGCGCCAACGGCCACCACCGCGCCGATGAGTGAACCTGCACCGGTGATTGGTCCGGCCCCGGCCATGGGGTCGGAGCCTGCCGCTACCGGGGTCAGCGTCACCAGCATCACCGTCGGCAACACCGCGGCAGAAGATCGTTCGGTGGCCGCCATGTCCTCGCTCGGCGCAAAGGACAAGGTCATCGTGTCGGTCCGGACCGAGGGCGCCGCCGCCAACACGACCGTGGCCGCCAAATTGACTTATCAGGACGGCCAGGTCGCAGGCGAGGAGAGCCAGGCGCTCAGCACCAGCGGCAGTGAAACCACCAACATCGAATTCAGCAATACCGAGGCGTGGCCGGCGGGTCGCTACACCGTCGATGTCACCCTCGACGGCCAGCCCGCAGGCATGAGCCAGCAGATCGAAATCAAGTAAGTCTCTCTCCTCTCTCCTCTCCCCTGGGGTGAGCAGGGTTGGGCGCGGTTTCCAACCCGCGCCCTTTTTTTGTCCAGCGCCAGACCAGCGCGCTTTGCCCCGCGTGCCCACACGCGCGACAATGGCCCCCCGCTTTGCGCGCCGTGGCCTGCGTGCTTTCGTTCACTACCAGGAGCAACTCCATGGCAGAACCCGTCCTCACTGCGCCCGCCGGCGGCGAGAAGATCACCATTTCCGGTGGCAAGCTCACCGTGCCCAACCACCCGATCATTCCCTTCATCGAAGGCGACGGTACCGGCCCGGATATCTGGCGCGCCTCGGTGCGCGTGCTCGACGCGGCGGTGGCCAAGGCCTACGGCGGCGAGAAGAAGATCCACTGGCTGGAAGTGTTTGCCGGCGAGAAAGCCAACAACAACTACGGTACCTGGTTGCCCGAATCCACGGTGCAGGCCTGCCGCGATTACCTGGTGTCGATCAAGGGCCCGCTGACCACGCCGGTCGGTGGTGGCATCCGTTCGCTGAACGTGGCCCTGCGCCAGATGCTGGACCTGTACGTGTGCCTGCGCCCGGTGCGCTGGTTCGAGGGCGTGCCCTCGCCGGTGAAGAAGCCCGGCGACGTGGACATGGTGATCTTCCGCGAGAACACCGAGGACATCTACGCCGGCATCGAGTGGGCTGGCGGCAGTGCCGAGGCGCAGAAGGTGCTGGACTTCCTGCAGAAGGAATTCCCGCAGCCGTTCGGCAAGATCCGGTTCGGCACCCAGGAAAAAGTGGACGAATGGCAGAAGGCGCTGGAAAGCATCGGCGCACCGCACCGCGAAATGACCGTCGAAGTCGGCCTCGGCATCAAGCCGGTCAGCCGCCTGGGCACCGAGCGGCTGGTGCACAGCGCGATTTCCTATGCAATCGAGAACAAGCGCAAGTCGGTGACCCTGGTGCACAAGGGCAACATCATGAAGTACACCGAAGGTGGCTTCCGCGACTGGGGCTATCAGGTGGCGCGCGATTTCTACGGCGCGGTCGAACTGGACGGCGGCCCGTGGATGGTGATCCCCGAAGGCAAGCCGGGCGCCGGCCTGATCATCAAGGACGCTATCGCCGACGCCTTCCTGCAGCAGATCCTGCTGCGCCCGAAGGAATACGACGTGTCCGCGACGCTCAACCTCAATGGTGATTATCTGTCCGACGCGCTGGCCGCGCAGGTCGGCGGCATTGGCATCGCGCCGGGAGCCAACATCAACTACGTCACCGGCCACGCTGTGTTCGAAGCCACCCACGGCACCGCACCCAAGTACGCCGACCTGGACAAGGTCAATCCGGGTTCGGTGATCCTGTCCGGCGAAATGATGCTGCGTTACATGGGCTGGACCGAAGCGGCCGACGCGATCATCGAAGGCGTCAACAAGGCCATCGCGTCCAAGCGCGTCACCTACGACTTCGCCCGCCTGATGGAAGGCGCCACCGAAGTGAAGTGCAGCGA
>Ga0105047_10009288_pt1 | contig 16214 bp, 16 predicted proteins | sample MAT04_FD_78384 | JGI IMG/M metagenome (GOLD analysis project Ga0105047, IMG submission 78384) | Freshwater microbial communities from Lake Fryxell liftoff mats and glacier meltwater in Antarctica - MAT-04 (megahit assembly) | ecosystem: Environmental > Aquatic > Freshwater > Ice > Liftoff...
AATTATTGGATTAGATAAAGGTGAGGCAGAAAAGTTAGTTGTCGCAGAGGGGTTAAATTTTGTTGAGGTTGCACAAGAAAATAGTGACCAACCTAAAGGTACTGTGACAATATGTTTTCCAGAGGAAGGAGCAGAAATTAAAGCTAAGGGTGAAGTAAGAGTTAGAATAAGTAAAGGGCCAGAGAAATTCACAATTCCTTATGTTATAGGTAGTGATAAAATTTCAGCTAAAGCTATGATTGAACAAAATGGGTTGACATTAAGCAGTGTTAATGAGGAATTCAGTGATTCATTTGCTAGTGGCATAGTAATAAGCCAGAATCCAAGTGAAGAAAGTTTAGTTCAAAAGGGTGATAAAGTAAATTTAGTAATAAGTAAGGGAAGACAGGTTAAATTAACTATTGTTCCAGATTTATTAGGGTTATCATTAAATGAAGCTCAACGAGTATTGCAAAATTCAAATTTAAAAATAGGTGATACAAAACAAATAGAAACAAATGATAAATCTAAAGATGGTAAAATTTCTAATCAAACAATTGCTGCGAATACTGAGGTTAAAGAAGAAAGTTCAGTAGGGTATAGTTATTATGAGTATAAAGAGCCTGTAAAAGAGCCTGTAAAAGAGCCTGTAAAAAAGCAATTTACTGTTCCAAACTTTATAGGGATGACAGTTAAAGAAGCAAAAAGTATGGCCCGAAAATCCAATATAACCATAGTAGCTCCTGGTAACGATGAAGATATCATTGACTCTCAAGATATGCAGCAAGGTACAAAAGCTGATGTTGGAGATACTATAACTTTAACATCAAAGGCTGCTGAGCCTCCAGTAACACCGACTACACCTGTTATACCACCAACGGTTCAATAAAAACAAATGATAATAAGCTACACATCTGAGATGTGTTAAAAAAATATTAATTCAAATGTAAATGATGGAGGTTATATGCAAGGAGTAATTATAAAGGGTATAGGCGGACTATATTTTGTAAAAGTTAAAGATATGATTATAGAATGTAAGGCAAGAGGTAAGTTTAGGTATGCTGGACTTACCCCTGTTATTGGTGATAAAGTTGAAATAATGTTAGAAGTTGATGAAAGCAAGGGGGTAATAGAAAAAATTCTTATACGAGATAATGAGATGATACGTCCTGCGGTTGCTAATGTTACTCAAGCTTTTGTGGTTTTTGCCTTTAAACAACCTGATCTAAACATGGATTTGTTAAATAAATTTCTAGTGCTTTGTGAATTTTACAGGTTAAAGATAGTTCTTTGTTTAAATAAGTTGGATTTAGTTGAGGAAGTTAATGAGGCGCTTATAAAAGAATTAAAGAGCGTGGGTTGCGATTTAGTATTTTTAAAAGCAAAGGAAGGTCAAGGTCTAGGTGAGCTTAAGACAAGAATAAAAGATAATATTACTGTTTTTTGTGGTCCTTCTGGAGTAGGAAAGTCAACTATACTTAATAGTTTACTTGGAAGAGAAGCTATGAAAACCGGAGATATAAGCAAAAAATCTCAAAAAGGTAAGCATACAACTCGCCATAGTGAACTTATTGAATATGAGGAAGGATTTTTGCTGGATACTCCTGGATTTTCAGCATTAAGTTTAGATTTCATAGACAAAGAAGAATTGCAACACTGTTTTCCTGAATTTGAGAAGCACAGATGTGGTTGTAGATTTTCTAATTGTATGCATTATAAGGAACCTAACTGCAGAGTTAAAGAAGCTGTAGAAGCTAATGAAATTTACACGGATAGGTATAAATTTTATATAAAAACATTAGAAGAAATTATTGCTAGGGGGAATAGAAAATGATAAAAATAGCACCATCTATATTGTCAGCGGATTTTTCAAGGCTCGGAGAACATATTGTGCAACTAGAAGCTTGTGGTGCTGATATGATTCATATTGACGTAATGGATGGTATGTTTGTGCCTAATATTTCTTTTGGTATTCCTATTATTAAGAGTATTAGAAAACTAACAAAATTACCATTTGATGTGCATCTTATGATAGAGGAACCCTCTAGATACGTAGAAGATTTTGTACGCGCAGGCGCTGATATCATAACTGTTCATTATGAAACTGATAGGCATATTGATAGAACTATTAATTACATAAAAAGTTTTGGTGTTAAAGCAGGAGTTGCATTAAACCCAGCTACACCAGTAGAGTCCATTAAATATTTAATAAGTAATCTTGATATGGTACTTATTATGTCTGTAAACCCTGGATTTGGTGGGCAAAAGTATATTGAGTATTGCTCAGATAAAATTAAAGAAGTTAGAGCTCTTTCTGATAAATATAATAAAGATATTATGATTCAAGTAGATGGTGGTATTGATGAAATTAATATTAGCAAAGCTGTTAATAGTGGAGCTAATGTAATTGTAGCTGGGTCTGCTGTATTTAAGAATGATGAAATAGATAAAAATGTAAAAGCTTTAAGAGCCGGAATTTAGCATGAAGGTTATAATAGTTTCTGGAGGTAATCCACCATCAAAGGAATTGCTCACAAGTGAAATTGCAGAGGATACATTTTTAATTGCAGCTGACAGTGGAGCTAACTGCCTATATGATTATAATATAGAGCCTCATTTACTCTTAGGAGATTTTGATTCTATCGATAAAAAGGTGTTGGATTATTTTAAAATGTGCAATTGTATCATAGATATTTATCCTACAGAAAAAGATTTTACTGATACTGAAATTGCAGTTAAAAAGGCTCTTTGCATGAAACCAAATGAAATAGTATTCTTAGGGTGTACTGGAAGTAGAGTTGATCATCTTCTTGGAAATATTGGAATGCTTAAGATTTGTTTAGAAAACGGTGTTAAGGCCTGCATAAAAGATAAAAATAATAATATTAGGTTAGTTAATACCTCAACAACATTAAAGGGCGCTGTGGGTCAGATATTCTCATTACAATCATATGGCGATGAAATAATAGGTTTGACAATAGAGGGTGCAAAATATCCTTTAAATAATTACAATTTGAAAATTGGTGGTAGTATAACTATTTCAAATGAGTTTGCACAAGCTAAGGTAAAACTTAAATTTAAAGCTGGGATGCTGATGGTAATATTACCCTCAGACTAATACGATATAAAAACTATTTTTTTATTGATAAACTCAATAGAAAATAGTTTTTATTTTTTTGGAACATTACTAAAAGCTAATCATATAATATTATTGGAATATTTTTTTGGGGGGGGGGGATAACTTATGTTTTTTTTTTTTTTTTTTTTTTGAAATCAACTTGGAGTAATTATTGCCTGTATAGGCATAGGGGTTCTATCAGTAGTATTAGTTCCGTTTTGGCTGTGGCTAATTGCTGCGGGAGGAGGAATTGTTTATTTTGGCTTTACTATAATGAATCACAACAATCATTGTTAGTGATATGAATATAGATATATATTGCATATTTCATGACTAGGAGGTAAGAATTATGAAAATTATGGCTATTAAATTGCCAAGTTTTTTATCTAAAATAATTAAATTTTTCTTTAGAAAATAACATAAAAAAGTTCAAAAAATAAAAAATGCAACTTTTATAGTTACATTTTTTATTTTTTAATTATATAGCACGTTGTACTTTACCTGAACGAAGACATCTAGTACACACATGTATAGATTTAGGCGTTCCGCTAACTATAGCTTTAACTTTTTGAATATTTGGAGCCCATTTTCTTTTTGATTGACGGTGTGAGTGACTATATTGGACACCAGAAATAACACCTTTATCACATATTTCGCATTTTCTTGACAATGAAAACACCTCCTTAAGACTACGAAGAAAAAAATCTTCTCAATTGAAACACGCATAATTGTAACATATAAACCATTAGTCTTGCAAGTAGAATACAAAATTAGTAATGCTTAAATAATTATATAATTAATTTTCTTGAAAAAATTTGTTTTATAATATAAAATAATCTATATAGCGTTATAAGGAGGAATTATAATGGAAGGTAACATTACGAACGATAATGGTATTATATATTATTCAGAGGAAGCGTTAGCTAATATAGTTGGCATTTCTACAATGGAGTGTTATGGCGTTGTAGGCATGGCACTAAAAGATGCTAAAGATGGATTTTGGCAATTAATTAAGAGTGATGGTTTAAATAAAGGAGTTAAAATTCATTCTACGGAAAACAAACTATTTATTGAATTGTATATAATAGTAGAATATGGGACAAAAATATCTATAATTGCAAATAATATAATCCAAAAAATTAGGTATACTGTTGAAAATTATACAGGACTAAAAGTAGCATCAATAACAGTAAACGTACAAGGTGTAAGGGTTTAAGGGGGTATAGACAGTGGAACACACAAAAATTAACGGACAGCATTTCCGTAATATGGTAATAAATGCATCTAATAGGTTAGAAGAAGAAAAAGAATATGTAAACTCACTAAATGTATTTCCGGTTCCCGATGGAGATACAGGCACGAATATGTCAATGACATTTAAAGCAGCAGTGCAAGAAATTGAAAGTATGTCAACTACGTCTATTAGTGAGATAGCTCAAAAGATAGCTAGAGGCGCGCTAATGGGTGCTAGAGGTAATTCTGGTGTTATACTATCACAAATATTTAGAGGCATTGGGAAAGGCCTAGAAGGTTTTGACGAAGTTACTTCTGAAGAATTTGCTAGAAGTATTTTAGAAGGTGCCACTTTTGCATATAAAGCTGTTATGAGACCAACTGAGGGAACCATTTTAACCATTATTAAGGTGGCTGGTGAAAGTGCAGTTAATAGTAATGCAACAAGCGTAGTTAAACTGATGGAAGAAATTTGCAATCAAAGTAAAATCATGCTAGATAAAACTCCAGATATGCTTCCAGCACTAAAAGAAGCAAAAGTAGTTGATGCAGGTGGCATGGGGCTTCTTATATTGTTTGAAGGGATGTATGAAGCTCTAAAAAACAATATGGAAGCTACAATTAACAAGCTAGATAAGCAAAGTACTAAATCAGAAACAATATCCCCTTCAGCTTTAGATAAGCCGGTAAACATAAAGTTTGGGTACTGTACTGAATTGTTGGTTATTGTTAAAAATGTTGATGCTGATGAATTAAAGAATTACTTGGAAACTATTGGAGATTCAATGGTTGTGGTTATGCAAGATGAATTTCTTAAAATTCACATACACACAAATGATCCGGGACTAGTGCTTTCAAAAGCAGTAACATTAGGTGAATTGTCTAAGATAAAAATTGAAAACATGAGAGAGCAACATAGAAGTTTATTAGGTATTGATGATGAAGTAGCTCAAGAAATTGTAAAAGAAAATATTGTTGAAAATAAAAAATATGGGTTTGTTTCCGTTGCACTTGGAGAAGGCATTAAGAATATTTTTAAGGATTTAGGTGTGGATGTTGTAATAGAAGGCGGTCAAACAATGAATCCAAGTACACAGGATATATTGGAAAGTATTAATAAGATTAATGCAGATAATATATTTGTACTACCTAATAATAAAAATATACTTATGGCAGCGCTGCAAGCAGTTGAACTATCTGATAAAAATGTAATAGTTATTCCATCGAAAACTATTCCTCAAGGAATAACTGCTGTAACAATGTTTAATGCAGAAGTTAGTGTAGAAGAAAATGAGACTATATTAAAAGAAGCAATTAAAAACGTTGCAACAGCGTCTGTAACATATGCAGTTAAAGATACTGAATCTGACGGTACTATAATAAAACAAGGAAATATTTTAGGTTTAGTTGAGCAAAAGATTAAAGAAGTTGGAACAGATATTTATAAAGTTTGCTCAGATGTTATAGAGAGTATGATCACAGAAGATAGTGAACTAGTTACAATTTTCTATGGTGAAGATTGTGTAATAAGCGAAGTGGAAGAGTTTATTTCTGCACTAGAACAAAAATATCCGGATATAGACATTCAAAATTATGATGGGAAACAACCAATGTATTATTTTATTGCTTCAGTTGAATAAAAGCCCTAGGGCTTTTTTTCTTATAGATTGCTATTTTTGTTGGTGCCTTAAGCGTTAAAGTGAAATATATATTATAAAATCTTAGATTTGGAGTGGTATTTGTGGATATTTATAGTAATATAAAATATATAAAGGGTGTTGGACCTAAAATGGCGGAAAATCTTAATAAGTGTGGAATTTTTAACGTATTAGATCTATTATTATATTTTCCGCGAGATTATGAACAGGTATCTGCTGGAAAAAGTATTTTAGAATGTACAGAAAATGAAAAAGTCATTGTAGAATGTAATGTCCTTAATATATTAAGGGATCTTAGGTTGAAAAACAATAAAACCCTCTCTACAATAGTCTTTTCTCAAGGTGAAAATAAATTCAAAGGTAAATGGTTTAATCAAACCTATGCAAAAAACAGCTTTAAAATTTCAAATAAATATATTATCACAGGCAAAGTTAATAAATTCAATGGTGAAATCACAATGATGAATCCTAAAATAGTAAAAAATACATCAATGGATACAAGTAATTCAATGGATACCAATATTCCATTGGAAACAAATAAAATTATTGCCACCTATCCACTTAAAAATAATATCACAAATAATTTTTTTAATAAAATAATATCTGATGTTTTGTGCAATATTGAAATAACAGAAGTATTGCCTAAATGGCTGTTGGAAAAATATAATTTTTGCTCTTTAGATGACGCAACTCACAATATACATAGCCCTAAAAGTTTGGAATTACTTAATGCATCAAAAAAAAGGCTTAAATTTCAAGAGTTATTTACATATTCATTGAAAATACTAATGCTAAAAGAATTTATAAAATCTCATAATGAGGGTAATCAATTTAAAATAGCGCCAGAACTTATAACCTTAAAAGGGCAACTTCCATTTCAGCTTACCAAGGCACAAAGTAAAGTTGTAAGAGAAATTCTAATAGATCAAAAAAAAGACAAAGGTATGAATAGACTTTTACAAGGGGATGTTGGAAGTGGTAAAACTATAGTTGCTATAATTACTATGTTTAATGTGGTGAAGAATGGTTTCCAAGCAGCCATGATGGCACCAACTGAAATCTTAGCAAAGCAACATTATGAAGAAATTCAAAATGTATTAAAAAATTTTCCTTTGAAAATGCAAATATTAACTGGGAGTACTAGCACGAAAAACAAGGAGCTAATTAAACAGGAACTAAAGGATGGAACCATTGATATTATTATTGGAACCCATGCACTTATAGAAGATAATGTGGAATTTAAAAACTTAGGAATGGTTGTTACTGATGAGCAACATCGCTTTGGAGTGTCGCAAAGGAATAGATTTTCTAATAAAGGTAAAAATATAGATATTCTTGTAATGACAGCTACGCCTATTCCAAGAACACTATCACTATATTTATATGGAGATTTAGATGTATCAATTATAGATGAATTGCCGCCGGGAAGGCAGAATATTGACACAAGCTATGAAAGCATGGCCTCAAGTAAAAAAGTGTATGAATTTGCTTTGAATGAAATTAAAAAGGGAAGACAAGTTTACATAGTCTGTCCACTTGTAGAAGAAAATGAAGAAATGAATTTAAGTTCAGTGCAGAAACTTTATGAAAAATTGAAAGAGGAATATTTTAGATTTATAGAAATAGGAATGGTATATGGCAAAATGCCAAGTAAGCAGAAAAATGAAGTTATGGATAAATTTAAAGCAGGAGAAATTAAAGCCTTGATTTCAACTACAGTAATTGAAGTTGGAGTAAACGTACCTAATGCCACAGTCATGATTATTGAAAACTCAGAAAGGTTTGGACTTGCACAACTTCATCAGCTTAGAGGAAGAGTAGGAAGAGGAGCACATAAGTCTTATTGTATACTACTGGCTAACATAACAAATAAGATAGTGAAAAAAAGATTAGAAATACTTATAAAGAGTAATGATGGGTTTTTTATTGCGGAAGAAGATTTAAAAAATCGAGGCGCGGGAGAATTGTTTGGATTTAAACAACATGGCGAATCGGGACTGATTTTAGCAGATGTAATAGAAGATTTTAATATTTTAAAACTAGCAAATACTGAAGCAAAGCAGTTAATACGAAGTGATAATATTGAAGATATAAAGGTGAAAAATCAAATATTAGAAAAGATAGATCAAAGTTCTAATTACATTTGTTTTAATTAGGGAAAAAATATCTTTGTATATAATACATATATATGTTAAAATATTATCAAAACTGGCGGGATGGAGGAATAAACATATGAGAATTATTGCAGGAAGTGCAAGAGGAAGAAAGCTGTTGTCTCCTGTTGGGATGGGAACACGGCCTACATTAGATAGAATAAAAGAAGCTATATTTAATATAATTCAAGACAGAACACGCAATGCGATAGTGGTAGATATGTTTTCAGGCACTGGTAGCTTAGGTCTTGAGGCAGCAAGTAGGGGAGCTGCGAAATGCTATCTAATTGATATGGGTGATACTACATTTGAGATGTTAGAAAAAAACGTGGATAATTTAAAGTTCAATGATAGATGTAAGTGCTTCAAAGGTGACACATATAAGTGTATGCAACAATTTGCGGATGAAAAAATTGTATTTGATTTGATTTTTATAGATCCCCCATATGCTAAAGAAATGATTCCACCTGCTATTGAAATTATTGCAATAAATAGACTTTTAAGCAAAGACGGAATGATTGTTTGTAAAATAGATTCTTCAGAAGAAATCTATGAAGGAAATTCTATTATTAAGCTTTCTAATTCTAGGAAATATGGAAATACAACTGTATTGTTTTATGAATATAAGGGAGCTAATAATTAATAATTATTAGCTATAATAGAGGAAGACATGGAGGAATAACATGGAAAGAGCAATTTGCCCTGGAAGTTTTGATCCAATTACCAATGGACATTTAGATATTATTGAAAGGGCTTCTAAAGTTTTTGATGAATTAATTATAGGAGTACTTGTTAATCCTGAGAAAGAAGGATTCTTTTCTGTAGATGAGCGAGTAGAACAAATAAAAAACGTAGTGAGAAATTTACCAAATGTAAAAGTTAAAAAGTTTAGTGGATTACTTGTTGACTTAATGAATGAAGAGAGGGTTGGGGTCATTGTGAAGGGTCTAAGAGCTGTTTCAGATTTTGAATATGAGTTTCAAATGGCCTCAATGAATAATAAATTGGATCCAAGTAAGGAAACAATGTTTATGATGACGAAGGCAGAGTACTGCTACCTTAGTTCTTCATCAGTTAAGCAGGTGGCAATGTTTGGAGGCTGTATTAAAGGGTTAGTACCAGAAGAGATTATTCCAGATATTATTAGAAAAGTTAATTCTAGATAGGGGGGTAACTATGGATATTATAAAGCTTTTAGAATATCTTCAAGAAATTATTGAGAGTTCATCTAAAATACCTGTTACAGGTAAGTCAGTTATAAATAAAAGAGAAATATTGGATATAATTGATCAAATTATAAATCATTTGCCAGAGGAGTTTAAAAAATCCCAGTGGATTTGCGATGAAAAGGAACGAATTCTTGTCGATGCAAAAAAACAAGCTAAGATTTTTGAGGAAGAAACCATTGATAAAATAAGAAGAAGAGTTGAAAAGCAAGATTTAGTTAAAGAAGCACAAACAAGAGCTGAAGAAATTATAGCCTCAGCTCAGAGGGATGCTAAAATTATGAGACTCGGGGCTAAAGACTACGCCGATGAAATATTATCTCAATTAGATAAAGAAATTGAATTAAAAGGTCAACAAATGCTTCATAAGATTAAAAGTGATGTTCAAACTTTCTTAATATCTCTACAAGAAGAAGTTTGTGATACTACAACTTCAATAAGAGAAAATGTAAAAGAATTAAGAAGTATGAAATAGTTTAATTATATTTATAAGAAATATTGGAATAAGCAAAATTATTAATATTGAAAGATATAAATTACTAGTGTTATAGGAGCTCATGTTATTAAAGGTGAAAATGGATGAGTTCTCAAGAAAAACATAATATAAAATTATAGTTAATATTGAGGAAATAATGCCTTGAATAAATTTTCGGCTAATGTATTTTTTTATTGAAATGTCATATTTATAGGTATAGCTATAAACTTGGGAAATGATGGATAAACCACTGAAAGCAATTAAAAAGCTCAAAACCGGAAGCTTTACATATAAATTTGAATTACTAGAAGCTATTAAATAGCATCCATTAGTTACCTCTAACATTCCTAATAGTAAACCTTCTATAAAATTAACAGAAGGACCAATAATTAAAGAAAGTTTATTAAGGGCAATGTGAAACATCACATTGTCTTTAATTATTCCTGTTATTACGGAAAATACCACTATAAACCCACCTATACTTAAGGAGTTCTTCATAGCATCCTCAATACTGTTTTTCAATATTACACCAATATTACTAGTTTCTTTTATTTTTGATGGAGTTTGACTCTTATACTTAAATTTAATTGAAATATTTTTACTAGGGATAATAAATCCCATAAATATGCAAGATAGAATATTAGATAATAATAATATATAACCAATTTTTGTATCAGACATCATAGACACACCTACCGCACCTATGATAAACAAAGGGCTTGAGTTAGAAGCTATATTCAGCAATCTTTCACAGGTATTTAAATCAATTAAGTCTCTTTCATATAGTTCGCAAGTATACTTTGCGCCTAGGGGATAACCGCATAGCACACTAACTAATAGTGCGAAATTGCATTCACTTGGTAGTTTTAGGGGTTTGCAAATTATATTGCCTAATAATTTAGAGTAAATATTGATGCCGTCATAGCTTATTATAATGTTTATTACAACTAAAAATGGAAAAAGAGAAGGGAAAACTGCATTGAAAAACAGTTTTGCACCAGATAAAGTGTAGTGAATACAAATATTTGGTGCTAATATTATTTGAAGAATAACAAGAGAACAAAGTAGCGTTACTCCGTTATTTATATTAAAAGTTTTAAATAGTTTAAACAACAAGAGAATTATGGAAAACAATAGTATAACTAACAGCAAATTCAATATAAAACCCCTTTTATAGTATTCCTGTATTAAATATATTTTAATTTTAATAAAGTTATGTATCAATTTATCTTTACTTTAAAATTATAGGGGATATCAAATAATCGCTAATAGGGCTTACACTGCTATTTATTATACTGTAAGCTCTTGTAGATTGAATATCTAGTAGTAAGGTGTCATTAGGCTCTTTAGGAAGTTTAGTGATTAGTGGAATGCTACTATTTGATTTTATAGATTTTAGAATTGATTTTCCTTTGGAATTAAATCCTAAAACACGAGCATAAGGACATGGCATTGTTCTTAAATTTTTACTATCAAAGCTATCAAAGCCTATAAAATATTGACATAATATTCTACTAATACGAGTATAAGTGTATCTTTTACTTTTAATATTTTCGATTGCGCTGGAATAACTTAAGTTATTCTGTAAGGATTTAATAATCCTATTATCAAGCCCCTCTGATACATCTGGCAAATTAACTAATGAATTTTTTGATGTAGCGGATTTATGCTTTATATATGGAAACATGGAATCTTCGAATGTGAATTCATAATTATTTGAGTATAAATTTAAGAGTTCAGCTAATACTGAACTTGGAACGTGTTTTTTAAGTTTTATTAAAGAGCCATCTTCTTTCATGAATTTTCTTATAGCTGTAGCACTTGAAAAATCATTATTCAAAATATTACTGTTATATAATTCACCTTCTCTTTTTAAGGTGTATGGTTTAATAGTGCTATTTAACTTTATTAAGCTTTTACAATACTCAATACCTAGTATATTATTAGAGGAATTAAAAAAATCATCTAATAATAAATTTGATGTGTCATTGTTTGAATTTAATAAATAATCATAAAGTGCATTAGCTCTGGCTAGTGGGTAAACAATTCCTTTTGATAGATATGTTTTTAATATCGATTTAAATTCAATTGGTTCATTATGCAATATTTTGGAAATGGCAATTAAGTCACTAGTATCACCATGTTCGCTACCAAAGCAAATATTATTAACTATTCCTAAGCTATTTAAAAGACTAACAGCGCCATAGGAGAAAAATTCTGCTGATGAAACACTGTAAATAGATGGTAACTCTAAAACTAAATCTACTCCGTTGCACATTGCAATTTTAGTTTTTGTCCATTTGTCTATAATAGACGGAATCCCACGTTGAGTAAAATTGCCACTCATAACGCAGATTAAGGCATCACAATTTGTCAGCTCTTTGGTTTTATTAATATGGTATAAGTGGCCATTATGTAATGGATTGTATTCAACAATTATACCTGAAATATTCATTAAATCACCTCGCGATTGATTATATAAACATATTATATAATATAAAATAAATAAAAGTATATATATTTTGTGTTTATAACAAGAAGTTTATAACAAGAAGAATGAAAATTATGAATATATAATGTATAATATATATATAAAAAAATTTGTTGTTTTAGGTTGAAATGTATACCGAAAAAGGAGTATATTATTAGTGTATATTATTAATGTATATTATTTAAGTGCATAAATTGATAATAATTGGAAGGGGAAATAACAATGAAATTTATAGAAAAAATATTTAAGATGGCACAAGCAGATAAAAAAACAATAGTGCTTCCAGAAGGTGAAGAGGAAAGAACTATAAAAGCTAGTGAAATGATCAAAAACAATTCATTAGCTGAGGTAAAATTACTTGGGGACAAAAATGTAATAAATACAAAAGCAACTGAACTGGGAGTTAACCTTTGTGGTATAGAAATTATAGATCCAAAAACTTCTGAAAAGCTTGATGCTTATGCAAAGGCATTTTATGAACTAAGGAAACATAAGGGAATGACTTTAGAAAAAGCAGCAGAGACAATGCTGAATTCTTTATATTTCGGAACAATGATGGTTAAAATGAATGATGCAGACGGATTAGTATCAGGAGCAGTACATACTACAGGAGATTTATTAAGACCTGGAATGCAAATTATTAAAACTGCACCAGGAATTAAAGTTGTTTCAAGTTTCTTTATAATGGAATTACCTAACAATGAATATGGAGAAGACGGACTACTTTTATTTGCAGACTGTGCTGTTAACCCAAATCCTAATGCAGAAGAATTAGCATCTATAGCTATTAGCACCGCAGAAAACGCTAAAGCATTATGTAATTTTGAACCTAAGGTTGCAATGTTATCTTTTTCAACTATGGGAAGTGCAAAACATGAATTAGTTGATAAAGTAGTAAAAGCTACTGAAATTGCGAAAAGTGCTAGACCAGATTTACAAATTGATGGGGAACTTCAGCTAGATGCAGCTATAGTTTCAAGTGTAGCAAAGCAAAAAGCGCCAAACAGTTCTGTGGCGGGAAATGCAAATGTTTTAGTGTTCCCAGATTTACAATCGGGAAATATTGGATACAAATTAGTACAGAGATTTGCTAGTGCAGAAGCTATTGGACCAGTTTGTCAAGGCTTTGCAAAACCAATAAATGATTTATCAAGAGGATGTAGTGCGCAAGATATAGTTAATGTTGTTGCTGTAACTGCAGTTCAAGCTCAAATTCAAAAATAGGTTTATTTATTATAAATATTTTAAATATAAATGTATATGGAGGCTTATTTAATGAAAATATTAGTTATAAACTGCGGAAGTTCATCATTAAAGTATCAATTGATAGACATGGAAAATGAAAAATGTTTAGCTCTTGGACTCGTAGAGAGAATAGGAATAGAAGGATCAAAATTAACTCAAAAGGCTAATGGCGATAAATATATTATTGAAGAGTCAATGAAAGACCATACAGATGCTATTAGATTAGTACTTGGAGCACTTGTAGACTCAGACCATGGTGTTATTAGGGAATTAGCAGAAATAGGTGCTGTAGGCCATAGAATCGTTCATGGTGGTGAAAAATATGCTGGATCAGTTATAGTTAATGATGAAGTAATGAAGAACTTAGAAGTATGCGCAAAACTTGCACCACTTCACAACCCAGCTAATATAATTGGAATAAATGCTTGTAAAGCATTGATGCCTACTACACCTATGGTAGTTGTATTTGATACTGCATTCCATCAAACAATGCCAGAAGTTGCTTACATATACCCACTTCCATATGAGCTTTATACTAACAATGGTGTTAGAAAATATGGATTCCATGGTACATCTCACAAATATGTTTCAGATAAAGCCGCAGTGATGATGGGTAAAGACATAAAGGATTTAAAATTGATAACCTGTCACTTAGGAAATGGGGCAAGTGTTACTGCTGTGCAAAATGGCAAATCAGTAGAAACAAGTATGGGATTTACTCCACTTGAAGGAATTGCTATGGGAACTAGATGTGGAAGTATAGACCCAGCTATATTAACTTACGTAATGAAAGAATTAAATTTAACAGTCGATCAAGCAAGTGATTTAATGAACAAACAATCAGGAGTACTCGGAATATCTGGAATTAGTAGTGACTTTAGAGATATAGAAAAAGCTGCATGGGAAGAAGGAAATCATAGAGCTCAGTTAGCACTTGATATATTTACTTATAAGGTTAAAAAATTCATAGGATCTTATGCTGCAGTAATGGGCGGAGTAGATGCAATTGTATTTACAGCTGGACTTGGTGAAAACTCTCCAGAAACAAGAGAAGAAATATGTACAGGATTAGAATTTTTGGGAGCGGTTTTAGATAAGTCAAAGAATAACGTTAGAGGAAAAGCTACAGAAATAAGCACAGATGATTCTAAGACTAAAATATTTGTTATACCAACAAATGAAGAATTAGTAATTGCAAGAGACACAAAAGCTCTAGTAAAATAAAATTATTGCTAATTTTTATGATAAATAATTCTTGACTTTTTACTGTATTGTTTATATAATAGTCTGTGTTTGATGAAAGTAAAAAACAATTTAGTTAGGAGGGACGCAGAAGCTTTGCTCGAGCTGTATAATTTTTTTATACAAGGTATAAGGATTTTCTTTATATGAGAAAAGACTAAATAAAATTTAGTTTTTCAGAGTGAATAGTATGGTAATAGATATTTCAGAATTATTTAGTAACAAAAAAATAAGAAAAAAAATTCAATTAGATTTAGAAAAAGATAAATTTTTCTATGATAATGAATTCATACAATTTTCTAAACCAGTTAAGTTAGATTTAATGTTAAAACCTATTGATGATGAAATAGCTTTGACTGGAAGTATGGAGACAGAGTTATTACTTACTTGTTCTAGGTGTCTTGAGACTTTTTCACATTCAATAAATATTAAATTGAGTGAAAAACTGTCGAAAACTCTAAAAAATGAAGATGAGGATATTATTTTTATTAATAATGATAGATTAGATTTAGATGAAATTGTGGAAAATAATATCATCTCTATGTTGCCTATAAAAAGAATATGTAATAAAGATTGTAAAGGCTTGTGCCAGCAGTGTGGAATTAATCTAAATCATAGCACATGTAAATGTGTGTCTGACGATGTTGATCCAAGGTTGGCAAAATTAAAAGAATTGTTTTAAGTGATTTAAGGAGGTGTTACAATGGGAAATCCAGCTAGAAAATTTTCTAAAGGTAGAAGAGATTCTCGAAGAGCGCAAACATTTAAACTTGGTTTACCAGGAATAGTTGAGTGCCCTCAGTGCCACGATATGAAACTTGCTCACAGAGTATGTAAGAACTGTGGTTATTACAAAAATAGAGAAGTTGTTGTTATGGAACCAAAATAAAAAGAAAGTCGAAAGACTTTCTTTTTATTTTTTAATATAATTATAATATAAATAATTATAGAAAATAAAGTATAATTATATTACATTCTAGTATTAATAATACTAGAAATATTTGTGCTATATAGTATATAATATAAATAAATATAAAAAAGCATTTATTTGTTTTTATTTATAAGGCAAATTTAAAGTGAGGGTTTGAAATGGTAGTTGTTGTAGATGGAATGGGTGGAGATTTTTCTCCTAGTGCTGTGGTTGAAGGTTGCGTTGCGGCTATAAAAGAGTATGATATAGATATATTAATAACTGGTACAGAAGATTTGATTCTTGAAGAGTTAAAAAAGTATACCTATGATTCTAATAAAATAAGAATTGTTGATGCAAAAGAAGTGATTAGTACAAGTGAGCACCCTGTAATGGCTATTAAGCGTAAAAAAGATTCTAGCTTAGTTAAAGCATTAAACCTTGTAAAAAGTGGAGAGGCAGATGCAATTATTTCAGCTGGAAG
>Ga0105047_10009289_pt1 | contig 16208 bp, 10 predicted proteins | sample MAT04_FD_78384 | JGI IMG/M metagenome (GOLD analysis project Ga0105047, IMG submission 78384) | Freshwater microbial communities from Lake Fryxell liftoff mats and glacier meltwater in Antarctica - MAT-04 (megahit assembly) | ecosystem: Environmental > Aquatic > Freshwater > Ice > Liftoff...
AGGTCGGTGACCAGGTGGTGGGCGGCGGCGAGGGTGGCGTGCCCGCACAGTTCGACCTCGGTGGTCGGGGTGAACCAGCGCAGTCCCCAGGTGGGCACGCCCTCCACGTCGTCGAGTGGGTGCAGGTACGCGGTCTCGGCCTGGTTGAGCTCGGCGGCGATGGCCTGCATCCAGTTCTCGCCCAAGGGCTCGGCGAGCACGCAGATCGCGGCGGGGTTGCCGCCGAACGGCCGCTCGGTGAAGGCGTCGACGATGACGACCGGAAGGGTCATCGCGTCGGCCGAGCGAGGGTGCGATGGGCGCCGATGGGGGTCAGCGGTCGACCACCCCGACGTAGTCGCGCGCCACCGGACCGGCGTACAACTGGCGGGGTCGGGCGATCCGGCTGTCCTGGTCGAGCATCTCCTGCCAGTGCGACAGCCAGCCCGATATCCGGGGGATGGCGAAGAGCACCGTGAACATCTCCATCGGGAAGTTCATCGCCTGGTAGATCAGCCCCGAGTAGAAGTCGACGTTCGGGTACAGCTTGCGGCTGATGAAGTAGTCGTCGCTGAGCGCCGTCTCCTCGAGCTTCAGGGCGATGTCGAGCAGCGGGCTCTTGCCGGTGACCTCGAACACCTCGTAGGCCACGTCCTTGATGATCTTGGCCCGGGGGTCGTAGTTCTTGTACACCCGGTGGCCGAAGCCCTGAAGGCGGCCCTTGCCCGCCTTCACGTCGGCGATGAACGGCTCGACGTTCTCGATCGAACCGATCTCGGTGAGCATCCGGATGACGGCCTCGTTGGCACCGCCGTGACGGGGGCCGTAGAGCGCCGCCGCCGCCGCGGCGGTGGCCGAGTACGGGTCGGCGTGCGAGGAGCCCACGACCCGCATCGCCGTGGTCGAGCAGTTCTGCTCGTGGTCGGCGTGGAGGATGAACAGCACGTCGAGGGCGTGCGACAGCACGGGGTCGGGCTCGTAGTGCGGCTCGGCCACCTTCCACATCATCGACAGGAAGTTCGAGCAGAAGTCGAGGTTGTTGTCGGGGTAGACGAAGGGCATGCCCACACTGTGCCGATGGGCGCCGGCGGCGATGGTGGGCATCTTGGCGATCAGGCGGATGACCTGCTTGTACCGGCTCTCCGGGTCGAAGATGTCCTTGGCGTCGGGGTAGAACGTGCTCAACGCGGCGAGCGTGGACACGAGGATGCCCATCGGGTGGGCATCGTGGTGGAAGCCCTCCATGAACCGCTTGCGCACGTTCTCGTGGATGAACGTGTGGTAGGTGATGTCGTGTTGCCACACGGCGTACTGCTCGGCGGTGGGCAGATCTCCGTGGATGAGTAGGTAGGCCACCTCGAGGTAGCTCGACTTCTCGGCCAGTTGCTCGATCGGGTAGCCCCGGTAGCGCAGGATGCCGGCCTCCCCGTCGAGCTCGGTGATGGAGCTCTCGGCGGCGGCAGTGGTGGAGAAGGACGGGTCGTAGAACCAGATGCCCGGGAGGAGCTTCGACCACTGGGCGGCGTCGACACCCCCGTTGCTCAGAGGGATCTCTATCGTTTCACCGGTGCGGTTGTCGGTGATGGTCACGCTCTCGGCCACTGCAACTCCATCGTGATCTGCGGAAAAGTACCGTCGGGTACCAGCCCCGATCCCTACGCCGCGGAGCCTATAGGGCGATGGCGGGGGCCGATACCTCGAGAACCTGGTGGCGCCCGTCGTTCATGAACTCGTCACCTCGGCGATGGCGGCGGCGTCACAGCGGGGTGTTGTCGTGGGCCCGGGGCTGGATGCGCTCACGTTTGGAGGCGAGCACGGAAAGGGCCGCAGCCAGTTCTCGCCGGGTGTCGGCCGGGTCGATCACGGCATCGATGAAACCCCGCTCGGCGGCGATGTACGGGTTGAGCAGGCGCTCCTCGTAGGCCGTCTCCAGGGCGAGGCGCTCCTCCGGCGTGGAGCGACGGTGGAGGATCTCGACCGCTCCCTTGGCCCCCATCACGGCGATCTCGGCGGCCGGCCAGGCCAGCGCCAGATCGTTGCCCATGCGCTTGGAGTCCATGACGATGTAGGCCCCGCCGTAGCTCTTGCGGAGGGTGACGTTCACTCTGGGGACCGTGGCCCGGGCGTAGGCGAAGGCCATCTGAGCCCCGTGGCGGATCATTCCCCGCCATTCGAGGTCCTTGCCCGGGTAGAAGCCCGGGGTGTCGACCAGGGTCACCAGCGGCAGGTTGAAGGCATCGCAGAACGCCACGAAGCGGGCACCCTTCTGCGACGCCGGGATGTCGAGCGTGCCGGCCAGCGCGCACGGCTGGTTGGCCACGATGCCCACGGGCTGCCCACCGATGGACCCGAACGCCGTCACCAGGTTGGGGGCCCACGCCGCCCGCAGCTCGAGGATCTCACCGTCGTCGGTCACGGCCCGCATGACCGCGCGTACGTCGTACGAGCCGGTGGGGGAGGTGGGGATCACGCGGCCTGCTTCGGGCACCGGTCGGTCGACCGGATCATCGGTGGGGATCATGGCGGGGAGCTCGTCGTTGTGCGCGGGCAGGAAGTCGAGCAAGGAGGCCACGGCCGCTCGGCCGGCCTCCAGGTCGGCGACGACCAGCGACGCCACCCCGCTGGAGCGGGCGTGGGCGCCCGAACCACCCAGCGCCGCCGCAGTGATGGGGACCCCGGTGAACTGGCGCACCATGTGCGGCCCGCTGACGAAGGCATAGGCATCGGCGGTCATCACCACCTGGTCGACGAGTCCGAGCAACAGCGCCGGCCCGGAGACCGCGGGTCCGTTGACGATGATGATGGTGGGCACCGAGCCGCTGCACGCGGTGAGGGCGGCCGCGGCCCGACCCCAACCGTGGAGGGCCGCGATGCCCTCGTCCACATCGGCGCCGCTCGACGCCAGCTCGATGACGAGCGGGAGCCGAACCTGTCGGGCGGTGCGGGCCGCCGTCTCGATGGTGAGGCCGGCGGCTTCGGTGAGCGCGCCGGCGCGTTCGCGTCCGTCTACGACAACGGAGATGGTCGGGCGCTCGCCGTGGATCGTGGTGACGCTGGTGCTGGCGGCGCGGGCCACCCCCGGGACCTTGGCGCGCAGCGGGAGGGGCGGCGGCCATTGGCCGGCGTCGGGCCAGGAGGGGCGATCGGGGGAGAGTGGGGGGATGGCCATCGGAAGGTGCGACCCGGACGCGCCGGGGCCGGTTACCTGCCCTCTTCGTCGGGGTTCACGGGCGGGCGGCGGTCGCCGCCACGCGGTGGCCGCTCGGCGACGTCGGTGATCGTGGGGTGGATGCCGGGCTGGGCGGGGCCGGCATCGGCCACGACGTCACGGAGGGCTTCGCGCAGGGCCCGCCCCGGGGAGGACAACAGGCCGCGCCGACGCGTCGCCAGTCCGACGGATCGCCCGGGAATTCCCGAGACCGGGATCTGGTGCCAGGTGCCCCCCAGCCACGTCGGGGTGGCACTGGCGGGGAGGATGGCCGCGCCGAAGCCCTGGAAGGCCAGTGACGCCATCAAGCGGGTGCCGTCGACCTCGGCCTGGGGGACGAGCTGGCAGCCCAAGGGTCGGGCCAGGGCCTCGAGGGTCTCACGGAAGGGGTTGCCGCGTGGTTCGAGCAGCAGAGGGAGGCCGTCGAGGTCGGAGAGGCTCACCTCGTCGCGGTCGGCCAACGGATGGTCCGGAGGCGTCACGAGCAACCGGTCCTCGTCGAACAGCGGCTCGCAACGCAGGTCGGGATCGGCGACGGGCAGGGCGAGCACCGCGAGATCGATCGTGCCCGACGCCAGCTGCAGCAGCAGCGAGGACGTCGTGGCGTCGTAGACCACGACCTGCACGCGGGGGTGGCGGGCGGCCATCGTCTCCACCAGTTGCGGCACCAGCCAGCGTGCGGTCGTCCCGATCACCCCGACCCGGCCGGTGCCGGCGACGTGGTCGTGGACCGAGGCCACGTCGGCGGCGAGGGCGTCGAGCTCGGCCTGGATCCGTCGGGCCCGGGCCACGACGGCGGCACCCTCATCGGTGAGCCGCCCGGCGCTGCGGTCGATCAGGACGACCCCGAGTTCCTTTTCCAGGCGGGCCACATGGGTGGAGACGTTCGACTGCACGGTGTGCAGGGCCCGGGCGGCGGCCGAGAAGCTGCCGTGATCGGCCACGGCGAGCACCGCGTTGAGCTGGCGCAGATCCATCGCTTCGCATGATGGCACGTATCACGAGTAACTGTTGGACGGATCACGTGCTTTCGTTCACAATTGAGGAGCAAGACCGAGCCACATCAAATCGGATCCCCCTCCGAAGTGCGCTCGACTGAGGCGCAGGAACCGATCCCCCTCGGTCCGCCCTCCCACGAGACCGGCCCTCCCCCCGGGCCGGTCTCGTTCGTTTTCTCGGGATGGTCCGGGCCCGAGCCGCCCCCGCCCTACGGTCGCGGAGATGGATCTCGACATCGGGCGAACGGTGGTCGCCGGGCTCGCCTTCGCAGAAGGCCCTCGATGGCACGAGGGAGCCCTGTGGTTCAGCGACATGCACGGCGGGGCGGTGCACCGTGTCGACGCCGATGGTGTCGACACGGTGGTGGTCGAGCCCGATGATGCCCCTTCTGGACTCGGATGGCTCCCGGATGGGTCGATGCTGGTCGTGGCCATGGAGACGCAACGCCTACTGCGTGTGTCCCCGGGTGGTTCGGTGACGGGCCACGCCGATGTGTCCCACCTCGCTCGGGGCTCGCTGAACGACATGGTCGTCGCTCGCGACGGCACGGCCTATGTGGGGGACATGGGAGCCCGCATCTTCTCCGACCACCCCGACTACTCGGTGCCCGGGCAAATCATCGCCGTCGACGCTCAGGGGGAGGCCGCGGTGGTCGCCGATGGGCTCAAGGCCCCCAATGGGATGGTCCTTCCTCCCGGTGAGACGGAGTTGATCGTGGCCGAGAGCGGGGGGTTCCGGGTGCTGACCTTCGACCGGACCTCCACCGGTGGCCTCGGCGATGCCGGGCTCTTCGCCGACCTCGTGCCCGTCGACACCGACGTGCGGGGTGCCGCGCCGGACGGGATCTGCGGCGACCGAGAGGGCGCAGTCTGGGCGGCCGACCCGCTCGGCGCCCGAGTGATCAGGGTGCGGCGCGGTGGGCAGGTCACCCATTCCGTGCGGTTCACCGAGGACCGACCTTTCGCCTGTGTGCTCGGTGGGACCGACCGGCGCACCCTCTTCGTGTGCGCCGCCAAGGGTCACGAGCACACTGAGGGTGTCGCGACTCGCTCCGGGCGGGTTGTCGAAGTTCGCGTCGGGGTGCCTGGCGTCGGCACGCCCTGAGCAGTGGCCCTACCGTGGGGGCATGCCCCGGGGCCCGGTCATCATCGAAGTCGCGATCAACGGGGGTCGGACCAAGGAGTTCAACCCCAACGTCCCGAGGTCGGCCGAGGAGATCACCGCCGACGCGCTGGCCTGCTTCGGCGCCGGCGCCGCGATCGTGCACAGCCACGCCGACCCCGTCGGGGACCCTCGAAGCATCGCTGACTCCTACCTCGCGTCCTGGCGACCGGTGCTCGACGAGCGCCCCGACGCCCTCTGGTACCCGACGGTCGCGTTTCGCGACGGCCGCATCGACTACACCCACGTGGACCTGCTGGCGGGCGACGGCGTGCTGCGGCTGGGGCTCTGCGACCCCGGCTCGGTGAACCTCGGGGCCGTGATCGACGGCGTTCCGGTCGGCGGCTTCGTGTACGCCAACAGCTTCGACGAGGTCAGCTCGCAGTTGGCCCTCAACCGCAAGCACCGTCTCGGCCCGAGCATCGCCCTCTTCGAGCCCGGCTTCCTGCGGGCGGCCCTGGCCTGGTGGCGTGCCGGCGAGCTGCCACCGGGTTCGATGTTCAAGTTCTACCTGGCCACCGACGAGGGGCTGATGGGTGCTCCCTTCGGCCTGCCGCCCACCCGGGAGGCCCTCGACCTGTACCTGTCGATCCTCGGTGACTGTCCGGTGCCGTGGGCGGTCTCCGTGGTGGGTGGCGACGTCGTCGAGTCGGGGCTGGCCGAGTACGCAGTGGAGCGCGACGGCCACATCCATCTCGGGCTCGAGTTCCACTCCGGTGATCGCACGCCGACCAATGTGGAGTTGATCGAGGAGGCCGTCGCCGTGTGCGATCGTCTCGGGGTGGCGGTGGCCACGCCCGACGAAGCCGCGACCATCCTCGGCCTTCCGCGAGCCGCGCCAGTGGGGTGAGCCCGACTGGCTTTCGCCCCGCTGAGGCTTCGGGCGACGGCTGCGGGTGGGTGGAAGTACGGTGCCGGGATGGGCCAGGCCGATGACCGGAGCGCGGTGTTCTTCGATCTGGACCGCACGCTTCTGCGGGGGGCCAGCGGGCCGGTGATCTCTTCGGCCTTGCGCCGGGCGGGTCTCATGCCCGACCGTTCGTTGCCCGGCGAAGGGTTGATCTTCGGGCTGTTCGATCTGATCGGCGAGATCCGTCCGTCGATGATGCTCACCCGCCAGGCGGTCCGGGCGGCCAAGGGCTGGAGCCGCGACGCCACCCGCGAGGCCGGCCGCCACGCCGCCGCCGAGCTGGCCGAGGCGGTGCAGCCCTGGGCGCGCGTCATCATCCACGACCACCAGGCGGCCGGTCGCCGGGTGGTGCTGGCCACCACCACCCCGTTCGACCTGGTCGAGCCGCTGGCCCAGCTCGTCGGCTTCGACGACGTCGTCGCCACCCGGTATCGGGTGGGGGCCGACGGGTGCTACGACGGCACCTTCGACGGCGAGTTCGTGTGGGGTAAGGGGAAGCTCACGGCGGTGCGGGCGTGGGCCGCGGGCAACGACGTCGACGTGGCTCGCAGCTGGGCCTACTCCGACAGCTTCTACGACCTGCCGTTGCTGGGCGCCGTCGCCCGTCCTGTCGCCGTCAACCCCGACCCCCGCCTGGCGGCCGTCGCGGTGCTGCGTCGATGGCCGGTGCAGTTCCTCGACGCTCCTCCCGGGGTTCCCAAGATCCTCGGGGTCGAGCCTCAGACCGCGGTGTTCCCGTTTCTGCGTAACGAGTTCATGCCCTACGTGCGATTCGAGGTGGAAGGCACCCACCACCTCCCCTCGGAGGGTCCGGTGCTGCTGTGCTCGAACCATCGCAGCTACTTCGACCCCATCGCCGTCGGCTACGCCGCGGCCCGGCGGGGCCGACCGATTCGTTTCTTGGGAAAGAAAGAAGTCTTCGACGCGCCGGTGGTGGGCGAACTGGCTCGGGCCATGGGCGGCATCCGGGTGGAACGCGGCTCGGGCTCGGATGAGCCGTTGCTCGAGGCGGCCGACTGCCTCCGGGCCGGCGAGATCGTGGCGATCCTCCCTCAGGGCACCATCCCACGCGGGCGGGCGTTCTTCGAGCCGGTCCTCGAGGGCCGATGGGGCGCAGCCCGCCTCGCCGCCGAGATGGCCGACGAGGGCCGGAGCATCCCCGTGGTCCCGATGGGCCTGTGGGGGACCGAGAAGGTGTGGCCTCGCGACAGCCGAGTGCCGAACCTGGTGAACGTGTTCGACCCGCCCACCGTCACGGTCCGCGTCGGACCACCGGTGGAACTGGGGCTCACCGATGCGGGTGCCGACACCGAGGCCATCATGGAGGCGATCGTCGATCTCCTCCCGGCGAAAGCGCGACGGCGCTACGAGCCCACGCCGGAAGAGTTGGCCCGGACCCTGCCTCCCCAAGCCTGACCGACCCGGGCGAGGTGGTCAGACCCCTTGGCGTGCCCGGATGATGTTGAGGGCGCCGCCGGCGCGGAACCAGCCGATCTGCTCGTCGTTCATGGTCTGGTTGCCGTCGAAGTCGATGGTGGTGCCGTCGGGCTTCACGATCTGGCATCGAACCGGGGTGTCCGGCGTGAGGTCGGCCAGCCCGAGCACGTTGATGCGGTCGTCCTGCTCGATCAGGTCGTAGGTGGCCGGGTCGGCGAAGGTGAGCGGCAGCACCCCCTGCTTCTTCAGGTTCGTCTCGTGGATGCGGGCGAAGCTGCGTGTGAGCACCACCTGCGCCCCCCGGAACCGGGGCTCCATGGCGGCATGCTCGCGTGAGGAGCCCTCGCCGTAGTTCTCGTCGCCGATGGCCACCCACGGCTGACCGGCCTCGTGGTAGTGGCGGGCGATGTCGGGGTAGCTCTTGGTCTCGCCGTCGAGTTGGTCCTTGCCCGTGCCCACCTCGCCGGTGAAGGCGTTCACGGCGCCGATGAACAGGTTGCCCGAGATGTTCTCGAGGTGGCCCCGGTACTTCAGCCACGGCCCGGCGGCCGAGATGTGGTCGGTGGTGCACTTGCCCGTGGCCTTCATGAGGATGGGCAGGCCGAGGAAGTCCTGGCCGTTCCATGCCGCGAAGGGCTCGAGCAACTGGAGCCGATCGGACTCGGGCGACACGCGCACGTCGACATCGGAGCGGTGGGCGGGCGGGGCGATGAAGCCGCTCTCCCCGGGAGTGAAGCCCTTGGCCGGCAGTTCCTCACCGACCGGCACCTCGAGGCGCACCTCGTCGCCGTCGCGGTTGGTGAGAGTGTCGGTGACGGGGTCGAAGTCCACCCGCCCGGCCAGGGCCAGCGCCATCACCGTCTCGGGGGAGGTGACGAACGAGAGCGTCGAGGCCAGCCCGTCGTTGCGCCTCGGGAAGTTGCGGTTGTAAGAGTTGACGATCACGTTGACGTCACCCTCCTTCACGTCGCTCCGTGACCACTGACCGATGCACGGCCCGCAGGCGTTGGCCAGCACGGTGGCACCGAGTTGCTGGAGGTCGGCCAGCAGGCCGTCGCGCTCGATGGTGGCCCTCACCTGCTCGGAGCCGGGGGTGACCAGCAGGGGCGTCTTGATCTCGAGTCCGTTCTCGACCGCGAAGCGAGCGATGCTGGCGGCGCGGCTGATGTCCTCGTACGACGAGTTGGTGCACGAGCCGACGAGGGCGGCGGAGATCTCCATCGGCCAGCCCTCGGCCACGGCCTCGGCCCCCAGCTCGCTCACGGGTCGGGCCCGGTCCGGGGTGTGCGGGCCGTTGATCAACGGCCGCAGGTCGGAGAGATCGATCTCGATGACCTCGTCGAAGTAGGCGCCGGGATCGGCCAGCACCTCGGCGTCGGCGCGCAGGTCGGCGGCGGCCGCGTCGGCGGCCTCGGCGATGGCCTCGCGGCCCGTGCTCTTCAGGTAGCGCGACATGGCCTCGTCGTAGGCGAACAACGAGGTGGTGGCGCCGATCTCGGCGCCCATGTTGCAGATCGTGGCCTTGCCGGTGCACGAGATGGACTCGGCGCCCGGGCCGAAGTACTCGACGATGGCCCCAGTGCCCCCCTTGACGGTGAGGATCTCGGCCACCTTCAAGATGATGTCCTTCGGCGCCGACCAGCCGCTCAGGGTGCCCGTGAGCTTCACGCCGATGAGCTTCGGCCAGCGCACGTTGAACGGGTAGCCGGTCATCACGTCGACGGCGTCGGCGCCGCCCACCCCGATGGCGATCATGCCCAGGCCGCCGGCGTTCGGGGTGTGGCTGTCGGTGCCGATCATCATCCCGCCGGGGAAGGCGTACTGCTCGAGCACGACCTGGTGGATGATGCCCGAGCCGGGCTTCCAGAAGCCGATCCCGTACTTGGCCGACACCGATTCGAGGAAGTCGTAGACCTCGGCGTTGACGTCGATGGCGACCCGCAGGTCCTGTTTGCCCTCGGTCTTGGCCTGGATCAAATGGTCGCAGTGCACGGTGGAGGGAACGGCCACCTCGGGCAGGCCGGCGGTCATGAACTGCAACAGGGCCATCTGTGCCGTGGCGTCCTGCATGGCCACGCGGTCGGGGTCGAGGTCGGTGTAGCTGCGGCCCCGCTCGACTCCGCCGGTCTCGGGGTCGCGGGGGTGGTTCACGAGCACCTTCTCGGCGAAGGTGAGGCTCCGCCCCAGGCGCCGCCGACCGATCCCCACCCGCTCGGGGAGCGTGGCGTAGACGTCGTTGACGAGCTCGATCGGGGTGTGGGCGGCGACGGTCATGGGTCTGTGTCTGCCTTTCGGTGGCTTGGGGCTGGGGGCCCGGCTCAGGTGCTGTTGCCGGTCCCGGGGGTGGTGGTCGTCGTGGTGTTGAGCTGGTTGACGATGTCGGTGAGCAGGTCGGGATTGCGGATCAACACGATGACGTAGACGAGCGAGATGAGCGTGCCGATGATGCCGAGCACGATGGCCGTGGTGGCCAGGCCCTCGCCCTTCACCGCGCCGTTGGCCCGGGCGATGCGTTTGCGGGCCAGCACCCCCAGGGTGATGGCCGTGGGGCCGAGCACGATGCCGAAGATGCCGGCCACGCCGCACAGCGCCGCGAAGATGCCCGTGACCAGGCCACCGACGGCCATGCCGTCGTTCTTGGGGGCGGCCCAGGGGTTCGGTTGGCCCCAACCCTGCGTCGGCATACCGGGGTGCACGGGATAACCGGCGGGCGGGCCCTGGGCGCTCGGCGGCCAGGCGGGGTTGTACCCGGGGGGTGCGGCACCGGGGGCACCGGGCTGATCGCCGGGGAACGGCGGCGGGTAGTCGCCCGGGCCGGGATTCACCGGCGGTTGGTCCTCGGGCGGCAAGGGGTTGCCCCACGGGTCGCGGGGGACGTTGGCGCCGGTGCGGGGGTCGTCGCTCATGCGGGGAGCAGGTTACCGGCTCGGTGGGCCACCACCGGAGGCCGGATGCACTCAGGCCGTGGCCACCCGGCGGGCCGCCGTGTCAGCCAGGGACTCGGCCCGATCGCGCGGCACGATGTGCCAGAGGTGCGGGGTCTGGTCTTCCCATTCGGCCAGCAGGTCGAGGGCACGCCTCGAACCGCTGAGCTCGTGGTGGCGTTCCACGAGATAGCGCAGCTCGCCCAGCGCATCGTGGTCGGGTCGCACGACCTCGACCAGCGCGGGGTTCACGCGGGCCAGGATCCGCTCGGGTACCGGGTCCCAGACGAACGCCTGCCCACCGGTCATGCCCGCGCCGAGGTTGTAGCCCATTCGTCCCAGGACCACCACGGTGCCTCCGGTCATGTATTCGCAGCAGTGGTCGCCGACGGCCTCGACCACGGCGAGGGCTCCCGAGTTGCGAACGGCGAAGCGTTCGCCGGCGGCGCCGGCCACGAACAACTCCCCGCCGGTGGCGCCGTACAGGCAGGTGTTGCCGGCCAGCACCGTCGACGAACCGGTGTGGCGACGGTCGGCGAGGGTGGCGTCGTCGGCCGGCGGGCGGATGACGATGCGTCCGCCGCCCATGCCCTTGCCGACGTAGTCGTTGGCTTCGCCCACCAGCGTGAGCTCCACGCCGTGGCCGAGGAAGACCCCGAAGCTCTGGCCGGCCGAACCGTCGAGGCGCACCCGGGCCGTGCCCCGTGGCGGGAGACCTCCGTACTCGAGGGCGAGCGCGCCCGAGAGCGCAGCGCCGACGGAGCGGTCGCGGTTGGTGATCGGGTAGTGCAGGTCCACGTCGTCGGCGTCCCAGATGGCCCGGAAGGCGTCGGTCAGGAGTCGGTCGCCGAGGTCGGCCCTCGGGTCCTGCAGGTCGACGCGTTCGACGAAGCGGCGGGGCTCGTCTTCGTGCTCGGGCGGGTCGAGCAGGAACGACAGGTCGAAGCTGTCGATGCGACTGTCGCCCGTCGCCCGTTGGGTGAGCAGGTCGGTGCGTCCGATCACCTCGTCGAGGCGGCGGGCCCCGAGGGCGGCGAGGTGGTGGCGGACCTCCTCGGCCACGAACAGGAAGTAGGCGGCGACCCCTTCAGGTGTCCCGGTGAAGTTGGCCCGCAGATGGGGGCGCTGGGTGGCCACCCCGGGCTTGCACGTGTCGCGGTGGCAGGCCCGCAGCATGATGCAACCCTCGGCGATCATCGCCGCCGTCCCGAAGCTGTACTCGTCGGCTCCGAGCAGGGCCGCGATGACCACGTGCCGTCCGGTCTTGAAGCCGCCGTCCACCCGCAGCCGGACCCTCCCGCGAAGGCCGTTGTCGACCAGCGCCCGCTGGGTGTCGGCCAGACCGATCTCCCACGGCATACCGGCGTGCTTGATGGCGGAAAGGGGGCTGGCGCCAGTGCCGCCGTTGCCGCCGGAGATGTGGATCACATCGGCGAGCGCCTTCACCACACCGGCGGCGATGGTGCCCACGTTGTGGGTCGACACGAGCTTGACCGATACCTGTGCGGCGTTGACCTGTTTGAGGTCGTAGACGAGCTGGGCGAGGTCCTCGATCGAGTAGATGTCGTGGTGCGGGGGCGGGGAGATGAGGCCGACTCCCGGCTGGGTGTGGCGGAGGCGGGCGATCTCGGCCGACACCTTGTGACCGGGCAGCTGGCCGCCCTCACCAGGCTTGGAACCCTGGGCCATCTTGATCTGGAGTTCGTCGGCGTGGGCCAGGTACTCGGGGGTCACCCCGAAGCGGCCCGACGCGATCTGCTTGATGCGCGAGTTCTTGTCGTCGCGGCCCGAACCGCGGGTCTGGAATCGGGCGGGGTCCTCGCCCCCTTCGCCGCAGTTGGAGCGGCCGCCGATCAGGTTCATGGCCTGGGCCAGCGTCTCGTGGGCTTCCTTCGACAGTGAGCCGTGCGACATCGCCCCGGTGGAGAACCGATGGGCGATGTCCCGGATCGGCTCGACCTCGTCCAGGGTGATCGGCGGACCGACCGCTCCCCAGGTGAGGAGGTCGTTGAGCTCGGTGGGGGGTCGTTCGGTCACGAGGCGGACGAAGTCCTGGTACCGGTCGTAGCTCTCACCGGCGATGGCCCGTTGTAGGAGGTGGGCGGCGGCCTGGTCGACGGCCTGGGGGTCGCGCTCGGCCAGACGAGGTGTCTCGGCCGAGAGCGTGAGGACGTTCAGTGCCTGCGTGACCTCCTTCGAGTGGGCGTGGTATTCGCCGCCTTTGCGCACGCGGTAGTAGCCGGGTGAGTCGAGTGCGGGCTCGTCGGGGGCGAAGGCGTCGGCGTGGCGGGCCCGGCCGTCCTCGGCCAGTTCGAGCCAGCCGATTCCGCTTACGGGACTGGCCGTGCCGGTGAGGCAGGTGTCGACCACCTCGGGGGCCAGCCCGAGGACCTCGAACGTCTGCGCCCCTCGATAGGAGTCGACGGTCGAGATCCCCATCTTCGACATGATCTTGAGGACGCCGGCTTCGACAGCCGCCCGGAACCTTTCCTGGGCATCGGAGCTCACGAGGTCGCCGTCGGTGTCGGCGTCGGCTTCGGAGGCGACGGTCTGGAGGGCGAGGCGAGGGCATATGAGGTCGGCCCCGTAGCCCAACAGCGCCGCCACCGAGTGGGTGTCGCGAGCGTCGTCGGCGACGACCACGATGCTGGTGTCGGACCGGCGCCGGGTGGCGATCAGACGATGGTTCACGGCGCCGACGGCGAGGAGCGAGGGAATGGGGGCGTGGCGTTCATCGATCCCGCCGTTGTCGAGCACCACGACCGCGGCACCTTCGGCCACGGCCTGATCGACCCGGTCGGCCAGGTCGCGCACTGCGGTCTCGAGGGCCCCCGGTGCGTCGTCCACGGCGAAGGTGGCGATGAACCGGGCGGTGGGGAACGGGTTCAGTTCGCGGCGCAGCAGCGTGTCGACGGCCGACGGGTACACGAAGAAGGAGTCGAAGACGAGGAGGCGGGCGGCGTCGGCCCGCTCGTCGAGGAGGGGCGCCCGTGGACCGATGAGCGTGCGCAGGCTCATGACGAGGCGTTCCCGGAGGGGATCGATCGGCGGATTGGTGACCTGGGCGAACCGCTGCTTGAGGTAGTGGGCGACCGGGCGTGGTCGTCCCGCCATCGGCGGCAGAGGCGAGTCGTCGCCCATGGCGAAGGTCGGCTCGTAGGCGTCGCTGGCCATGGGCTTGAGCACCATGGCGAGCTCCTCTCGGGTGTAACCCTGCGCCACCTGCTGCACGGTGAGGTCGTCGGGAGGTTCGGTGACGGGCTCGCCCGATGCCATGGTGAAGAAGCCGTCACCCGCCCATGTCGCGTAGGGAGCCTGCTTGCCGGCGAGGTGGTCCTTCACGTCGTGATTGCGGACCACCCCGAAGTGGGGGCTCACGACGAGCATGTGGCCTGGTCCCAGCCGACCGCGATCGACGGCGCCATGGCCGGCCGTCTCGACCGCCCCCATCTCCGAGGCGCACACCACGAGGCCGTCCTCACACGCGGCGTAGCGCAGCGGTCGTAGGCCGTTGCGGTCGAGCACGGCGCCGACCCGGATGCCGTCGGTGAAGATGACCCCCGCGGGCCCGTCCCACGGTTCCATCAGGGCCGAGTGGTACTCGTAGAAGCCTCGGACCTCGGGGTCGAGGTCGCGCGTCTCCTCCCAAGCCTCGGGCACGAGCATGGCCATGGCGTGGCTCAAGCGGCGCCCGCCGCGAACGAGCAGCTCCGCCACTTCGTCGAGCTTGGCGGAGTCGCTGCCGCCGGGGTCGAGCACAGGGCGGAACAGCTCTTCGGGGCCGAGCCCGGCTGCGGCGGTGCCCAGGTGACTGCGGGCCCGCATCCGGTTCTCGTTGCCGGCCAGGGTGTTGATCTCGCCGTTGTGGCACAGCATCCGGAACGGTTGAGTTCGTTCCCAGGTGGGCAGGGTGTTGGTGCTGAACCGTTGGTGGAAGATGGCCAGGGGGGCCACGAAGCGTTCGTCGGCGAGGTCGAGGTAGAAGTCGGCGAGGGTGTCGGCGGCCACGAGACCCTTGTGCACGATGGTGCGAAACGAGCACGAGACCACGTAGGTGCCCTCGGTGGTGGTGTCGATGCGTCGACGCAGCCGGAAGGCCTGTCGTTCCAACTCCTCTGACGCCGGGTCGAACAACGGGTCGTCGCCCACCTTCGGCGCCAGCCCGGCGAGCCTTTCCCGGGTGGCGTCGGTGGGCCGGAACAGCGCCTGCACGATGCGGGGACGCGTCCGTACCGCCAGGTCGCCGAGCGCGCTGTCGTCGGTGGGTGGCGTGCGCCAATCCGCCAGTTCGAGCCCCTCCTCCAGCGCGAGCCGGGCGATGGTGGCGGACGGGTCGTCGCCGCGTACGAAGAGGACGGCCACGCCGACGCCGGTGCCGAAGATGGCGCTGGGGATGGTGGTGAGCAGCCCGGTGCCGTCCGAGGTGCGGGCGTCGGCCGCCACGGCGCCTCGATGCTTGACGTTGGCCAGCCCCGTGAGGGCGGCGGTGACGATGGATCGGCTGGGGCGGCCTTCGGCGTCGGCGACGAAGCCGATACCGCAGGCGTCGAGCTCACGCATGGCGAGCCTCCTGGGGCAACGAGTGGGATTGCTGTCGACCGGGGGTCTCCATCGCCGTTGGTGGGCGAGGCACCTCTGCCCCACTGCTCCCGGTCGGGCCCCTTCATCTTACCCGCCGATCGCTTCTGCAGACCTGTGGGTAGTGGGTCAGTTTGGCTCGGGCAGGGCCTGGGCCGTCCCGGCCGGGTCCCGGCCGGTACCTGGCAGCGATCGTGCTGACCGTCGCCCACCACGTCCCCCGCAACGACGACCTCGCTGTGCTCGACCCACTCAGCCCCGGCGCGGCCGCCGCGTGCCAGGAGTACAAGAACGGAAGGAACCCGGCGAACCACCTGCGAACGCTCCTGTGCCTCGGCGCGGCGGTGAGCTGGACCGTGGCGCTCGTGCACGCAACGCAGTGAACCGAACCCGGCAAGCACCCCGGTCTGACGGACGCCGGCCGTGAGGGCACGAGATCGACCGGTGGCCGCCGGCGGCTCGTCTGCGACCGCTCGCCAGTAGAGAGCGCCCCAGCCTGTCAGCCGGTGAAGGTCGGGACTGTTCCTGTGACCGGGGTGGCGGGGCCTCTGGGCACTGAGGTGGCTGGGATCCCCGGTCCTGTGCCTGGTGGGGCGGGAACGGGGGTCATGGTCTGGGTGAAGGGCGGGGAGGTGCTCGATTCGAAGCCTGGCGCTCCGAGGTAGGTCGCGGTGATGGTGTGGATGCCCGGTCCGAGGTCTGATGTCGTGAGCGACGCCTGGCCTGTGTCGTCGAGAGCCACAGTGCCGATCGGAGTGCCGTTGTCGTAGAAGACGACGCTGCCGGTGGGTCCGCCGACGCCGGTCACGATCGCGATGAAGGTGACTGGCGCGCCTGAGGTGGAGGGATTCGTGGAAGACGTGACGGTGGTGCCGGTCGTGACCGGTGTCGCGCACGCGGATCGGGTGATCGTGTTGGTGTCGAGGGTGACTGCGCCGGTGCGTGCGAGTGTGCGTCCATCGATCGTGGCGCCGGTCGTGACCGTGATCGAGGCCAGGGCCAGGATCGTGCC
>Ga0105047_10009291_pt1 | contig 16206 bp, 12 predicted proteins | sample MAT04_FD_78384 | JGI IMG/M metagenome (GOLD analysis project Ga0105047, IMG submission 78384) | Freshwater microbial communities from Lake Fryxell liftoff mats and glacier meltwater in Antarctica - MAT-04 (megahit assembly) | ecosystem: Environmental > Aquatic > Freshwater > Ice > Liftoff...
GACGTCTGAGAAAGGCTGTTGGGACTCGTTTCGCTCATCGTGGATTCGTGATTCATGGGTATCAGAAAGAACTCTGCTTTAGAAAGCTCCGGTTGCAAATTTTTTGCGCAGGCGTTCCCGGATCAAGATGGCGGTGATGTTCAGGAGGACGACAAGGAGAATCAGAAGCAGTGTCGTCGCAAAAACCATGGGCTTGGCTGCCTCGGAATCCGGCGACTGAAATCCCAAGTCAAAGATATGAAAACCGAGGTGCATGAATTTGCGTTCAAGGTGGACAAACGGAAATTCGCCATCAATGGGAAGACTGGGAGCAAGTTTCACCACACCGACCAGCATCAGGGGGGCCACTTCCCCGGCTCCGCGGGCCATCGCGAGGATCAACCCTGTGAGAATGCCTGGCACGGAGGCTGGAAGAACGATACGCTGAATGGTTTGCCACTTGGAGGCTCCACAGGCCAGAGACCCTTCCTTCATCCCGCGAGGAACAGCCGCAATGGCTTCCTCGGTGGCCACAATCACCACGGGAACTGTCATGAGTGCCAGCGTGAGAGCCGCCCAAAAAATGCCGCCCGTCCCGAAGGTGGGGGTTGGCAAGTAGTCAGAAAACAACCAGCGATCCAGCCCACCTCCGACAAAATAAACAAAAAACCCGAGCCCGAAGACACCAAAAACAATGGAGGGAACCCCGGCCAAATTATTAACCGCAATGCGAACCGATCTCACAAGAAATCCCTGTTTGGCATATTCCCGCATGTAAATCGCCGCCAGCACCCCAAAGGGCACGACGGCGATGCTCATGAGAAGCGTCATCACAAACGTTCCAAAAATCGCAGGAAAGATCCCGCCTTCCGTGTTGGCTTCACGCGGCTGCCCGCTCAGAAAACCCCAGATGTTGTGAAGAAAAATCCCTGTCTTTTGAAGGAGGCCCAGGTTGTTGGGCTGATAAAATCCGACCACTTCGGAGATGGGTTGGGTTTTGATGGTGCCATTCGGTGCGCGGAACGTGATTTTGGCTCCCTGCTGTTCCTGACGAAGGGTCCGGGCTTTTGTGGCCAGTTCTTCATACTGGGCCTCAAGTTTCGCGATCTGTTCCACGGATTCCGGCGATCCTCCGCCTTTGACTTTGAGTTCGTTGATTTGGGAGTTGATGCGGCCAATCTGGATTTTTTCAATCTGACGAATTTCATCCCGCAGGGAGTTGCTGATTTTGACCGCTTTGGCCAAGCCGGAGGAAAACTCATTATTCCCCGCTGCTTCGATTTTCGTGCCGTCGGCCAGGGTGAGGTCCAAGGGAAAAACAAAGGCATCGCCATACTCCATGCGTTCGATGGCATAGATGTCCTTGGGCAGATCCCGTTTTTCAATATCCACCCGGCTGACAAATGCGAAGTTGAGTCCGTAGATGTCCTTGTTTCCGACGAAGTATTGGACTTCCTTCTGATCGGCTTCGACTTCACCAGTTTTTGTGAGGATGGGGACCCTTTTCGTGCGGGTCTGCACGATTTCCCCTGCGAAGGATTCCCCTCCCCCCGGGACCGGGTTGTTGATCCCGGCCTTGAGCGTGACCTCATAAACTTTTTTTGGCCAGAAAACCGGAATGCCATTTGCGACGATGATCCCAAGAAGCCCGACAACCATCAGGAGACCAATGGTGAGCCCCATGGCTGTCAGCCAAACAAAAGGTTCTCCCGCCGCAGCGTGCGTTCGGGTGAGAGAATCGTCTTTATGCGTCGCGTGCATGGGTTAGACGGTTTTGTATTTCTCCCGAAGATGTTGACGGAGAATTTCCGCGACGGTATTGACAACAAAGGTGAGGAGGAAAAGGACCAACGCCCCAAAAAACAGTGTCCTGTATAGCGTGCCATGGTGAGGGGCTTCGGGGAGCTCCACGGCAATGTTTGCAGAAAGCGTCCTCATGCCAGAAAAAATATTCCATTCCATGATCGGCGTGTTGCCAGTGGCCATGACAACAATCATCGTCTCACCCACGGCCCGGCCCAAACCAATCATGAGGGCAGAGAAGATGCCGGCAGAAGCGGTCGGAAGAACCACCCGCATGGCAGTCTGCCAGCGGCTGGCCCCGCAGGACATTGAGGCCGTCCGCAAGGAGGCCGGCACGTTGGAGAGGGCATCCTCGGAAATCGTGAAGATAATTGGGATCACCGCAAATCCCATCATAAACCCAACCACCAAGGCGTTGCGTTGATCAAACGTGGCTCCCGTGGCCGCTGGCCACCAATAACGAAAGTCGGCCACTTGTTTTCCCGTGGTCGGGTCAGTGGTGACAAAGACGATGCGCTCAAAAAGCGGGCCCAGATTCCAGAGGATGCCGCCAAAGATAATAAGGATGGGAATAAAAAAGGCCCACTCCGTGCCAGGACGAATGAATTTGCGGAGTTGGATTGGCAGGGAGCTCCACACCAACCCAAAAATGGCGGCGGCAAGCGGCAGTCCGGCCGTCACCAAAAGCAGGGAGGGGATGCGGGTCTCGATGAGCGGGGCAATATAAATGGCTGCCAAAAACCCAAGAACCACGGATGGAAGAGACGCCATGATTTCCATGGTGGGTTTGATGATAGTGCGGGATCGGGAATCAAGGAACTGGGAGGTGTAGATCGCCGCGAGCAGGGCAATCGGCACTGCAAAAACCATGGCGTAGAGCGTGCCTTTTAGCGTGCCAAAGATGAGGGGCACCAAGGAGTATTTGGGTTCAAAATCATCACTTCCCCCCGTGCTTTGCCACGTCCAGCGCGGCTCGGAGGCGCCCTCATACCAGAGTTTGCCAAACAGCGCCCGCCAACCGGAATCAGGATGTGGGTCATCGAGCTCAAAAAAATGAAGTTTATTTTTATCGTCCAGAAAAACAATGCTCTGATACTTCCCATCGATCACCGCATTAGTGGCCGTAAAAGGCAGGGTCTCTTCCCAGCGGACGGTTTCGGTGGTGGAAAACCGCAAAGAGGCACGGTCTCCTCCGCCAATAAGGAAGGCCTTATTTCGGAGGGTGCTGACCAAGTAGGTCGGGCTGGCACCCAGCGCCGGAAATTGGTGGATCTCACCAAAGAGCCTCGCGCTTCCACCTTCGGGATAAAACAAACTGAAGAGCCGGTTTTCGCCGGAGTCACTGCCAAAAACAATCGTCACATCGCCAAACAAGAATTGGGCCACCGAGATCTTGGAATCGGCCAAATCCTCGAAGGGCCGGAAGGTTTGAAGGACTTTGAACCCCCGGTCACCATCAGGAACCAAAAACATCACACTGCCATCCTCGGTGATCACGATGACCCCCTCTCCGGTGCCTGGCACGAGGATATTGGAGGGCCGTCCGGTGAGAAGCGGCGTCAGATCATACGTGCCGGCAAGCTCTTCTTTTCCGTGGCCCATGAGGCTGCGTTTTCTTGTGTAGAGAGAGGCGGCAACCGTGTTGGCATCATCGCTGGACTGCATGGCGACGACAACTTTTTGGCTGCCGGAGTCTCCATAGGCAATAGCCAGCACCGGGTTTCCGGGTTCACCGATCTTCTGAAACGCGGTGGCTTGGGGGGAGGCCGTGACGACCTGACGACCAGCTTTTTGTGTGGCAGAATAACCCGGCGAAACGATGGTGAACATGCCGTCATTTGTGCCAAGAATCAATCGCTGCTCGCGTTTGTTGATGCTGGCTGCCGTGACCGTGTGGGGTCTCGAATCGCCAAAATCCACTGCGATGTCCTCAATTTTTCCTGATTCGAGATCGACAAAAAGCATGCTGCCATCGGGCTCGACAAGAAAGGGTTTTGCTCCCCACTCGTCCACACCAAGAATCGAAAATTGCCCTGCTGGCAATTGGATGCTCTTGATCTCCCGAACCGCAGCGGACTGAAAGAGGGGGAGGATTTGAACAAAGATAAAAACGAAGATGCCAAAGACGCAGGAAACAACGAGGACCCCGCCCAGCTTGATAAACAGGGTCATAAACCGATCCAGAAACAGTGTGCCTGGAGAGGTCTGAAACCGGGATTTATCGGCCGGATCGTTGGTGAAAACGGGTGGCATGCGTGAAGAAGTCCGGTGGGGTATCCCTCAACATCCCTGCCAGTATGGACCCGTCAGAGAGCGAGGGTGCCGGGGTGTTTATTGAGAAAGGCCGGCGATGACCTCTTCGGTTTTTTCCTTTGGCAGGGGAAAGTATCCATCCTTGACCACAACCTCTTGCCCGGCTTTGGAGAGAACAAATTTGAGAAACTCCAAGGTCAGTTTATCGATGGGCTCGCCGGGCTTTTTATTCACGTAAACAAGCAAAAAGCGAGCGAGCGGGTAATCCCCGCTCAAACAATTGTTGTATTCCGGTACCACAAACTGCCCATCCTCATCGCCAAGTGGCACGGCCACAACATCCGATGTTCTGTAGCCGATTCCGGAGTAACCAATCGCCGAAAGGTCACTGGCCACGCCCTGAACGACAGCGGAGGAGCCGGGCTGTTCTTTGACGGTGGGTTTATAGTCGCCTTTATCCAAGGCTTCGTCTTTGAAGAACCCATACGTGCCGGAGGCGCTATTACGGCCAAAAACCGAGACTGGCATTGCTGCCCAATCGCCGGTCAGACCAAGTTGGCCCCATGTGGTGATGTCTTCCCCGCCACGTTTCCTGGAGCTGGAAAAGATGCCGTCCAATTGTTTCATTGTCAGGCCTTTGATGGGGTTGTCCTTATTGACGAAAACTGCGAGAGCATCGATGGCCAGAGGGACCTCTGTGGGCTTGTAGCCGAATTTTTTTTCAAAATCATCAATCTCTGAAGACTTCATAGGACGGCTCATGGGTCCAAGCTGGGCGGTGCCCTCGATCAGCGCGGGGGGAGCCGTGGAGGAACCTTTTCCCTCAATTTGGATCACCACGTTGGGGTATTCCTTTTTGAAGCCTTCGGCCCACAGCGTCATCAAATTGTTCAGCGAGTCAGAGCCAATGGAGTTGAGGTTGCCGGTCACGCCGCTGGTGCGCTCGTAGGTGGGGATTGCGGGGTCCACTTCCACCTTTTCAGCAAAGCTGGAGGCGAGGCAAGAGAGGAGAGTGAGGGACGTGGTGAGCAGGAGTTTTGGTTTCATAGCGAAGAAAAAACAACGTGGGCAGATCGATGAGGAGGCATCAATGCACACAATGTGACAAATTTGTCACAATGCGATTCTTGGCGCCCAAGGAAGGAGTTAGTCATGGAGAGAGAGAAGGAAAGCTTTAAAGGCAGAAACCCCGGCGTCAACATCAGAGATTGCGATCCATTCGTCGGCGGTGTGGGCCTGAGCGATTGAGCCCGGCCCGAGCGCGATTGCAGGAGTCCCTTTTTGACCAAAAGACGCCGCATCGCAAAACCAGGGGGCTGATGTTGTTGGGATTCCCACATTTTCCAGAGATTGGATGATGGCGTGAGCGGGGTCGGTGAAAAGTGGTGGGGAGATCTTGGCCTCCATACTGACCGAGGGGTGGGCTGATGCAAAAGTGCTGAGAAATCCCTTCACATCAAACCCCGGAACAATCCGCATATCGATTTCGGCATCGCAATAATCGGGAACAATGTTGATTTTTGAACCTCCGCGAATGGTTCCGATGCTTATCGTGGACTTGCCCAGGACAGGGTCCAGGATTTTGGCGGACGCGCGATCAAAGGCCACCTGGAGGGCGGACAGGGTGGTCATTGCCGAAACGATAGCATTTTCTCCAGCCTCCGGGGTGGACGCGTGGGAACTGCGGCCGCGCGCTTTGAGGGTCACCCAGCACGCCCCTTTGTGGGTGTGGACGGCACGCATGCCAGTGGGCTCGCCCACAATCACGAAATCAAAAGCTTCTTGTTCGGCGAGCGCCAAGGAGCCCAACAACCCGGCCTCTTCTCCCATCAATCCCGCAAACCATATTTCATGACTCAATTCGCAAAGCTGACCGGAAAGCTCCTGTAGTGCCCCCAACATAGCAGTCATAGGACCTTTGGTATCCGAGGCCCCACGGCCCCACACTTTCCCGTCCCGGACCTCCGCGAGAAACGGGTCAATCGTCATTCCCAAGACACTCACGGTGTCCGTGTGGGGAGCCAGCAGCAGCCGCGGTTTGCCAGGCTGGCGGGAGGGAAATTTTGCAATCACGTTGGGGCGACCAGGGCGCACCTCGCGCAATTCGACTTCCGCATCAAGACCCTGCAAGTAAGTCTGCAAGTAGTCCGCGATGACGCCCTCCCCCGCAGCCTGAATGCCGGGGTCGCCATCCGGATTCACACTGGGAATCCGTATGAGTTCTTGCAACAACTGGAGATGCGGAATCTTCATTTTTGGGTCGTGAGATACCACTCCACAAAGCGGGGAATCCCCAAGGAGATCGGCACCTTGGGATTGTAGCCCAACAGAGCCCGAGCCTTGCTGATGTCCGCGCAGGTCAACGGCATATCGCCCTGCTGCTCGGGCAAACGCTCGATCACCGCCTTCTTGCCCAAAGCCAACTCGATCTCAGAAATTAACTCCGAGAGGGTGGTCGTCATACTTTCCCCCAGATTGAAAATTTCAAAAGGCGACCGCCGATAGGACAGCGCGCCCATCACTCCTTGAACGATGTCATCCACATACGTGTAATCCCGCCGCGTGGTGCCGTCCCCATATTGTTGGATTGGACGATCGTGGTAGATGCTGTCCGTGAATTTATGAATGGCAAGGTCCGGGCGTTGCCCCGGGCCATAGACCGTAAAAAATCTCAGGCAAACAACCCCAAGACCATAAAGGTGGGAGTAATTTCCGCAAAGATGTTCCCCGGCGAGTTTGGTGGCCGCATAGGGGCTAAGTGTCTGAGGAAGCGGGAGATCCTCAGAGAATGGAACCTTGCGGGCCAAACCATACACCGAGGAGCTGGAGGCAAAAAGAAACCGGCTGACGCCACCCTGCCGGGAGGCTTCCAGCAAGTTGTTCGTCCCGACAATGTTGGTTTCGATGTAGGCTGCGGGATTTTCAAGCGAGGGTCTCACGCCGGCCCTCGCGGCAATATGAACAACAGCATCAAAATTTCCACCGACCAGGATTTTGTTGACCGTATCGACATCGCAAATATCCCCCTCGACCACTTGGGCTTTGTCTGAGAAATCCGCAATGTTTGCCTCCTTGATTGACCGGGCATAGTAGTCATTAAAATTATCCAGGGCGCACACGGTATGGCCGTCTTTCAAACAGCGGCGAATCACATGGGACCCAATAAAGCCGGCTCCCCCGGTCACAAGAATTTTCATTCCGATCAAACTAGCCGCCCGGAGAAAACTCCGGCAAGGTCATTCTCAAAATCCCGCTTTCTCATTTGACGGTGGACGGGTATCGGCGTATTTGCAGTGGACATGCAAGACAGTGAAAAAGAAGATCGGTTTATTCGAGCGGTGCTCATCGGGGGTGCTTCGTTGGTGGTGGCAGGCGCACTGGCCTTTGCCACCATCGTGGCCGTGATGGTCAGCTACAATTTTAACATCCTAAGTTGGATGGAATAGCCGGCTCGATTGCCGCGCCTTCATCAAGGGCCGCGCATAAACACCCTCCGAGCATGATGATGATGCCGGAGAAATACACCCACATCAGCACGAGCATCATTCCCCCCACGGCCCCATAAAGCCCGTAGTTCACGAAATTTGGGAAAATATTCACAAAAACCACCTGACACGCTTGCAGTGCCACCGTCACAAGCAAAGCCGGGAACCAAACCTGACGAAAATAGACCTTTCGGCGGGGTGCCAGCTTGTAAAGCAGTGTGAAGGAATAAAACAACACGGCCCCTCCCAGCACGTAACGACTCACGTCAAGAAGCAGCGAGGCCAAATGAAAATCCGCCAGGGGGAAGTGCAGTTGCAGAAAATCTCCGGCATACCTCAGGACTTGACCAAGTCCCTGCAAAATGGCCGGAATCAGAATCCCTGCAAAAAGTGCGCTGGAGATAATACCCAGCATCGCAAGATTCTTTAATGGCATCTGCCACCAGGGAATCTCAACCGTGTGCCAAGCCCGGTTTACCCCGCGCACCAGAGCCTGAAAAAATCGCAGGGAGCACCACAACAAGATCGCTGCCGAGGCCAGTCCAACTCCCCGGCGTGACGCCTCCAACGCCGTAACCATCTCCCAGAGCACGTTTTGCTGGCTTTTCTCAAGCGGCATGACCGCATCAATAGCCTTCACGATTTCGTTACCGTCAAGAAAGTGTGACCCCACGGTGAGCATGAGCGTCAGCATCGGGAACAGAGAGAACAGGACATAATATGCGAATGACGCCGCACGTTGTTCTCCATCAATTTCGCCGTAAAGGCGGAAGGTTTTTGCGGTGACTTTCCAGATCGGGCTCAAGACCCTAAGAACTTCCTTTGCCATTCTGCAGCGTAACAAAACCAACAACCCGGTCACATGAAAAGCAAAAGCGCCGGGAATTGCTCCCCGGCGCTTTTTTTAACCAGTCAGAAATGACTGAGCTTATTCGGTAACCACAGTGATCAAGGCAGACTTTTTGGGAGCATCTTTGCCTTTTTCGCCTTTGTCACCACACTTGTCGCCACATGTTCCGGCAATTGCCGAAAGAGAGGCCACACCAACACATACTGCTGCAATTAGGATAGTTTTCATTACGGGAACAAGATTGCCCAATATTTTGGCGAGTCAAATTTTTTTTATTTTTTTATTTAGTGACTTCGCGCACATAAACATTCACCTGTCCATCGGCCGACTTGCGAACCTCGGTGATCTGAAACGGCCTCTTGGAGTCCCGTGAGAATGTGGACCCCTCGGAGGGAGGATTGGAGCCGGCCGGGAACTCCGCAATGATTCGGATGTTGGAGGTTCGACCCTTGAGCCCCAACGTCTCTGCGACGGCGGCTTGGGAGCGCAGGACCGCCCGGTTTTGGCCGGAAGCTGTCACCACAAAGCTGCCCTGCAAATAAATGCGCTCCCCGCTTGTGCCTCGATCAGCCAGATCCGGGGCATCCTGAACACCAAGCAATCGCCCGCGGGGCATCTGCCCGGCATCGTAGGTCGGCCACGAACCACCCGCCGTGGATGCGATGGAAGGCGGCGCAGCCGCAGGCGTAGGAGTGGGGGTCGGCTCGGTCGGCGTGGCCTCAACAACCACGGAAGGTGTTGGTGCGGGTGTTGGCGTCGGCTGGACGGGCTCAGGAGTTGGTGCCGGGGGGGTGTCACTCTCACTTACGGCGAGGGGCCGTTCCACGCGCACAAGTTGAGGCAGCGGCCTTGCCTGGGTTGGAACCTGGGCGGTTGTGGTGTCATCGCTCAACCCCGTCCTTCTTTTGAAGGAGGCCAGTTTTTGAGTGGCCTCGGTCACAAGTCCGGTGTTCACCACAGGAAGGCCCATGGCGACATTCAGCGTTTTGGGAGGCTCCAGGGAAAAGGTGCCAGGGCCACTGGTTGTGGCGTAGCTTCCATAAACAATAGGGATCGCCGTGAATTGCATCCTGCCATCGTCCAGGCGCTTGACATTAAGCAGAGCTGACAAGTCCAGCCCGCGGTTCAATTGAAGGTCCAATCCTGTCAGCAACATCCGGTGCAAGATCGGCACCACCTTGGCGTCCGCCGTAAAAACATGCTCCAACAAAACATTTTTGTTCTGCTTGGCCTCCGCGACAACCACAACGCCCGACGGAAAAAAATCCGTCTCCTTGAGTTCGTAAGAATCCAAGATGTTAAAGTCCCCGATCACGTAGGTCACGAGATCTGGCGCTAATTTGTAGTTTCGGATAAAATCTCGAAGGAGTTGTTCGTTTTGACGATCCAACTCACGCGGCGTCATCGCACTATACTTCGCGATCAATTTGTCCGGATTCAGGAATTGACCGCGCGGGGCGGAGGTCAGCTCGAAGCGTTTGGTGGGATCCAGCTTTTTGAGGCGCGTGAGCAAGGAATAGCTGATTGCTTTTTCCGGATGACCAAAGACATAAAAGCTCCCGATCCAGCATCCAATGGCAACCCCAATGAGAAGCAGAATGACAATGGTCCAAATAAACAAATCCGTGGCCACTCCTTTCGAGCGGGAACGCCTTCCCTCTCCCTTAAGAATTTCTGATTTGGGGCCTTTGTCGAATGCCATGAGTTTCCGAAATTTCAGGATCCCTGAGCTCCGGCCTCAAACGAAGTTCCGCAGCCACAACTCCGGGTCGCCCGGGGATTGACAATCCGGAAGCCAGTTCCCGTCAGATCATCGGAATAATCCAAGGTGCAGCCCTCCAAATACGACCCGCTTTCTTGGTCCACAAAAACTTTCACCCCCTCCTGCTCAATGACATCATCCCCGGAATGAGGCTCCCCCAGCGTCATCGAATATTGCATTCCGGCACAGCCTCCGCGCTCAACCGCAAGCCGTAATCCCTGGTCGCCAAGGACCTCTCCTTTTTCACGAAGGAGTGAAGCCAATCCTTGAGTTGCTGCTGAAGTCACAATAATCACACTTCTTCCTTAGTTGCGGAAACGCTTGAAGTCAACGAATGTGATAAAAAATGGCGCAGAACCCTCTCTTGATGGTTCGCGCATTGACAACCCCCATCCTCTCAGCAAGAATATTCCATCGGTTTTTCATCCAATGGTGGTCGTAGCTCAATGGTAGAGCTCCAGATTGTGGTTCTGGCTGTTGCGGGTTCGAGTCCCGTCGATCACCCCATGAAAACCGCTATGATAGAATCCAGATAACCGCCGTCTCTCATGATGATACCCAATCGACAAATTGTCTGGATTGCCGCGTTGTTGGCTTTTTTGGCTCTGGGCGTTTTTTGGGTCATGAACGTGCGGCCGGGATCTTCGGGGGAACTTCGCAAAAATGTTGCCGCGTCAGCGCCAGCCATGATTCCGGGCGGGCTGCGCGTGGCGGCTTCAGGGATCGCCGCGATTGAGCCAGTGATCGGGACGACGAATCCCCGGCTGACATTTTCAGACGATCCCGCCGATCCGGCTTTGCAAATATTTCCCTTCTACAAACGCGCCCATGTGGTTTCCCTGGCAAGGAGTTTAGATTTGACGCCTCCGAATCCCAACGAGCGGGATGAAGCGGCCCGCCGGTTTCTATTTAACCTGTTCCCTGACGTGAAACTTGTCGGCCAGGTGGAACGGTTGGAGACTCTCGGTCAGGGTAGGACCGTGTATTACGGGTCGCTGGAAAATATCCCTGGGGGAGACTTTATTTTGGCCGTTCAAAACGATGCCATCGCGGCCTCGTTCACGACACCCGGAATGGGGATTTATCAGATCCGCACCGTGGGGAATGGTTTTTATTCTGTGATTGAGCTTGATCCCGCCACGCTGCCGCACTGCGAACTCTCTCATGGGGTGGCCGCAACCCCAAAATCCCCCGAGGAGCTGCAAGAACTCCGTCTTCGCACCGCCCTTATCCAATCCCTGGCCGATACTGCCGCGGCCCCCTTGGATGGCTCGGAATATGGCGGCGTGGGCCAGCAAGGCGGCTCGGAAGAGGGGCTGACGTTTCAGACTATCGATGTGCTGGTGGTTTTTACAACAAACGCAAAAACGGGCGCCGGGGGGCTGGCCGGGATAGTGACCTTGATCGACTTGATGGTGGCGCGCGCCAACTCGGTTTACATAAATAGTGAAATTGGCCTTCGGCTGCGCATGGTCAAGAGTCAAGAGGTCGCCTACAACGAGGTTAGTAATGAAGCCGACCTCACGACCATCCGAAATGGCACAGGGGCCTTTTCGGGGATAGCGGCTTTGCGAAACACCAACGGTGCAGATTTGATAGCGCTTATTAATACGGGATCCGGAGGCCTGGCCTATCTCTACAATGGATTGGCTACCAGTGGGTTTTCCGTGTCAGGCTATGCGGGTTCCGAATCGACCTTTGTTCATGAGATCGGCCACAACTTGGGCTGCCTTCATGATCGGGAGAACGCCAATGCAAGCAGTGCCCTGTATCCTTACGGATTCGGCTGGCGGTTTTCCCCGTCTGCCGGAGCGGAATTCAGCTCCGTGATGGCCTATGCTCCAGGTGTCCGAGTGCCTTATTTTTCCAATCCCGACGTGACCTACATGGGCGTGCCAACTGGAGTGCCCATCGGACAAACGAACCAGAGCCATAATGCCCAGGTCATTCGCAATACCCAAGCTGCGGTCGCAGCCTTTCGCAACCCTGGTGGCAACACCCCGCCTGTGGTCACTTTGAACGCCCCCGCCTACGACTCGGAAATTAGCGCTTTGGATTCCGTGTCGCTGGCAGCAACCGCTTCGGATTCCGATGGCACGGTAACCGAAGTTCGGTTCTACCGCCTCAGAAGTGATGGGACCTTTGATCGTTCCGGGATTCCTTCCACCTCTCTGACCACTGACACAACCAGTCCCTACTCCCACTTGGAGACATCCGTCCCAGCCGGGTTCTGGACCTATGCCGCCGTGGCTTGGGACAATGCGGGAGCCTTCAGCGCCAACACCGTCAGCGTTTCGGTCCTTCCCCACTATGTCTATACGAAATTACCGATTCCATCGGGAAAAACCTCTGCCACCCCCAAGGCCATCAATGAGATCGGAACGGTGGTTGGTTTTGCCCACAATGGAAATGAAGCCGCAACCAACACCCAGGCCGCCTCATGGACGGGAGGGGTTCTCACCTTGTTGAATCCCCTCTCGGGAGATAGCGGTGCCCAAGCGCTTGCCATTTCGAACACGGGCGTGGTTTATGGTAGTTCCATCAGCAACTCCGGGGTCAAGCGGGCGGTGCGCTGGCAAGGCAGCGTGAACCCCTCGGATCTTTCTGGATTTAGCTCCAGCTTCCTCGCCGATGAGGCTACTGGGGTTGATGAGTTGGGACGGGTTTTTCTGGCAAGATTGAACACAACTTCTCAGCTCTACACCGGCTCCGTTTCGACATCACTGGGATCAAACCGAAGGATCGCTTCCGCTTCCAACACGGGGCAAAGCGCCACAGGGATTGATTATGAATTTGGACCAAATGCCTGGCGTGCGCTGCGGTGGCTGAATGGAGCCGGAACCCAGCTCCCCGCACTCTCAGGTTTTTTCAGCAGTTGGGGGTTTGGGATTAACCGCTCAGGGACGGTGGCCGGCCTTTCAAGTCCCGCGTCAGGTTGGAGCACCACAACCAGCCGCCCCACCGCTTGGCTGGCGGGCAGCACGACGGCCACAGATCTTGGCAGCTTCGGGGCAGTTGGAGGTCTCGCTTATGCCGTCAACAACCAGAACGACGTGGTCGGATCTGCCACGGATCCGGTCCGAGGCGGGCAGGCTTTTCTCTGGCGCGGAGGAGGCTTGTTGGATCTTAACAAGCTGGTCTTAGTTCCAGATGGGATTCTTCGATCAGCCCGCGCCATCAACAACCGCGGACAAATCGTGGGAACCGGCTTTGTGGGCACCGTTCAAATCATGTTCTTCCTCAATCCCCTCCCCGGCCTGCGTCATGACCATTGGTTGGCGACCCATTTCACCCCTGCGGAAATCGATGCCGGGTTGATCACCGGTGACCTTGCGGACGCTGACAATGACGGCTTATCGAACCTGCTGGAACGTGCCCTCGGATTGAATCCCCGCCTTGCCTTCCAATCCGCAAATGGTGCCTCCCCAACAGCTGAAGTCGGAAGTGACGACCGCCTCTACTTCAGCTATCGCCGCCTGAGACCACCCCGCGACATCGAATACTCCCCCAAACTCTCCACCACCCTCCAGGCTGAGAGCTGGAACCCGGCTTTGCTCGAAACCTTCAGCGTGGAGACCATCGATTCCGAATTCGAGCAAGTCATCGTCCGCACCATCGCACCCCTCTCCGCACAAGACCGGGCCTTCATTCGCTTGGAAATCGCCCGCTAGCCTCCGTTTCGGAGAACTTTGTTGGGACCGCCCCACCCCACAGATTTCTTGGACTTGATTTTTGACATGATGGCCCTCGCCTGCTAATTCAAATGAAGTGTCCAGGAGGAATGCTGAATAAAAATGATGACTTGGCAAACCTATCTGGGAGTGATGGCGGGGGGCGCGGCGGGAGTGGGAGCCCGACTCTTTTTGTCGAACTATATCGCGAACCAGTTCGGCCAATCCTTCCCCTGGGGGACGCTGATTGTTAACGTTTCCGGATGCTTTATCATCGGGTTATTCAGCGGAATCACCGGCCCTGATGGCCTATTCATGACTTCCCCTTTGGTTCGGCAGATCATCACCATTGGAATCCTTGGCGGATTTACCACCTTTTCCGCCTTCAGTTTGCAGACCATCAGCCTGCTTGCAGATGGGGAATTTTTTTATGGGGCCTCCAATATTGTCGCAAGCCTTCTGTTTTGCTTGGCTGGCACTTGGCTGGGCCTCGCGATGGCCGGACTCCTTCAACCAAAATACCTATGACCCTACCAGAAGATGCCATGATGCTCTTAAAAATCTGATGCCCGCAATCACCAATAATTGGCTGTTCTGGTCGCTCCTCTCCGCACTTTTTGCGGGTGCGACGGCCGTGCTCGCAAAGGTCGGCGTCGAAGGGGTTAACTCGAACCTCGCCACCGCCATTCGCACGTCCGTTGTCCTTGTGTTCACCTGGGGACTTGCCACGGTTGCAGGTTCGATAGGGTCGATTGGCGGTTTGTCGACGCGGACATGGATATTTTTAGTGCTTTCCGGCCTTGCCACGGGCCTGTCGTGGGTTTGCTATTTTCGGGCCCTCCAATTGGGAAAAGCATCGCAAGTTGCCCCAATCGACAAATTGAGCGTCGTATTTGTCATTGTTCTGGCGGCAGTATTTCTCCATGAACCGGTGTCATGGCATCAGTGGCTCGGCGGCGGGCTAATTTTCTGCGGGGCTCTTGTGCTTGCTTGGTCATAAGGAACGCCCCATGTCTTTTTGGGTTCTGCTTTCTTGGGTGGCCCGCGTAGGATGCCAGGTCATGGACAAAGCAAATATGGAGAACATGGGAGCTGGCAATGGCGAGATCGGATTGTGTCAGAGCGAGAGGTCTGCCACGGAATGACCTCACGTTTGCAATTTGAGCTTCAGGCGCGGGCAACCGGTTCTGCCGCGAGGGCGGCGGTGTTTCGTACGTTGCACAATGAGGTGCTCACGCCCTTATTTATGCCGGTCGGCACGCAGGCGACGGTGAAAGCCCAGCTCCCGCAGACGTTGGAAGATTCCGGGTCACAAATCCTGCTTGCGAATACGTATCATTTGATGCTTCGTCCGGGACGGGAGGTTTTTCGTAAGATGGGAGGGATTCACCGCTTTATGAGTTGGAAGCGTTCGGTGCTTACGGATTCGGGGGGGTATCAAATTTTTTCATTGCCGCATTCCCGCTCGATGACTGAGGAGGGGGCCGTTTTTCAAAGTTACACGGATGGCCGCTCAATTCTTTTAAGTCCGGAGGTTAGTATTGGCGCTCAAGTGGATATTGGCAGTGATATCATGATGGCGCTGGATCAGTGCGTGGCATCCACGGCGGAGGAATCGGTGGCGCGTGCGGCGCTGGAACTCACTCACCGCTGGGCAAGCCGCAGTCTGGCGGCGCGGGGGGATTCCCCGCAGGCCATGTTTGCGATTGCGCAGGGCGCACTTTACCCTGACCTGCGAAAACAAAGTGTGATGGGGCTATTGGAACTTCCTTTTGATGGCTATGCGATTGGCGGCCTTGCCGTGGGTGAAGGCAAAAATGAGCGAGAGGACATCTGCGGCTTCACCGCAGATTTGTTGCCATCTGACAAACCCCGCTACTTGATGGGGGTCGGAACCCCTCTGGACATTTTGGAGGCGGTTCACCGGGGGGTTGACATGTTTGATTGCATTATCCCCACCCAAGTGGCGCAGCGAGGCGGCGTCTTCACATCGCGCGGATATCTGCAGCTTCGGCGGGGGGTTTACAAATTCTCTGACGAGAAACTGGACCCGACCTGTCATTGTCCGACATGCGAAAGATATTCCCGCTCCTATCTTCACCATCTCACAAAAACCAAGGAGACCCTCGGCTGGCAATTACTCGGGAAACACAATTTTCATTTTTATCACCGCCTCATGCGGGAAATGCGGGCCGCGATTTTGGAAGACACTTTTCTTTCCTTCTATCACGAAAAACGTGCCTTTCTGCATGAGGAGGACCTCGATAATCCTGTCATCGCCCAAAAATCTAAAAAACCGAAACGACTGAGTTTGGGGCACTACGAAATTCACAAAGCCTGGGAAGGATTTGCGAGTATCCGTCATATCCACTCGGGAGAAATCATGCATGCCCGCACCCCTCC
>Ga0105047_10009295_pt1 | contig 16200 bp, 15 predicted proteins | sample MAT04_FD_78384 | JGI IMG/M metagenome (GOLD analysis project Ga0105047, IMG submission 78384) | Freshwater microbial communities from Lake Fryxell liftoff mats and glacier meltwater in Antarctica - MAT-04 (megahit assembly) | ecosystem: Environmental > Aquatic > Freshwater > Ice > Liftoff...
CACCTACGGCACCCAGGTGCTGATGAACGTCATCAACGAGATGGGCGCGCTGCCCACGCGCAACCACCGCGACGTGGCCTTCGAAGGCGCCAAGGACATCTCGGCCGAAGCCATGGCCACGCCGCGCGCCACCGACGGCAAGAAGCCGCTGGTGACGAACCAGGCCTGCTTCGGCTGCACCATCGCCTGCGGCCGCATCCAGAAGATAGACCAGGGCCACTACACGGTGAAGAACCAGCCGCAGTACTGGGGTGCTTCGGGCGGCCTGGAATACGAAGCGGCCTGGGCATTGGGCGCAGCCAACGGCGTGAAGGACCTCGACGCGCTGCAGTACGCCAACGTGCTGTGCAACGAACACGGCATGGACCCCATCACCTTCGGCGCCACCATCGGCGCCGTGATGGAGCTCTACACCCTGGGTGTGCTGACAAAAGAACAGATCGGCATCGACGCACAGTTCGGCAGCGCCGAGGCACTGACCCACTTCGCCGAGATCACCGCCAAGGGCGAAGGCTTCGGCAAGGAGATCGGCCAGGGCAGCAAGCGCCTGTGCACGAAGTACGGCCATCCCGAGCTGAGCATGAGCGTGAAGGGACAGGAATTCCCGGCCTACGACAGCCGCGGCATCCAGGGCATGGGCCTGGCCTACGCCACCAGCAACCGCGGCGCCTGCCACCTGCGCGGCTACACGGTGGCCAGTGAAGTGCTGGGCATCCCGGTCAAGACCGACCCGCTCAGCGCCGAAGGCAAGCCCGAACTCGTCATCGCCTTCCAGGACGCCACCGCGGCCTTCGACTCGGCCGGCATCTGCATCTTCACCAGCTTCGCCTGGGGTCTGGCCGACGTGCAGCCGCAGGTGGCCGCCGCCTGCGGGCCCGAGTTCACGCTGGAAAACCTGAGCAAGATCGGCGAGCGCATCTGGAACATGGAGCGCGACTTCAACAACCGCGCCGGCTTCACGAGCAAAGACGACACGCTGCCGCCGCGCCTGCTGAACGAACCCGCCAAGACCGGCCCGGCCAAGGGTCTCGTCAACAAGCTGCCCGAGATGCTGCCCAAGTACTACGCACTGCGCGGCTGGGACACCGATGGCCAGCTCAAGGCCGACACCCGCGAGCGACTGGGCCTCTGAGCCCCGCCGCAGTGATGACCCAGGGCGGTCCTCGGACCGCCCTTTCCATTTGAGGACGCCCCATGCGACACATCATCCTCGGCGCCGGCCCGGCCGGCGTCATCGCCGCCGAGACGGTCCGCAAGCATGCTCCGCACGACGAGGTCTATCTCGTCGGCGACGAGCCCGAGGCGCCCTACTCGCGCATGGCCATCCCCTACCTGCTGTCGGGCAGCATCGGCGAGAGCGGCACCCACCTGCGCCACGCGCCGAACCACTACGAAGCGCTGGGCATCCAGCTGAAGCGCAACCGCGCCGTGCGTGTCGACACCGCAGCGCGCACCGTGACGATGGACGATGGCAGCGTGCACGGCTTCGACCGCCTGCTCATCGCCACCGGCTCCAGCCCGGCCACGCCGCCGATCCCCGGCATCGCCGGGCCCGGCGTGCACGCCTGCTGGACGATGGCCGATGCGCGCGCCATCGCTGCGCTGGCGACGCCCGGCGCGCGTGTGCTGCAGATGGGCGCCGGCTTCATCGGCTGCATCATCATGGAGTCACTGGCCGCGCGCGGCGTGAAGCTCAGCGTGGTCGAGATGAGCGACCGCATGGTGCCGCGCATGATGGGCCCCACCGCCGGCGGCATGATCAAGGCCTGGTGCTTGAAGAAGGGCGTGAACGTGCACACCGGCGCGCGTGTCGAGGCCATCGAACGCGACGCCACGCTGGTCATGAAGGTGCGCCTGTCCACGGGCCAGGTGATCGATGCCGACCTGGTCATCAGCGCCACCGGTGTCAAGCCCAACATCGGGTTCCTGCAAGACAGCGGCGTGCGCTGCCTGGTGGGCGTGCTGACCGACGAACACCTGCAGACCAGCGTGCCCGGCATCTACGCCGCAGGCGACTGCGCCGAGGCCTTCGACAAGGTGTCGGGCAAGACCATCGTCAGCGCCATCCAGCCCAACGCCGCCGAACAGGCACGCGTGGCCGCACTGAACATGGCCGGCAGGCCGACCGAACTGCGTGGTGTCACGCAGATCAACGTGCTCGACACCTTGGGCCTCATCAGCGCCAGCTTCGGCCTTTGGGATGGCCTGCCCGGAGGCCAGCATGTCGAGCTCACCGATCAGCAGGCATGCCGCCACCTCAGCCTGCAGTTCAGCGGCGACGTGCTGGTGGGCTGCAACGCCATCGGCTGGACGAACCACGTCGGCGTGATGCGTGGCCTGGTCGAAGGCCAGGTGCACCTGGGCCCATGGAAGGAAAAGCTGCTGGCCGACCCCACGCTGCTGATGGAAGCCTACCTGGCGTGTGCGCAGGCGCAGCACACGCACGCGCTGGTGCCGGCCTGAACGCCGCATGCAGATCACCTTCAAGCTCTACGCCAGCCTGGGCGAACACCTGCCCGTGGACAAGCGCCAGGGCAATGCGATGACGCTCGACGTGGCGCCCGGCGCCAGCATCCTGCAGGTCATCGAGCCCTTTGCGCTGCCGATGAAACTCGTGCACCTGGTGCTGATCAACGGCGTCTACGTGGCGCCCGAAGAACGCGCCACACGCACGCTGGCCGAAGGCGACGTGCTGGCCATCTGGCCGCCGATCGCAGGGGGCTGAGCGTGGACGAGAGCGCCCGGAAGGGCGCGAACGCCTGGCGAAGGCCCGTCGGCGATTTCACGCCCGACGGGCTGAGCGTGGACGAGAGCGCCCGGAAGGGCGCGAACGCCTGGCGAAGGCCCGTCGGCGATTTCACGCCGGCAGGCTGAGGCGCGCATGCGGCCCGAGGTGCCCGCCGCTTTCGAACGCGAACAGGGCTTCACCGACAGCGAATGGCAGCGCTGCCTGCCCGGCGCCGTGGGCGCGCATGCCCTGGTGCTGCCCGCGCCGGGGCAGGCCGTGGTCACGCTGGCCGGCGGACTGGGCACAATGCACCTGAGCTGGACCGTGCTGCCGCCGCGGCGCATCGCGTTGCTGAGCATGCCGCGGCTGGCGGTGCGCTACCGCTTCGACGGCACGGACGCCGGGGCGCGGCGCGAGTTCATGCGCTACTTCGACCTTTACACCCAGCGCGGCGGCGGCTGAAGCCCACGCTGCCGCAGCGCAGGAGCCCCGACACCATGCAGGCTTTCGATTACCAGACCCCCGCCACCGTGGACGCCGCCATGCAGGCCGCCGCGCGCGAAGACAGCAAGTTCATCGCCGGCGGCCAGACCCTGCTGCAGGCCATGAAGCTGGGGCTGATCGCGCCGACAGCGCTGATCGACCTGGGTGCCATCGCCGCGCTGAAGGGCATCGAGGTCGTCGACGGCGCGCTGCGCATCGGCGCCGGCTGCACACACGCCGAAGTGGCCGCGTCGCAGCTCGTGCGGCAACACATCCCGGCGCTGGCCGACCTTGCCGGCCAGATTGGCGACCGCCAGGTGCGCCACCGCGGCACGCTGGGCGGCAGCCTGGCCAACAACGACCCCGCCGCGTGTTATCCGGCCGCCGTGCTGGCACTGGGCGCCACGGTGCACACCCACCAGCGCCAGATCGCGGCCGACGACTACTTCCTCGGCATCTTCAGCACGGCGCTCGACGAAAGCGAGATGATCACCGCCGTCAGCTTTCCCATCCCCGAACACGCCGGCTGGCAGAAGTTCAAGCAGCCGGCGTCGCGCTTTGCGCTGGTGGGCGTGTTTGCCGCCAAGGGCCCCGCCGGCGTGCGCGTGGCGGTGACCGGCGCCGGCGCCCATGGCGTCTTTCGCGCCACCGGGCTGGAATCGCGCCTGGCCGCAGATTACCGCGCCGCCGCGCTTGCCGGCGCCAGCCTGTCGGCCACCGAACTCAACGACGACCTGCACGGCAGCGCTGCCTACCGAGCGGCGCTGATTCCCGTGCTGGCGGCGCGCGCGGTCGGTTGACGGCGCGGCGCGATCGACGTCCCGCGCTCAGCGCAGGCGCTGTGCCCACACCGCCTGCTGCACCGCCTGCCGCAGCACCTGTACGCGGCCGCGCCCCGCGGCCGCTGCCGGCGGCTGCACGGACTGCGCCATCAGCGGCACCTCGCGCTGCAGGAACAGGTGGCCGCCAATCAGCACATCGGCACGGCCGTCGCCGTTGACATCGGTCACGGCCACGGTGGCCGGGTCGAGCCCGGCGCCGCGGAAACTGTCGGGGTAGACCGCAGGCGCGGCCAGTGTGCCGTCGGCCTGCTGCAGCCGCAGCTCGAAGTCGAAGGCGCCGGCGGCAGCCAGGATGTCCAGCCGGCCGTCGCCGTTGACATCGGCCAGGACCGGCGCCGACGGAAACGGATCGGTGCTCAAGCGGCGCGGCGCTGCCAGTTGGCCGTCGCTGCGCTGCGCGAACACCGTCAGGCCCTGCGCAGGCGCGCCCACGAGATCGGCCCGGCCGTCACCGTCGATGTCGCCGATGGCCAGGTTGCCGGCAGACTCGTTGCCTCCGGTGAACAGCCACTGCGGCGCGCCGAAGCCGCCGTCGCCGGCCTGCAGCAGCAATGCCGCGGCGGCGAAACCGGGCAGGTTGTCCGAACTGACGACGATGTCGGGTCGGCCGTCGCCGTTGAGGTCGCCCACTGCCAGTCTGGCGCGGGTGGCGGCACCAACGGTGGCGTCGGCGGTCACCGAAGGCGCCTGCACGAAGCCTGACGCGCCGGCGTTGACCGACGCCGGGTCCACCGGCTCGCTGATGCGCAGCACGATGCTGCTGGCCAGGGCCACGTCGATGGTGCCTTCGACCGGGCTGGACGACACCAGCGCCGGCGCCGTGGCATCGACGCCGAAGTTCCAGCTCTGCGCCATGGCCAGCGCGTTGCCCACGCGGTCTTGCGCCGACGCGGCCAGACGCGCCACGTAGTCGCCGCTGGTCCAGCCTGCAGCCGGGCTGAACTGCAGACCGCGGTCGGCCACGCTCATGCTGCCGGCCACGACGCGGCCGGTGTTGTCCGTCACCTGCAACGCAGCCGCAAGCGTGGCGACATCCATGTCCTCGCTGAAGTCGATGCGGATCACCGCGTTCCGGCCCAGCACCGTGCCGGCTGGCAGCGCGGGGGCACTGGCGGTGGGCGCCACGCTCTCGCTGCGCAGGCTGCCCAGGGCGTAGGCGACAACACGCTGCGTCACCGTGCTCGGCGTGAGCCCGTCGCCGCGTGTGGTGGCCTCCGAGCGCACGCGGCCGACGCCGGGTGCAAACCAGTCGTCGCCGGTGGTGGTGACGGTGACCGTCTGCCCGGTCGCCGCCAGCCGCACCCGCACCACCGCCGTGGTGCGCAGGTGCAGGCAATCGGCCACACGCCCAGCCGGCGTGTCCTGGGCCTCGAGCCCGACCACCACGGCGTCGGCGCGCAGGTTGACATCGTCCGCGCGACCATCCAGATCGAAGTCCATCAGCGCGTTCAGCTGCTTGTCGGCGACGACATGCGTGTCGCCCACGCGCAGCGGGTAACGCAGCAACTGCACGGGACCCACTGCTTCGGTCAGCGGGCTGGCGTCTTGGCCGGGAAACTCGCGCACGCCCTGGGCGTCTTCGACGAGCACGGTCTCCTCGTCCTCGGGGTCGTCGGACTGCTGCACAAAGCCGCTGACGCCGCCCACCGTGCGTGTGCCGGTGATGCGAACCGTCACCGGCCTCGTGAGCGAGGAGTCCTCGTAGATCCAGCGGTGGCCGACCTGCAACGGCAGGTAGCGGCGGGCAGACAGGTCGAGGCTCTGCGGCGTGGCGCCACCGCCGCCGCCACCCCCGCCGCCGCCGCAGGCGGCCAGGACCAGGGACACCAGCAGCGCCGCGCTGCGCGGGTGCATGATCCTGGCGTACGAATTTTCGGATGCCATTCTCATCTCCCCGATGTCGCGGTCTGCCGCGATCGGCCGCGATCGGCCGCGATGATAGACACCCGCCTGCCGGATGCCGCCCGCCACCCGCATTGACCAGGCGCAGCCTGAGAGAATCCGCCGCAGCCATGAACCTGCCCACCAGCATCGACGACACCGCCACGCGGCTGCTGGCGCTGGACTACGTGCCCGAACGTGCACTGGCCACCACCGTTTTCCTGGCCCTGAAGCTGCAGCGCCCGCTGTTCCTGGAAGGTGAGCCCGGCACCGGCAAGACTGAGATCGCCAAGACCCTGGCCGCGATGCTGGGCCGGCCCCTCATCCGCCTGCAGTGCCACGAGGGCCTGGACCTGGCCGGTGCCGCCTACGAGTGGAACTACGCCAGGCAGATGCTGGAGATCCGCCTGGCCGAGACCGCCGGCCTGCAGCGCGGGCAGCTCGCCGACGAACTCTTCAGCGACCGCTTTCTCATCCGGCGTGCACTGCTGCAGGCCATCGATCCGGCCAACCCGGTGCCGCCGGTGCTGCTGATCGACGAGCTCGACCGCGCCGACGAACCTTTCGAAGCCTTCCTGCTCGAGGTGCTGTCCGACTTCCAGATCACCATCCCCGAGTACGGCACGGTGAAGGCGTTGACGCCGCCCATCGTGGTGCTGACCAGCAACCGCACGCGCGAGATCCACGACGCGGTGAAGCGCCGCTGCCTCTACCACTGGGTGGGCTTCCCTGACGCCGCGCGCGAGGCACAGATCCTGGCGCGCCGTGTGCCCGGCGCGCCGCAGTTGCTGTCGGCCGAGATCGTGGCTTTCGTGCAGAAGCTGCGCACGCTGGAGCTCTACAAGTTGCCGGGCATTGCCGAAACCATCGAATGGACACGTGCGCTGATGGCACTCGACGCGCTGGTGCTCGACCCCGAGACCATCAATCACACGCTGGGCGTGCTGCTGAAGTACCAGGACGACATCGCCAAGGTGCAGGGCAGCGAGGCCTCGCGGATGCTGGACCAGATGCGGCGTGAGAACGAAGCGGCGCGCTGAGGCGGCTTGCGGCCACTGCGCCCCGGCACGCCCTGCCCGTCCGCCATGCCGATGACCCGCGCCCCTGACGCCCCCAGCTTGCCCGGCCACCTGGCAGAGAACGTCATGCACTTCGGCCGCGTGCTGCGCTCGGCCGGCCTGCCGGTGCCCACCGACCGCATCCAGCTCGCGCTGGCCGCCCTGCAGGTGGCCGGGTTGGACAGCCGGCGCGACTTCCACGACACGCTGATGGCCTGCCTGCTCGACCGCGTGGAGCACCGCGAGCTCTTCGACCAGGCCTTCACGCTCTTCTGGCGCGACGCCGACCTGGCCGACCGCACGATGGCCCTGCTGCTGCCGCGTGTGCAGGCCAAGACCGAGACACCGCCGGCGCCCGAGAACCGGCGCCTGAGCGAGGCGCTCTTCCCGCACCAGCCGCACAACCCCCAGCCGTCGCTGCCCGAGCAGATCGAGCTCGATGCAAGCTTGACCTGGAACCAGCGCGAGCTGCTGCGCAAGGCCGACTTCGAGACCATGACCGCCGACGAGTGGCGCGCCGCCCAGGCCTTGCTGCGCAGCATGACGACCCTCTTCGAGCCCATCACCACACGCCGCCGCGAGCCCACGTCCGGCCCCGGCCGCCAGGCGCGAGTGGACGGCCGCGCCACGCTGCAGGCATTGGCGCGCCACGGCGGCGAACTCTGGCAGCTGCGCTGGCGGCGCCCGCGCCAACGCCCCGCGCCGCTGCTCGTGCTGGCCGACATCTCGGGCAGCATGAGCCGCTATTCACGCATGCTGCTGCACTTCACGCATGCCCTGGGCCATGCCGACGCCCGCGTCGAGAGCTTCGTCTTCGGCACGCGGCTGACACGCACCACGCGCGCCCTGCGCCAGCGCGACCCCGACGTCGCGATCGCCCGTGTCGTGCACGAGGTGCAGGACTGGTCGGGCGGCACGCGCATCAGCGCCTGTCTGCACGACTTCAACCAGCACTGGGCGCGCCGCACGCTGGGCACACGCGCCACGGTGCTGCTGATCAGCGACGGCCTGGAACACGGCACCCCCGACGACCCGCGCTGCGAGAAGCTGCGCTTCGAGATGGAGCGCCTGCACAAGAGCTGCCGCCGGCTGCTGTGGCTGAACCCGCTGCTGCGCTTCGAGCAGTTCCAGCCGCGCGCCGCGGGCATCCGCGCCATGCTGCCGCACGTCGATGCTTTCCTGCCCGCGCACAACCTGCAGAGCCTGGAAGAACTGGCGGCGGTGCTGGCCGGCGGACAACGACTGCAACGGCCCGTCTAGACCGCCGGCAACGCCGACCGGGCGCCGCGCAGTTCACGCGCGGCGCGCTCAAGCCCCGCGGCGCGCCGCCGATATCCCGAAGGTCGTCACCCCCAATGCCGGGCCTGCCGCATGTCGCACACCCCCTTCAGTCCCAAGCCACCCCGCCGCAAGAGCTTCCAGGAACGCCGCGGGCCGAGGGGCATGCCGGGCTCGCTGCGCTGACTCAAGGGCCTGCTGGGCCGGCCGCTGCGCGTCGAGCGCCGAGGCCTGCAGGTGCATCTGCTGCTTGACGACCGCAGGCGCCCGCCGCAGGTCCAGGAAGCCGATGCACTGGAGGCCCTGCGCAACGAACTGCGCGCGCGGCTGCTGGGACACGATCGGGACGACGCCGCCGAACTGTTGCACGAAATGGCGCTGGTGCACGACCTGCTCGGCCGGCGCGGCTGAAACGGCGTGGAGGGCCTTCCCAGCCTCGTGCTCGGCCGCGCCGCGATGCAGGCGCAGCTGTTCGTCACCCAGGAGCCCTCAGAGCTGCTGGAGGACCTCATCGAACGCCTGGGCGTGCTGCGCGTGGCCGCCGAGGTACGCGAGGACCGGGTCCAGCGCGCGCACAGCGAGGACTCTGTGCCCTCGGTCGTGGTCTCCGAGTCGTCGCAGGAGGAGTTCGACGCCATGGAGCGCAGTTGGGTCGGCACCATCCCGCAGGTGCTGACGCCACCGGAGCGCAGCTGATCAACTCGCGCCCCGGCAAGACCTTGCGCGGGGTCGAAGGCCCAGGCCCTTTGATTGCCCACGGGTGCCGCGCGTTGATCTGAGGCAAGCCATGGGTGTGCTTGGCGGCCACACTGCACTCGGGTATGCGTATCGGTAAGTTCGGGCTTCGGGCGCTGGCCCGGAAAAGCAAGGCCCGTGCGGGCGGCATCAGGGCTCGCCGAGGGGTGACGACTCAACCCGGACACGCTCCGTGAGGTCACCATGGATCAGCTTCATGCACTCGTCTATGTGTCCACCGCCAAGCGCGGCTTGTCGCAGGCGGAGATCGACCACATGCTGGAGCGTGCGCGCGCACGCAACCTGAAGGAGGGCGTAACCGGCGTGCTGCTGTATTCGTACGGCAACTTCATGCAGTACATCGAGGGCCCGGCTGCCGGGCTGTCCACCGTCTACGAGGCCATCAGAAGCAGCCCCTTGCACGGCGGCATCATCGAATTGCTGCGCGAGCCGATCGCGCGGCGCGAGTTCCTCGACTGGACGATGGCCTTTCGTTCGATCAGCCCCTTCGGCGCCTGCGAACCACCGGAAGTCAACAAGGTCTTCGACGAGAACGTGAAACCCGTTGGCAGCACTTCCTCGGCGGCCTACGCCTTGCTGTCCAAGTTCTGGAACAAGGGCGTGCACCCGCCGGCCTTCTAGCGCCGCTCAGCCCACCGGCAGCTTGTCGGCCGCGCCGTAGTCGCCGCGCAGCGCCCGCCACACCGTTTCGCTGGTCAGCGGCATCTGCACGCCCTCGGCGGCACGGCCCTGTCCCGCGTGGGCCAGTGCATCCACCACCGCGTTCACCACCGCAGGCGTGGCGCCGATGGTGCCGAGCTCGCCCACGCCCTTGGCACCCAGGCGGTTGGTCAGGCACGGAATGCTCTGGTCGAATGCGGTCTTGAAGCCGAGGAAGCCGTCGGCGTGCGGCAGCGCATAGTCCATGAAGCTGGCGCTGAGCAGCTGACCCTCGGCGTCGTAGACCACACGTTCGCACAGCGCCTGGCCGATACCCTGCACCGCGCCGCCTTCGACTTGCCCACGCACGATCACGGGGCTGACGATGCGGCCGATGTCGTTGACGCTGGCGTAGGCCACCACCTTCGTCTCGCCGGTGGCGGGGTCGATCTCGACCTCGCAGACATGGCAGCCGTTGGGCCAGGTCGGTGCGTCGGCCTTGGCGCCACCGTCGGCGACGATGGCCAGCCCCGGCTGGCGCTGCGCCAGTTCAAAGAGGCCGATGCCCAGGTCGGTGCCGGCCACCGAGTAGCGGCCGGCGGCGTATTCGATGTCGGCCACGCCGGCCTCCAGTGCTTCGGCGGCCAGCGGCTTGCCGGCTTCCACGGCGCGCTGCGAGGCGACGAAGGCTGCGGCGCCGCCGGTGAAGAGGCTGCGGCTGCCGGCGCTGCCGAAGCCGTTGGCGCGGTCGGTGTCGCCCTGCAGGATGCGGATGCGGTCGATGGGCACGCCGAACACGTCCACCGTCAGTTGCGCGTAGCTGGTGGCGATGCCCTGGCCCATGGCCATGGTGGCGCTGGTGAGTTCGATGAAACCGTCGGCCGTCACGCGCACCGCAACGTTCTCTTCCAGCGCGTTGCCGCCGGTCCATTCCAGGAAGGTGGCGATGCCGCGGCCGCGCAGCAGGCCGCGGGCTTCGCTGGCCGCGCGGCGCGCATCGAAGCCGGGCCAGTCAGCCAGCGCCAGGCCCTGGTCGAGGATCTGCTCGAAGCGGCCACTGTCGTAGGTCTGCCCCATCGGGCTCTTGTAGGGCATCTGCTCAGGCCGCAGCATGTTGCGGCGGCGCAGCTCGGCGGGGTCGATGCCCATCTCTCGCGCGGCCGCGTCCATCAGCCGCTCCACCGTGTAGATGGCCTCGGGCCGGCCGGCGCCGCGGTAGGCGCCGGTGGCCGCGGTGTGGGTGAGCACGGCGCTGATGTGCAGGCTGAGCGTGGGGATGTCGTAGATGCTGGTGCTGACCCAGGGCCCGATGAGCAGCTGGATGGCCACTCCCGCGCCAGTGGGCGTGGCGCCGACGTTGGCCCAGGAACGCACACGCAGCGCCAGCACGCGGCCCTGCGCGTCGAGCGCCATCTCGGCGCGGCTGAGCAGGTCGCGACCGTGCACGGCGGTGAGGAAGTCCTCCACGCGTTCGGCCTGCCACTTCACCGGCCGCTGTAGCTGCAGCGCGGCGAAGGCAGTGACCACGTCCTCGGGGTAGAGCGCGGTTTTCATGCCGAAGCCACCACCGACATCACCCACCAGCACCCGCACGCTGTCGACGCTCTGCCCCGGCAGGCAATGCACCAGGCCACCTCGCACGCCGGTCGGCATCTGGCTCGACAGGCGCACGGTGAGCCGGCCTTCGGCCACTTCGGCCAGCACCGAACGTGGCTCCAGCGGGCTGGGCGCCAGGCGCTGGTTGACGATCACCAGCGTGACGCGGTGGGCCGCGGCGGCGAAGGCGGCTTCGGTGGCCGCGGCGTCGCCGTGGCGCGCCTCGGCCAGCAGGTTGCCGGGCGCACCTTCCCAGACTTGCGGTGCGCCTGCGGCAAGCGCCGCCACGGCATCGGCCACGGCGGGCAGCGCTTCGATGTCGAGCAGCACCGCGTCGGCCGCCGCACGCGCGGCTTCGCGTGTTTCGGCCACCACGGCGGCCACGGCTTCGCCGACGTGGCGCACGGTGCCCAGCGCCAGTTGCCGCTTGGGCGGCGGGTTCATCGGCGTGCCGTCCGCCTGCTTGAAGCCCCCAGCGGGCGCCAACGGCTTGACGCCGGCGGCCTCGAGGTCGGCCCCGGTGTAGACGGCCACCACGCCGGGCATCGCCAGTGCTTCGGCGCAGTCGATGCCGACGATGCGGCCATGCGCGACGCTCGACCGCACGAAACGGACGAAGAGCTGACCTGCCGGCTGCACGTCGTCGGTGAAGCACCCCTGGCCCTGCACCAGCGCCGGGTCTTCGATGCGGCGCACGGCGTGGCCGCTGCCGAACCGTGCCGCTTCGGTGGGTGCGTTCATGCGCGCTCCCCCTGCATCGCCGTGGCGGCCTGCTGCACGGCCGCGACGATGTTGACGTAACCCGTGCAGCGGCACAGGTTGCCTTCCAGCGCGTGCACGACCTGCGCCTCACTGGGCTGCGGTGTTTCATTCAGCAGGCAGGTGGCGGCCATCACCATGCCCGGGGTGCAGAAGCCGCACTGCAGGCCGTGGCAGGCGACAAAAGCTTCCTGCACCGGGTGCAGCCTGCCGTCGGGCCCGGCCAGGCCTTCGATGGTGGTCACGGTGCGGCGCTGCGCCTGCAGCGCCAGCACGCTGCAGCTCTTCACGGCCTGGCCGTCCAGCAGCACGGTGCAGGCGCCGCACTGCGCGGTGTCGCAGCCGACATGCGTGCCCGTCAGACCCAGCGTGTCGCGCAGCAGGTGCACCAGCAGCGTGGCCGGTTCGGCCTCGGTCGCGGTGGCGCGGCCGTTGAGGTGGAAGTGCAGGTCGGGCATGGCATCGGGCTCCGCGGCGCGCCACGGCAGCGCACCTCTGCCCCGATGATGCCCGCTGCGTCAGCCGCCCGCTGGCGGCTCGCCGGGCACCCGGATGCGCCGCGCCTCGACGTAATAGCGCTTCTCGTGGGCTTCGCCCATCGAGAAGGTCTTGCGCGGCAACGGGCCTTCGTGCACCACGCGGCGCAGCAGCGCCCCCTTGGCCACCGTCGGCAGGTGGATGCCGAGCTGCCCCGGCTGCTGGCCCAGGCGCTCCAGCACCGCGTCGCCGTGCACGTAATCGACGTCCCTGGCGCCGCCCTGTGCGACGAAGGCGTCGATCACCGGCTGCAACGTGCCCACGGCCAGCGTCGAAGGCGGGTCGGTGATCTCGATCACGCTGAAGCGGGCGCCGGGGCCGACGAGGCCCGCGGCCTGGCGCTGGCCATCGGCCGCCTGAACCTGTTCGCGCATCACCACGGCCGAGGCCACGTCGGTGCAGCGCAGGCGGCTGCCGAAGGCCTGCGCCAGCGCCGCACGCAGGTCGGCCGTGACGTCGAAGAGCAGGCGGTGGATGGGCGCGAAGGCCAGTGCCGGGTCGTGGATGTTCTCGACTTCCACCAGCGCCCAGCGGCTGGGGTGGTCGGCGCCGACCACGGCCTTCTGCCGCTCCCAGATCGCCTTGGCGGTGGCCAGCGAGTGGTTGCCGTCGCCGACGGCAAAGAGCATGGGCGGTGTGCCCACGGGCACGCCGTAGCGCGCCGCAAAGGCCTGCGGTGCGGCCAGCGCCTGCAGCGCTCGCACGGCCTGCGCGATGGCGGCTTCGGCCACCGCATGGCCGGCGACGTGGCCGCCGCCGAGCATCAGCGCCGTGTCGTAGAGCGCTGTCAGCGCCCCGCGTGCGGCCGCGATCGGTTCGATCACGGTCTGCGCGGGGTCGTCGATCAGCACCAGCACATGCGGCAGCTCGAGCTCGGCACCGCTGCGCACGGCGATGCGTGGCGCCAGCCGCTCGACCATGGTGCCTTCGGTGGGTCTGACGAGGCTGGTGGACCCGACGGCGTAGTCGTAGTGCTCGAGGTCGAGCTCCAGCATCAGCCCGCGCCGCGTGGCCGCGCCGATGCGGCGTTCGACGAGCACGGCCCCGGTGTGCTCGCGCAACAGGCCCTGTGCAAGGTAGCGCCGCATCGTGGCCTGGATGTCGCGCACACGGGCCGGCGCGTCCGCCGCGCCGAGGTGGACCTCGGGGAATATCAGGTGCAGCGTCGACGGCGCGTCACCCACTTCGTCGGCCACGCGCTGCCAGTAGGCCGGCTCGGCGGTGTACTGGTCGCAGGCCACCACGGCCCACTTCGACAGGTCGAGCCCGGGCCGGGGAAGGCACAGCCGTGGAAGCCGGAAACCCGCTGTGGATGCCATGCCGATGCCCCTTCGAGGTGAAGAAGGGCCATCGTAACCACCGCCCGGCCGGCGCGGCGGCGCCTAGGAGCGTGGGCGGCAGAAGGCGTCGAAGCGAAACGTGCGAAAACCGAGTACCGCAGGGGAGCACCGACAAGCCCAGGGCTTGCCCCCTGGGCGCAGGAGGTGACACCCGGCGGTGCCGATTTCTCGCGCGTTGCAGCCGACGACCTTCTGCCGCCCACGCTCCTAGGCCGCGCAGCTGCGAAAGCCGCAGTACAGGTCGTCTCGCCCCGGCGCCGCGAAGCGCCGCGCCTTGGGGTGGCGCCAGCGCGCGTGTGTTGCGAAGGAAGCACCGCGCAGCACGCCGATGCCCGGTTCGGCGGGCACGCGGTCCAGCGCACCGGGCGCCGCCGCACCGGCCCCGGGCCAGGCGCGTGCGCTGCCGGCGACCCACTCGAAGACATCACCCCAGACAAAACCGAGCCCGGCGCCGCGGTGGGCGGCGGTCTCCCATTCGGGCTCGGTGGGCAGGCGGCGGCCGGCCCAGCGGCACCAGGCCTCGGCCTCGAAGCGCGTGACATGCAGCGCCGGCTGCGAGGCGCTGGCGCGCTGCAGCCCGGCGTGGCGCCCCTGGCCGCGCAGCACCAGCACGCCGCCCTGCAGCTGTTCCACCCGCCCCGGGGCGCGGCGGCCTTGGGCCTGCAACCATGCCCAGGCAGGCTCGGTCCACAGTTCAGCGCGGTCGTAGCCGCCGTCGTCGGCAAACTCGACGTAGCGCGCCCAGTTCACCGGCTGGGCGTCGATCTCGAATTCGGGCACCGCCACTTCGAAGGCCCAGCGCTCGTTGTGCGGCACCAGGCCGCCGGTATCGCGCGCCGTGCCCAGCATCCAGCGCTGCGCCGGCAGCAGCAGCGGCGACCGGTCGGCGCGCGCCGGTGGTGCGCCGATGTTCAGCCGCAACGCCAGCGTCTCGCACAGGCGGTCTTCGTGCAGCAGGCCGCTGCGGTAGTGGAAAAGCGCCGCGTCGTCTTGCGCCGCGAGCGGCAGCGCGGCCAACAGGTCGAGCGTGATCTCCAGCGTGTCGACGAGGTAGGCGCGCAGTCCGTCCGGCACCGGCGCATCGCCGTCGGGCGTCAACCAGCCGTCGATGCGCGGCTCGATGCCGGCCAGGCGCGGCGCCCCGGCGTCACCGGCCTCGCCGCGCTGGCGCTGCACGTGGCGGGCGATCCAGTACTCCTGAAACCAGCCGGCATGCGCCGCCAGCCGCAGCGCCGCGTTGCTCTCGTCCTGCGCCAGCAGCGCCAGCAGGTGGTTGCGGCTGTCGATGAGCGCCAGCGAGAGCAACTCGGCGCCGGCGCGGCGCAGGCCTTGCGGGTCGTCGAGTTCACGCACCGCGGGCAAGGCCGACGCGCCCGCGGGCTTACTGCCCCACGAGCCCGCTGCGGATGGCATACACCGTGAGCTCGGAGTTGTTGGCCAGTTGCAGCTTCTCGAGCACCCGGGCGCGGTACACCGACACCGTCTTCGGGCTCAGCATCAGCTCTTCGGCGATGTCGGCCAGGCGCTTGCCGCTGGCGATCATCACCAGCGTCTGCAGTTCGCGGTCGCTGAGCTTGTTGTGCGCGATCTCGGTGGCCGGCGTGGTCAGGCTCTCGACCAGCATCTGCGCGATTTCGGGGGTGACGTACTTGCGCCCCTGCGCCACCGTGCGCACGGCCTGCACCAGCAGTTGCGGGTCGCCGCCCTTGTTGACGTAGCCGTAGGCGCCGGCGCGCAGCGCACGTATGGCGTACTGGTCTTCCGGGTACATGCTGACCACCAGCACCTTGATCGGGCTGCCCTCGTCCTTCAGCGCGTGCAGCGCGTCCAGGCCGCTGCGGCCGGGCAGGTTGATGTCCAGCACCAGCACGTCGCAAGGGCCGTTGCGACCGTGCGCGTGTGCCGGGTCCTGCGCCAGCGTGCGCATCAGCGAGCGCAGTTCGCCGTAGTCGCCGGCCTCGCCGACGACGCGGATGTCGGGTGCATCGGACAGCGTGTCGCGGATGCCGCGGCGGATCAGCGCGTGGTCGTCGCAGAGGATGACGTCGATCATTTCGGTGACTCCAGCACGCGTCGCGGCACACCAGCTGGGAAATGCGTGGTCGCTGCGACCGCACTCGGCCCGTTGCAGACGTTCGCGACGTCTTGCGCTGTCTCGGCCTTTCGAGGTGCGCTGCACAACGTAGGCCGGGGTTTCGGCCCGGCGGCCGACTCCCTTTCTTTGCTTGTGCAAAGAAAGGAAGCAAAGAAAGCACCTTCAATACGGCACACCTTCTGTGCCGTTGTCACCGATCGCTGCGCTC
>Ga0105047_10009298_pt1 | contig 16196 bp, 8 predicted proteins | sample MAT04_FD_78384 | JGI IMG/M metagenome (GOLD analysis project Ga0105047, IMG submission 78384) | Freshwater microbial communities from Lake Fryxell liftoff mats and glacier meltwater in Antarctica - MAT-04 (megahit assembly) | ecosystem: Environmental > Aquatic > Freshwater > Ice > Liftoff...
ACTTGATCGTTCGGCTGAGCCTTGCCGAATATCAGACGTATTTCTTCAGGCACGTTGGCCGTTCCCGACATCGCAGTCGTCGGTTGCGAAAGTCCTGGACCATCTGCTGGTATTTGTGCAAGTGGCTGCACAAGTTCCAGATCGTCGGCACTCACGATCTGGCTGAGGGAACTGTCGCCGGACTGCGAAAAGTATTCGATCGCCGCATTGCGACAACGCGCGGCGCGACCTTCATTCTCAAACGGCTGTTGCGTAAGTCGCAGCAGGTCATCCGACAGGAACGCATGACCGCCAATAATGACGGCAGATTCTGCGTGGCGTCGCGCTTCCGATCGAACGCACGAAAGCCACATCACGTTGAACAGCCCCGCCACCATCATCAGCATGGCAAGGAACACCCAGACGGTCCAGAGCATCATCGAGCCACGACGCAAATGATGATGCGCGGATCGTCTTTGGCAGGACTGCCATCGCGGTGCTGATGAAACGTTGAATTTCATTTCAGAGTGTTCCGCTGGCCGCAGTTGGCTGCTGAGTCAGGTTGTTGTCTTCTGCGGGATTGGAATTTGACTGCAACCCGCCAATTGGATTGCCGGTATTCGGAGTCCGCGAACTGTCGTTGTCGTCCGTGCTCAGACTGTCGATACGTTCTCCGTCCTGCCAGAACGTCGAAGAACGTCCGGCACCGCGAAAGGATTCCGTTCTGAATGGTTTTGGTGCATCGGTCATGCCCAACAACTGTTCCGTCGTGACACGGTCGTTTTGCAGTTTCAAATCAATCCCGCCGACTCCGACACCGGCAGGATTGTACGTCAACGCGATTCGCCCTTTCTCCTGAGCCAGCAGCATGATCAGAGACTGATTTTCATCGAGTTCCAGCGTCACATTGTGGGAATTGCCGCCGCCCTGCAGAGGCGAACCGACTCCGCCGCGATTTATGGCAACAACTTTCACCCCTTTGAACAGGGTCACGGTCATTCCCGATCGTCCTGCCGCGACGGATGCGCGCGCTGACTGCAATCGATTGTTCATCCCGGTGTCCGTTGTCATATACACATCAACAAATTGCCCGATCTTAATCAGGCCGCTCAGAATTGCCGTTGCGTCATCAACGCTCACTGTCACGGCACGTTTGCCATTCTCGATCTGCAGAGTCGGATAGTCGCCAACGGAATAGAACATCGAACCCTGCAGCGGGATTGCGGAGGGAATTCGAACTTTCGCAATACGACCGACGATGGAATCCAGATTTCTGATCGTATCCGGAGCGAGGACTTCATTTGGTGCTACCGGCCCATTGCCGATATGTTTCATTGTGATGACAGTACCAGGCTCAATCTCCGTAATTGCCATTGGCATCGTCGGTGCCGCAACTGGTCGGGCAACGACGACTTCATGTGCCGTCAGTTTCTGATAGAAATATGTTGCCGCCATTAAACCAAGTAAGCCGAACGCGGCTACGCTGAGCATCCAGGGAGTGAGCTTCACAACGATCTCCAGTCAAAATCAGTTCAACACAGAGTAAGATTCAGATGGTGGAACGTTAATATCGTTCGACGTCCACTGCTGACGCAGTTCGCTCCATCGCCATGGCGGCATCACACTGGATTGAACGGTTTGCAACGCTGAATCCGGTCATCCACAAAAGATCCGGGCAGGCATTTTTCATCGGAATCCGAACGCTGACACGCCCCAGATCCGACGCATAGTCGCCAGGATCAATCGTGATCGTGGACTGACTTGCCAGTGCCGGACCCAGAAGCTGTTCGACCCGCGCTTTCACCTCAGCTTCCACCGCTGCCGACGGCATCCCGCACATGCTTAACATGCGAGCCCCGTTCTGTGCAGCGTTGGCAACTCTGGTCTGAGCCGACATAAGCATGGAAAATTCCACAATAGAAAAAACCAGCAGCAGAAAAATCGGCAGTACGAGAACGAGCTCCATGGACAGAATCGCACCCTTGCGATCTGAGGATTTGGAGCAATGGACTTTCATGGGCCAAACTCGCAATTCAATTTCTGAAGGAGAACCAGTCACTTTGCTGGAATGTGCCAGCCGGACGCAAGCGCACGAGGCTATCGATCGTCGCGCTGTCTCGTTGATCGGCAGAAACTGCCGCTGAAGATAAGTCGTTTTGCGTAACACGGCGTTCAAACGCGGATTGCAAACAGATTGAGGGCCAGAACGCACCATGTGGCGATCGCAACCGGAACGGCAAACGCCATAATGCGACGCTTCTTCCGCTGATCGGTGGCGTCACCAGTGCTGGACTCCGGCTTTTTCAGATACTGATCTTTCGTGCGGAGAAGCCCCTGCGACAGCGTTCCGGCCACCACAATTGCCATCGTGCCCGTTGTCACAAAGATCAGGCTGCAGAACAGGACCTTCAACGTCGTCAGCCAGCCCAGCCATGTGCTCAGTGCGGCCACAAGTTTCACGTCGCCGCCACCTGCTGATCCGATGATCCATAGCAAAAACAGAAGTCCGAACCCGACCGTAAATCCCAGCAGTGATACCCACAGGCCGTCGAGTCGAAAGGACGCAACCTGATAAACAATGCCCGCCAGGCACATCGGCATGGTCAGTTTGTTCGGGATCTTGTGAAATCGATGGTCGCTGATCCCGGCGGCAATCGTAAACGCGCCAACACACAAAAGCAGGACAACGTGAGCAGCGGTAAGTTCTGGCATGGTTCGAAATGTCCGATGAATTTCCGTGGTATCGCGTGCAACCGGTCAATGAGGATTCTCAAGTGTTGATTGCGAAGACACGGACGTGGTGTGTTTTCCGCTGAATCTCTCGTTCCAGTGTTGACACAAAGAACTCAGACACGACGATTGAGAGAATTCTCGCAATCGCGTTGACCGGCGCATTGAGCGGGATTGCTACTATCCCTTCAATCGTTGAAATCCAGACTATGAATTCGTCAGACCAAAGTTCGTCCGCTCAAGCCGCTTTTCTCTCAACAGCCATCGGTGCGGCGCATGTCGGAGGGCGCATCCTTCAGGACTGGATCGGCCGTTTTTCCGTGCGTGAAAAAAGTCGAGCCAATCTGGTGACCGAGGCGGATGAAGCGTCACAAACGGCGATCGTGCAGTTTCTGAAGAATCGCTATCCGTTGCATGGGTTTCTGGGCGAAGAAGATCTGAACGATCGGGATTCGACGACGGACGCTTTCTGGATCATCGATCCGCTGGATGGCACATCCAACTACGTGCATGGGTTTCCATACTACGCGGTTTCTATTGCTCTTTGGCTGCATGATCACATTGAAGTGGGTGTGATCTTTGATCCAACGCGGAACGAAACTTTCGCCGCCTCGTTCGGAAACGGTGCGACGTTGAATGGTCAGCCGATCAGAACTTCCGGAGAAACAGAACTCCAGTCGGCCCTGGGCATGGCCAGCCTGCCTGTTGCAACAAGCCCGGAAAATCCTGCCGTCAAACGATTCCTGAATGCGATCACGAAATTGCAGTCTGTACAGCGTACGGGTTCCGCTGCACTGAACCTGGCGTACGTCGCGAGTGGACGCATTGACTGCTTCTGGTCCAGCAGCCTGCATCCCTGGGACGTTGCGGCGGGAGCCTTGCTGGTTGTGGAAACCGGTGGAATCATTACAAAGCTCGACGGCAGCACATTCGATATTTTCGTTCCAGACCTGCTGTCTGCCGCCACTGCGACACTCGGTCGAGAACTCTTAACCGCATTGCGCTGATTTTCCTCAACATCTTCTCCAGCCGCCGTTTTACGCGTAGAATACCCGTATGACAATTCTGCGGTCACTGCTGCTGATTCTGTTTTCGCTGTCCGTTCTCCCCGGATTGACGATACTGCACGCGCAGGAATCAACCGCTGTACCGCCAACAACTTCTCTGAATCCATCGCCAGATCAAGACGCTGCGGGCACGAATCAGTCGTCTCGAAAAGCGGAAGTTTTGCTCCGCACCGAATCCGGGGAACTGGTTCCGCTGCGAGATTTGCTGGGTGACCGTCTGATTGATGAAATCCTGCTGCGCGGCATGGAACAAAAGAGCGTGCCGCGCTACACAATTGCAAAGCAGGATTTGTCTGCGTCGATTGATCGTGATGAGGTCACACTGAAACTGGAGCTGCAGATTCAGGTGCATTCTTTGGAGGAATGGGTGACTGTTCCGATGTCGTTTGGCGAAGTGTTTGTCAAAACATTTCATCACAGTTCCGACGCACCGAACTCAGAAGCTGTGCCGAGATTCGGCGAACCAAGCGCACGGCAGTTGCACCTGTTTGGAAGTGGCCTGCATACGATCACGCTGGAGATGATGAGTAAAGCCCGCGCGCAGGCACCCGGCGTTCGCCAATTGAACCTCAATCTCTTGTCCGCCACGGTATCCCATGCAAACATCAGGTTTGCTTCACCTGTCGAACTGCAGATGTTGCCGACAGGGGCCGTTGAAAAGGCGATACGCGACGAGAAGGGTGTCCACGCCGTGGAATTCTGGGGATTAGCCCAGACGTTTCATCTGGCGTGGTCGGAAGTCGTTCAGCGGGTCGCTCAAAAGCCCGTGATCCAGGTCCAGAATCGCATGAAACTGGATCTGACAACCATTCCCGTGAATCTGACGGGAACTCAGCAGTTACAAATCAGCGGCAGTCCGATCCGCGAACTGCGTGTGACATTTCCGGCAGGGTTTCAACTGCAGGAAGTCGATGCCAGGAACTCGAACGGGATCTCGATTCTCAACAATTTCGAGATCACATCTGCGGCGGATTCCGGTGGCGGTACTACCGCCGTCACTGCTCTGGTGCGTCTGACAACGGCTACCGAAGGAGCACTGACTCTGTCATTCGATCTGGAACTCGTGAATCGCACATTTCCTCAGGATATCCGAGTCAATTTGCCGGCAATTCAGGATGCGAACGTACAACTGGGAGATTTGGATATTCTGTTTCCAACAGGCTTACTGGTTCGTCAGACCGTGGAAGGTGCTCAGAGAAAGCGCGTTGTTTCGGAGACGGATCTCAGCGTCGCAGCAACTGCGTTCCGAATGCGGTCTACGGATTCGTACGTTATGCTGCATGTCGAAGAAACGGAGGCACAGTTTGCCGTTTCTCCCGAACTGACACTTCAGCCCGACACACAGAACGTCATTCTGACAGCACGATATCCAATCAGCGTGCTGACGGGCGCTTTGCTGGATCTTTCGATTTACTGGCCGGGGTATTCCAGTGGGGAATGGCAACTATTGCCGGGCACGACCCGGTTAATCTCCGGCAAAACAAGTTCGCCTCTTTCTTTGCAGCAGTCGGAAACAGAAACCGACGTACTGCGGACAACATTTCGCGAGCGACAGTCGGGCGAATTCATCGTCGAGTTTCGCGCCTACGCGCCGCTGGATGCTGTGCGTTCCGGAGCCATTCAGTTGCGGTGTCCAGAGATTCAGGCACGACTCGGCCAACCGTTTGTCCTGACAACAATTGAATCGGATGAATACTCGATTCGTCCCATCAGCATGGGAACTGGTGAACCGTTGCCGACGATTCCTTTGTCGGCACCAGCGACTGCCGTTGCCGTGGGATCGGGATTGAAATCCGAGAGCTGGCTGCACGACGATGCGGCGATTCCGATTCGACTGGAACTTCCCGTTCAGGCACCGTCCGTGCGTGCCAAAATCCAATTCGGAATGCAGCCGCGCGGTTCCGGAATTAAGGTCCAGCAGACCATCGACTTTGAAGTCGAACACCGAGACCTGACCAGCTTGTCTCTCAACGTGCCAGCGGGCATTCGTCCCACGGTACGCCTTGCCGGCAATTCTGAAGCATTGCGGCCAACGATCGATTCGGAATCACACTGGAGTTTCCGATTGCCTGAAGCACGACGCGGAAAGTTGATATTCGACGTCAATTACTTGTGGATACCAAAGGTCACAACAGATCCATTGCCGCTGATCCTGCCGGAATCGGCAGAAGTTCTGAGTATCGAAGCGGGAACGGGATCGGGCACAGGCCTGGCCGTTGTGGAATCTCCCGACTGGCAACCAGTGTACTCAGAAAAATTTGATGCGGCATGGTTGACCAGCAGGCCCGTCGCGACTGTTCCCCTTCGCTGGCAGAAAAGTCCCGCGCTGACGTCTGGAGAAAGCCCGGATCTGATTCTTGCAAGAAGTCAGATTCTGGGAAATCAACGGCTGACAACGACGCTGGCATTTTACGAAATATTGCCGGGTATCATTCATGTCGAAACACCGATCAATGTCGGTTTACCGGCAATTCTGATTGACCAGCAGTTATTGATTTCTGATGAAGCTGTGGAGCGCGGTGATATTCGGTGGGAAGAACTCGTCGATCGCGGAAAAATTCTCTGGACGGTCATAACACCTGCGAAAGGATCGACAAAAAATTCCGGGAGTGGTCCGCATGTTGTCGAATGCCGCATTCGGGGAAATGTTCCATTGCAGTCTTCACTCTGGCAGTCTGAGACGCTCGAACGCACACGTTTTGTCGGTGAAGCCGCCGCCGTCCCCGTGATCTGGTGTACGGTGCCGCAGGATGAATTTCAGGCGGCCGGTGCATCAACCGACTTTGTGTCCCTGACACATTCGGGAAGAACTCTGTTGCCATGGCGGCAAAACAGTAGTGCATTGCTGGATCGGCAACTCAAGGCCATCCTGTCACCTTATCCCACAACGCTGCAGTTGGCGGTACTGGACCAACTGGATACCTGGATTTCGCTTTCCGACCAGCACAGTTTATTCTTCGGTTCAGCAGATTCGGGATCACTGAAACTGAAACTGGTCCCGTTTGTGTCATTGTTACTCATCAGCGCCATCGTTTGCGTTTTCTTTTTTGTCATGCTGTCGATGCTGCGACGAATCCCCGTCATTGCAACATTCCTGCTGACAGGTTGCGCTGCACTTATTGCCTGGCTGATTGTGCCTGAATGGACAGCACTGCTGGCTCCGTATACTGCGATGGGAATCCTGTTTGGTGCTGTGTCAGTCGTCTTCCAGCGAATGATTTCTGACAAGCAAATCCGATTTCCAAACATATCGCAGACGCAGGAGTATCCAACTGTGTTTGGCTTGTCCGGAATATTGTCACAAGCTGGAAAAGATCATTCGGATCCTGCCGCCACAATCCCCGGAACGAAATCTGAGTTCAATGTAAGTTCATTTGTTTAGAAGCGATTGACGTTCCTGAGTTGGACGTCCACGCTCTGGCGAGCGTAGCTACGACAGTTATTGATCGAGCGTTCCCTACGCGACGGAATTGCAGAATGACCTTGTGGCATCTGTTCCTGTTAGTTCTCCTGCAGTTGCCGACAGATGTGTCGAGCGAAGCGGCCCCGGCGCGCGGTGCGGACGAATCGGACGTCCGAGTGAACTTGCCGGGCGTCCGCGCGGATTTGCCGGGAGTTGTGGTCGAGCAGTTGCCGCTGGATACCGTGCGGCAGCGAATCACCAGCAATGATTTTGTTCCGATCCCTCTCAAGCAACTTCAAAAACTGTTTCAAAGCGGCCGTACACAAGCACCAGGAACTGATGTGCTTCCGCAAATTCGTGAAGCGCGATATGTGGCCCGGCTGAACGGGACTCGCCTGGATCAGGGTGTACTGGAATTCGAGATTTACCCCGAATCACAGTCGTCCTCAGGACATCCACTGCTGGTCGGACAGACCAATCTCCAACAGTTGAAGATCTCCGATCAACAGGGACAAATCGAACTTGGCTCGGATTCCGATCGCCGCCTGTTTCTGCTCAAACGCGATCTGCCTGAAAAACTGACGGGATCATGGACTTCCGACGGTCTCATCTCGGGCGACGTGGTGACCTTTCGACTCGAACTTCCTGCCGCAACAACAACGCAGTTTGAACTGCTGACGAATCCAGAGATCCTGGTCACGAGTGTCGGCGGTCTGGTGTTCGGGCCGGAATCCGCAGAACCAGCGTCTGCCTCAGAGACGTCCGATATCAGCGAATTGAAACGATGGACCATTCTGCCAGGCGATGCCGCCCGCCTGACATTCAGTTGTCGCAAGCAACGAGAACTGCATCCGCTTGACCCGATGCCACTGGTTTCATTTAGCGCGGGACATGAGTTGAAAGAAGACATTCTGAAGTCGCGATGGACGATGGGTCTCCCGGCAGAACTGAATGGCCGCACGCGACTGACTGCGAAATTGTCCAACCGGGTTCGCGTCACAGACGCGATGCTGGACGATCGACGTCCGGTAGAATGGTATGTGACAAATGAGAACGGGCAGCAGATTCTGAATCTGGCGTTGCCGGAAGAATCGGAATCCGCAACGCTCACAGTGTACGCAGATTCGGTATTGCCTCAGACAGAGTCCTGGGACTTGCCGATGCTGCCTCTCATTCAATGGTTCGGCAACAATGCTGAGCAACATGGACCCATTCTTGTCCCCATCAGCCAGATCAGTGTACTTCTGCCAAGAACGATTCATCTTGACGAATGGACGCTGGTTGGCGTTCAGGAAAGAGACGTCGCGGCGGGACTGGATCAAAGCCGCGAGTACCAGTTGACTCAGTTTTTGCCCGAAGCGTCTGCCATCGCGCGGACATCCACAAGTGAACCGCGCCTGACAGATTCTGTGTTCACGCTCGTCGAACCAGCCGGACGACTGGCGACGGTGCGATGTCTGGTCAACGTGCAGTGTGAAGATGCGTCAGTCGTTGAACTTCAGTGGCCGGTGTCACAGGGCTGGCAGGTGATTGCAGCGAAATATGCGTCGAATTCCCGCGCATTGTTCTTTGAGTTTCCGCAGGTGGATCCGGAAGCGGCATCATCACCATTGACTCTGCACCTGCCTGAATCGCTCGAACCGGGAGCCTCCAGCGTCATAGAAATTGAGTTTCGTCAATCGGACCTGGCAGATGCGAGTACGGTCAATCTGCCGCTGTCAGAAAATCCCCGCGTACAGCGAGTTAATGCCGTCGCCATGTTTCCGCCCACGCTGACGCTCAGCACAGAACTGCAGCGTCGCTGGAGCACTGGTCGAAGAATCCTCACACTTGACGAAGTTCGCAGTTCTATGGCGTGGCTTCCCGAATCGCGACTTCCTGTCGGCGGGCGGTTTTACGCGATCGGCGGATTGGAATCGACTCGTCTGATGGCGACGGAAATTGACAATTCGACGAGCCGTCATGTTATCGAACTGGAACATGCCGTACGAATTGTCGAAGGCCAGATTGTGGAAACGTCGCGAATCGTCCTGCCCGCTCACCAGCAATTCGAAGACATTCTGACATTGCGTATCCCGACGCGCGCATCAGGCAATCTGCGATGGTCTCTGGACGGTCAGCCGATTCTCGCACAGCGTGAAGAAACGGATGACGATTCACAGGACTGGAAGAGCTGGTCTCTGAAACTGGCGGGACGTCGTTCAGAGTCCGTCACCGTCCTGCGCTGCGAATCTCGACAACCTGCCGGTCAGGAAATCATTGCGACCATTCCCAGACCAGTCACCGATCTTCCGGTTCGCGGTCTTCTGCAACTGTTTTCGTCCGACGAAGGACAACTGACAGTCTCCGGATTGACGCCGACAAATGCCAATCGTTCAGCCAGAACTTCAGCCGACGATCAGTCAACAACCTGGGAGCTTCCTGCAGAACCATCGATTGTGTCACTGACACTCGGACACAATCCCGGTATTCGCCTTGGTCAAACCATCGACATCCATATGCTCCATATGATTGACGAACAGCGAGGCGGCAATGTGAAACAGCAGGTTCTGGCTGTTGCCAATGTCAGTCGCAGCGCCGGACAAAACTCTTTGTCGCTCGCACTTCCTGCAGACATTCGCCCATTGGTACTGGTCAACGGCCATCGCGTTCAGCTTCAGGACACGACTGCGGGACTTGCAATTCCGCTGCCAGTGTCGTCGGTTGACTGTCAGGTTCTCGTAACATGGACAGAACCAGCAAGACCATCGGACGCAATGAGCAGCATCCGAGAATTGCCTCGATTGTTTCCAAAGGATCTCTCGGTGCCACAGTGTACGCATCACTTGCTCGCAAATCCTCAGTTGGAACTCCAAGCTCCAGCCACAGAATTTGCGGCAGCCGACCCGACCGACGTCATGCACGTTCTGGATCGCTTGCTGCTCACATCTTCGTCACCCGACGGAGTTTTACGATCAGCAGATAACTCGAATGTGCCACCTGAAATTCGCAGCTTCATCTCACGCTGGCAACTGGCGAGTACTCAAAACTGGAAGACACGTACGTTGATCGATACGGTGCAGGCGGAAGCCCCCATCGTCGTGCATATCATTTCATTGCGTCGTCAGTTCGCAATCGCTGCAGGACTTGCGTTAATGCTGTCGGTGTTGTGCTTCGTACTGCGAAATTCGGTTCGCGAATACCGTCTCGGACTGGCGCTCACGGCGATCGGCGTGCTCGGAGTTCGTTTTTTGATGACTGTCTCTGTTATGGAGTCCATCCTGACTGGCGTGTTCTGGGGACTCCTGATCGGGCTGGCCATTCTTACGGTCACACAATGGAACTTATGGCCAGCGTTCAGGCTGAAGAGATTGTTACGAAACGTGACAGCGATTGTTGCCTCGCTGGTGACAATTCTGCCGTGCGCCGGACAACCGCCCGTCGAACAACCATCCTCAGGGCTGCCAACCAATGGACTTCGCGCGGCAACGGCAATTGGCCTGCAGGCGGCTGAAAGAGTGCCGGATGTTCTGCTGCCGGATACGCAGCTTCCCGGCAGCGAAGTCGCTTACGTTCGAAGATCGGTTTTGGAGAACTGGCAGAAGAAAGAGGCCGTTGAACGCATCAAACTACCAACCGCCGTTGTCACAATGCTCCACACGGACATCATTGCAGACTCAACGGAATCCGTCGAACTGTTGCTCAAACTGGAAGTCGCGGCTGTAAGTGGCAATGACGTTTGCCACCTTCGAATACCAATGCAGGGTTCACGGTTGGTAGAATGCAAAATCGACGGGGAACAGGTTCTGCCAGAACCCGATGGCGCAAACGCCATTCGAATTCCCATTCCTGCGTCATCACTGTTGCCCGTGCGTCCACTCACGTTGTCTGACGACGATCGCACTCTGGCCGACACGGAAGACGATTTCTCTGAAACGGCGGTCAACGCCGGACCACGAGCGGCCTTCACTTTGCATCAAGTCGAATGTCGCCTGCGGCCTGTGACCACACGCCAGGCGTCCGGTCTGCAGTTTCGCCTGCCTGCTCTGCCCTGCCCCGTTGCTGACATCAAGGTCTCAGCACCGGAGAATCTGTTCACAGGTGTCCGCGCCCAGACGCCCGCAGGTGTCGTGCAGTGGAAGCCCTCCGATGGTGCAGTGCAACTCAGCAGCCTGGCAATGGCAGAAGGGATCGATATGCGACTTTTTCAGTCGGGTATCGAAAAAGGCAGCCCCCAACTTGCTACAGTTGAAATGCTGACCATTGCGGAAGTGATCGCCGAACAGCCGGCACTCACCTGCGTCTGCCGCTTCTCGCGCTGGAACCCATTGTCGCCGGAAGTGCGTTATATTGTGCCTCAGGGCTATGAACTGGTCTCGATCAATAGTTTTGGCAACGGAGAATTGCTGTGGTCCCGGCAGGACCGTGTGGCCATGATTCTGTTGCCGAATGCGATGGGAAATGATTTCGTCCTCTCGCTCCAGCTCAAATCGATCGCATCATCGCCGCTGCTGCAACGCAGAATTCCGATCGCAGAATTGATTCAGTTTGCGGATTGCGTCGTCTCACCAAATCTGAACCTTGCAGTCCGTATTAACCCTGTGTTTTCTGTACTGCCGATGGAAAACACTCAAGTGACGATGCTGGGGTTCAACGACGCTCAACAGTCGTGGGGACAGTGGCTGCGTCGTTCGGATATTGTGTTTTCCGTGCCAAGCGGGCTTCCGGAATGCAACGTTCGCCTGGCCGCTCGGACCAGTCTGAACGAAGCTCGCATCGCTCAGAATTTCGTGCTTCACAATCAGTATATCGACTGGAACTGTCAGATCGATATCGACACTTCTGTTCTGCCTGTATTTCGACATCGGCTGACAATCAGTTCCGAAATCGAAATAACGGACGTTCAGGCGACTGCCGGGGAAGCCAATCGAAAAGCGTCGTGGCATCGCCGTGGCGATCGACTGATCGTCCAGTTGAAAGAAGGCACGACCGGACGCCACATTCTGAAAATCTCCGGACGACAGATTCTGCGACCGGATGATACCCGGATCTCACTCTACAGCCCGCATGTTCAGAATGCTCATATTCTGGAGTCTGTCCTGGAATTGACCGATGCGGATGGGCTGGGAATGATGTTTGAAAAGCTGGGCAGCGCCGTCCCGAATGATCGCATCAACAACAATGATCTGCTGGTACCACGAATCCCCGTCAGAATGCAGATCCTTGACGAAACAGATTCCCTCGAACGTTCTGATCCTGTCGTTCTGCAGAGGCTGCGACCTGTCGAACCAGTCGGTGCTGTCGCGGTCCTGCGTACTGCGGATCGGGCTGAGATCGCCGTGCATTTGACTCAATGGTCCGGCAGCCTTGGCCCGCTGGAAATGAAATTTGAAAACGATGCCGAATTTCTGACGGAGCCCTCAGTTCTGGTCGATGGACGACAACTGACTCTGGTGCGCGACGCTGATAGTTTTGTCGCGAGTCAGGATGTTGTTCGCGAGTTGTTTGATCAGCCAGACTTTGCAATCGTATGGAGCGTGGCAATCCCCGAATCACAACGTCGTGAAGAATCCGTCACTCTCGCCTGGCCTGAGATTTCTGACAGGATTCAGTGGACTGACCGCCTGCTGATTCCGCTGGATACGGCAACTGGCACGAATACCACAGGCACGAGTACACTCACACCAGCATGGATCAAAGATGCCAGTGCATTGGGATTTGGCAGAGACATCTCCGCGCTGAATGTCACTGTGATCAATGAGGCACTTGAACTGTCTGGCTCCGGCCAGCAGATAATCGTTCCATTAAATAATGCAGTTGAGGAAGTCCCGGAAACGGATTCTGCCCAGTCGTTGTTCGCAGTTTCAGATTCCATCCTGTGGTCCAATCCGAATCAATCGGCAGTCGGGCAGACAACACTGATGATGTTTTCAGCCCGGACCCCGTCAAGCTGCACTCTGATCATTCCGAATGGGACAATCGTTACCGAACTGGAGACCGCTGAAGCAACCCGCTGGGACGGTACTGGTCGAGAGCGAGTCACTCTGGAACTCACTCAACCACTGACTGTGATTCAGATTCGCTGGATGAGTACTCGAGCACGAAATGGATTTGCATCATCGACGCTGACATTCGCTGCCCCTTTTCCTGCCGAGTGTGAAACACGTCGCAGTATCACTGTGGCCAGTTCAGAAAGTGATCTGCCACAGTTTCATGGCGAAGTGCGTACTGTCGCCGCGAATGACCTCAACGCCACGCTGAAAATCGAACTTGCAGCAGGTCTGACCCGGTCACAACCGGACGACGCAACTGTCGCCACCGGGACCGAACGTCTTCCCGCATCCGATGAGCTCGTCGGGCAGTTGGTTTCGTCGCGGGAACAATTCCTCCGGGCATTTACCGAACCGTCACAGTCTGATGTGATCATGGCAAGCTGTAGCCCGATCGACAACTCCCGAATAGAAGTTTACAGCCGCAAGCGACTTCAATGGCCGACGGTCGTTTCCATTGCTGCGGGATTTCTCGCCGTCGCCGGTGCTGCATTTGGACAAACCATGCGATCAGGAATCAGCGAACAAACAACCCGGATTGCCACGCAATCGTCAGACTTCCGACTATCAAACAGTAAAACGCAAACCAGTGCAGGCGATCCGCCACCAACAAGCGAATCAGCCAGCGCAGACAAAAAACGCCGACCACAAAACTGATCACGGTTCCCAGCAGCATCGGCTGCCATGCAATATCAACGGATTCTTTGCCTCGGATCAGATCCAGCAACTTCAACAGCGTAGCACCTCCGATCGCCGGCACGGCGATCAGGAAGGAAAACTTTGCCGAATCCGCTCGCTTCACGCCGCAAGTCAGCCCGGCGGCAATCGTACTTCCCGCCCGCGAAATACCCGGCAAGATCGCGATCGCCTGAAAGACCCCGATCACGATGGCGACCCAGATCGGCATCTGCTCCATGACCAGCCGGCCGCTTTGCAGCCGCTTTGCAATCAACAGGAACAATGCAGTCACCAACAGCAGACATCCCGCGGCCATCGGATTCTCAAACGAAGCTTCAATCTGATCCTTAAACAATAAGCCTATAACCCCAACCGGAACGGAAGCGATCACGATCAGCAGAAGAAGTCTCGGATTCTTCAGGACGCCAATCAAGTCCTTGAAATAAACGACGGCGATCGACAAGAGTGTTCCGAAATGCAGCGCGACATTCATCGTCGCCCCCTTCGACCATGCCGGAAGTTCCGCTGCCGCCAGCGCGGACATCAGTGCCTGAACGATCACAAGATGCCCTGAAGAACTGATCGGAAGAAACTCGGCAACCCCCTGGACGACTCCCAGAATCGCCGCATACACATAATCCATCGATGATATCCGCTTAATAAAGCCAACCCGCGATCGCCCTTCAGCTCAGTTATTGACTCGGCGATCCAAAGCGGCGGAGTGTGACAGAGCAAGCAACTCTTCGCGAGCGAATTTTCCGCACTGAGCGAAGTCTGCCGGGAATGTTATCCACTGAGCGGTCGGATCTGACGCCTGTTCCGGCAGCGGAGGACGTCAGTCCCCTGATGTGAGACTTGTGTATTGAAGTTAAGAGCGGTACGGACCCGTACTGATCTCGCATTGGTACATGAGCCACGTGCGTGCAACTCGGTCGGCTGACACTTACCGTTCGTAAGGAAAACTTCTATGATATTCGCCTAAGGCAAACGTGCATGACCGTGCAATCCTCCGCTGAAATCGGCGAATCGAGTTATCGAAATGGGAACGCTAATCACTGGCGGAACAGGTTTCATTGGGGCGGAGGTCGTGAGAACTCTGATCCATCGCGGTGCCAGTAACCTGACGGTGTTTGACATTAACAATTCGACTCAGCGACTCGATGAAGTTGCTGCTGCGGTGACAATCTGTAAGGGAGATCTTGGGAACTTCAGCCATGTGCTGGATGTCGTGAAGGCGTCTCAGGCCAATGTGATTTATCACCTTGGCGGGATGTTGTCGCTGCCGTCCGACCGTGATCCACAGGCAGCGTTTCAGGCAAATGCCATGGGAACATATCATGTCCTGGAAGCTGCACGGATCATGGGCGTCTCGAAGGTCATTTTCAGCAGCACCATCGGGACATATTGCGAAGGCCTGGAACATCAACCTATCGACGATCTCAGCCTGCAGCGTCCGCAACTTTTTTATGGAGCCTGCAAAGTGTTCGGCGAACACATGGGCAGCTTTTACCGTCGAAAATACGGCATCGACTTCCGCTGCGTGCGTTATCCATCAATTGTCGGGCCTGGTGTCCGTACGCCTGGATCGGTGCAATATACGTCGCGCATGATCGAGGAATCCGCAAACGGTCACCCCTACACGATCTGGGTGCGACCGGATACGCGCGTGACATTGCTCTACGTGAAGGATGCCGCTCTCGCCACGATTGCTCTTGCCGAGGCACCCGTCGAGCATATCAAGATGGTCAACTATGTGCTTGGAGGTCCCAGTCCGTCGGCACAGGAACTTGCGGACCATGTTCGCGCGAAGTTGCCTGGTGCGAAGATCGACTTCAACGTGGACGAGAACATCCAGGCCCGACTGGACAAATCTGTTCACCCGATCGACGATCGTTTCGCACGCGACGAATGGGGCTGGCGGCCGACGTACGATCTCGAACCCATGATTGATGATTTTCTCACGGAACTTTCCACGAATCCTCAGAGGTATAACTGTTGAACGCAAACAAACCCAATGCCGCAGATCAATTCATCGGATCCTGGTCACTCGTGTCCTGGAGTGTCACAGCTCCGGATGGAGCGGTCACTTATCCTTATGGAGAAGATGCCATCGGGCGGATTATGTACCAGCCGGAAGGAAAAATGGTTGCCTGCCTGATGCACCGTCAGCGGACTCCCTTTGCTTCAGGAAACCGACACGAGGCGACATCGGCCGAGTGTATTGCTGCCTATCGCGAGTACGTTTCCTACTTTGGCTCGTTCACGGTCCAGGAGTCAGCCGACACCGTAACACATCACGTGGAAGGAGCG
>Ga0105047_10009302_pt1 | contig 16192 bp, 15 predicted proteins | sample MAT04_FD_78384 | JGI IMG/M metagenome (GOLD analysis project Ga0105047, IMG submission 78384) | Freshwater microbial communities from Lake Fryxell liftoff mats and glacier meltwater in Antarctica - MAT-04 (megahit assembly) | ecosystem: Environmental > Aquatic > Freshwater > Ice > Liftoff...
GGCCTGGTGATCACTTTCGCGGACATCACCTCGGCCCGGACGCTGGCGGCGGAATTGGGGGTCCAGCACGCCAGCCTGGAGAAGCGCTTCGATGAACAGACCGCGAGCATCAAGCAGCCGCAGCAAAGCTCCCGGATCCCGGCGCCCATCCGCGAACGCCGCACGGACCGCGCCGGCAAAGCGGCTGGAGCCAAGCAAACTTAAGAGATTTTGCGATGAAACCGAAGCCTCCCCCCACAACCGACACCGCCGCCCTGCGCCGCTATGCCGAAGAGCGCCTGACGGAGCAGCGCCCCGAAGCGGGGCCGAGCCACGCCGAAGCGGACGCGCAGCGCCTCGTTCACGAATTGCAGGTCCACCAGATTGAGTTGGAGCTACAGAACGAGGAACTCCAGCAGGCCCGGGACGAGGTGGAGGCGGAGCGGGAGAAGTTCAGCGACCTCTACGATTTCGCTCCGGTGGGCTACGTGACCCTGGATTGCGCGGGGTCCATTTGCGAGGCGAACCTCGCGGGCGCCGCGCTGCTGGGGAGCGAGCGCTCCCGCCTGGTCCAGCGGCGCTTCAGGCTGTTCGTTTCCGCGACCCACCGGTCCGAATTCAACGACTTCCTGGCCAAAGTCTTTGCCACCCGTGCCCGGGAGGCTTGTGAGTTGACGTTGCAACTGGAAGGCAAGCCCCCGGTCGAAGTGCGACTCGAGGCGGCCGCCACCGCGTCCGGGCAGGCGTGCCGGGTGGTCTTGCTCGACATCACCGACCGCAAGCAGGCCGAGGCGGATCGGCTGCTCCGGGGCAAGCTGGAATCCGCCGTCCTGCTGGCGGTGGGCATGGCTGAGGATTACTCCCGTCTGCTCACGGTGACCCTGCTCAACCTGGAGCTGGCCCGCGAGCTGGTCCCGCCCACCGAAGATTTCCTGGCCCAGCGCCTGGCGACGGCGGAGAAGGCCGCTTTGCAGGCCCAGGAATTGACGCGTCAGCTTGGCGGCCTGGCGCGACCGGGCGTGCCATCGCGGACGGTGACGGCCCCGGCCGGAGTCCTGCAAGCCGCCGTCCAAACGGCCCTGAGCGGCTCCCCGGTGCGGTGCGACTGTTCCCTGGCCGGCAACCTGTGGCCCGTCGCGATGGACGCGTGGCAGGTCGGCCAGTGCTTCCGCAACCTGCTGGTCAACGCGCGGGAAGCGATGCCGCGAAAAGGCGTGGTTTCGATTCGGGCGGCCAACCAGGCGCTCGACGCCCGAACGGATCTGCCGCTGCCGCCCGGCGACTATGTTCGGGTGACCATCAGCGATCAGGGCGGCGGTGTGGCGCAGGCGGTCTTGCCGAAAATCTTTGATCCCTATTTCACCACCAAGCCGCCCACGACCCACCCGGGGACCGGGCTCGGACTGACGGTCTGTCAGGCGGTCGTTCAGCAACACGGCGGCGCGATCCGCGTCCAGTCCGAATTGGGAGCCGGGACGACCTTTGACTTGTATTTGCCCGCCGCGCACAGGGGGGCCAGCGCATGAGCACTCCGCGGCGCCGCCCGAGCACGGGCGAACGGGAAGCCCTCCGCAGCGAAGCGGAACAGCAGCCCATGATGGCGGCCTTGCGGCGCCAGGCTGAACGCCAGTTCCGGGCGGAGCGCAGGGTTCAGCCGCCCGCCGCCCCGCCGCCGGGGTCAGAGGCCGACGCGCAGCGGTTGCTCCACGAATTGCAGGTCCACCAGATCGAACTGGAGTTGCAGAATACGGAGCTCCAGGCCGCCCGGGATCGCACGGACACGCTGCTCGAGAAATACACCGATCTCTACGACTTCGCCCCGGTCGGCTATTTCTCGCTGGATGCCAGGGGCGTGATTCTGGAGGCGAACCTCACGGGGGCCGCGTTGCTGGGCGTCGAGCGCGCCCGCTTGATCCAACGCCGCTTCCAGCTCTTCCTGGCTCCGGTGAGTCGGACGGTCTTGTCTGCCTTTCTGGAAGGAGTCTTTGCCCGACCGGGCAAGCAAATCTGTGAGGCGTTGCTGCTCAAGCCGGGCGGCACCGCTTTCTGGGCCGATCTCCAGGCCGTGTCCGCGATCTCCGCCAACGCCGCGCGGAATTGGTGCCGGGTGGCGGTCTCAGACACCACCGCCCTCAAGCGGGCAGAGGAGGCGCAGCGCCGCGCGGAGGCGCTGGCGCTGGCGAACCGGGAACTGACGGAGGAAATTGCCCGGCGGAAGATCGTCGAGGAGGCGCTGCGTCAGAGCGAGGCGCATCAGAGCCGGTCCCTGGCGGAGGCGCGGCAGATGCAGGCGCAGTTGCGCCACCTGTCCCATCAGCTCCTCCAGGCGCAGGAGGAGGAGCGCAAACGCATCAGCCGCGAACTGCATGATGAAATCGCCCAGACCCTCGTCGGCATCCATGTCCACCTGGAGAACCTGGGCCGGGAAGCCGCGGCCAATCCGGCGGGGCTGAAGCAAAAAATCGCGCGCACCCAAGGCTTGGTGGCGAAGTCCGTGCAGCTCGTGCATCAGTTCGCCCAGGAATTGCGCCCGCCGTTGCTGGACGACCTCGGGCTGATTGCCACCCTGCACGCCTACATGAAGGATTTCACCCAGCGCTCCGGCGTCCGCGTGCGGTTCACGGCGTTTGCCGGGGTGGACCAACTGAACAGCGCCCACCGGATCGTGCTCTATCGGGTCGTCCAGTCCGCCCTCACGAACGTCGCCCAACACGCCCAGGCGAGCCAGGTGGAGGTAGTCATTGAGAAGCTCCCGACCGGCCTGGGCCTGGCGATCAAGGACAACGGCAAGGCCTTCGAGGTGGATCGGGTGTTGCACGCGACGAACTTCAAACGCCTCGGCTTGCTCGGCATGAGAGAGCGCATCGAGATGGTCGGCGGCAATTTCACCATCGCATCCGCCCCCGGCCAGGGCACCACCATTCGCGCGCACCTGCCGCTCGGCCGCGCCAGCAAGCGGAAGCAGCCCCGCTGAGGCTCCGCGTATGAACCCACCGATGCTTTCTCATGCCGCCGGAGCGCGGCTGTCTCAGCCGCAGCCGCGTGGCAGAGGGGATAAGCCGACTTCTTCGGCGAGCGCTGGCGACCCCCAACAAGTAAGTGGTGACGTGCCAGTGGACGTAGTCACGAGGCCCTGGGCTTTCGGCTTGCGCCCGCGGCTGCGGCTGCGACAGCCGCGCTCCGCAACGGCCTGGCTACGGTGGCGGCTAGTTCAAAACCCCGTAGCCGCGGACGTCTGTCCGCGCCAATTTTCCTCGTTCGCGCCGACCTGCGTCGGCGGCTACGGAGTTTTGCAGGCGCCTGGCATGCCACCGGCGATCCGGGTAAAATCACCTTCGAATGAAAAAGACCGTTCCTAAATCCACCGCTCCGGCGACGCCATTGCCCAAGTGCCCCACGGGCATCCAAGGCCTTGATGAAATCACCGGCGGCGGGCTGCCACGCGGGCGGCCCACGCTCGTCTGCGGCGGCGCGGGTTGCGGCAAGACGCTGCTGGCGGCGGAATTTCTCGTGCGCGGCGCGACGCAGTTCGGCGAGCCGGGCGTGTTCATGGCCTTCGAGGAGACGGAAAAGGAACTGACGGCCAACGTCGCGTCGCTGGACTTTGATCTGGGAGGCTTGGTCCGGAGCAAAAAGATCATGTTGGACTACGTCCACATCGAGCGCAGCGAAGTCCAGGAGAGCGGCGAGTATGACTTGGAAGGATTGTTCGTCCGGCTCGGGCACGCGATTGATGCCATCGGCGCCAAGCGCGTGGTGCTGGATACGCTGGAAGTCCTCTTCGCCAGCCTGCCCAACGAGGCCATCCTGCGCAGCGAATTGCGCCGGCTTTTCCGCTGGCTCAAGGACAAAGGCGTCACCGCCGTCATCACCGCCGAGCGCGGGCGCGAATCCCTGACGCGCCACGGGCTGGAGGAATACGTGTCCGACTGCGTCATCCTGCTCGACCACCGGGTCAACGACCAGGTCGCCACGCGGCATTTGCGCGTGGTGAAGTATCGCGGGGCGCTGCACGGCACGAATGAGTTTCCGTTTCTCATCGGCAACGAGGGCGTCAGCGTGCTGCCCATCACCTCGCTGGGGCTGAACCACAAGGTCTCCAACGAGCGGATCGGCACCGGCATCCACCGGCTCGACTCGATGCTGGGCGGGCAGGGGTTTTTCCGCGGCAGCAGCATTCTGCTCACGGGCACGCCGGGCACCGGCAAGACCATCGTCTCCGCCAACTTTGCCCATGCCGCCTGCCGGCGCGGGGAGCGCGTGCTCTTCTTTTCGTTCGAGGAATCGCCCAACCAGATCGTCCGCAACCTGCACTCCATCGGGTTGCGCCTGGAGCCGATGGTCAAACGCGGCCTGCTGCGGTTTCACTCGGCGCGACCGTCGCTCTACGGCTTGGAAATGCACCTGGCCACGATGTTCAAGGAGATCGCCGCGTATCAACCCCAGGTCGTCATCGTGGACCCCATCACCAGCCTGATGGACATGGGCACCTCCTCCGAAAGCAAGGGCATGGTGACGCGGCTGATTGATTATTTGAAGGCCGGACAAGTCACCTCGCTCTTCACCAGTCTGACGCAGGGCGGCCAGGTGCTGCAAACCAGTGAAGCCTCCATGTCCTCGCTCATGGACGCCTGGATCTTGTTGCAAGACTTCGAGGGCAACGGCGAACGCAACCGCGTGCTCTACGTGCTCAAAGCGCGCGGCATGGCGCACTCGAACCAGATCCGCGAGTTCCTGATTTCAAATCACGGCGTTGATCTCGTGGACGCCTACATCGGGGCGAGCGGCGTGTTGACTGGCTCCGCGCGCGTGGCGCAAGAGGACCTCGAAAAAGCCGCCGTACTGACCAGCCAGCAGGAAGCGGCCCGGCTCCAGCGCGAGGTGGAGCGCAAACGCGCGGCGATCGAACGGCAGATCAGCGGGCTGCGCGCCGACTACGAGACCGAGGCGGTGGAGCTGCGACGCATTGCCGAGCAAGTCGGAACGCAAACGCTCATGCTCACCACCGAGCGGGCCGCCTCCGGGCGCTTGCGCCAGGCGGATGCCAAGGTGGCGGCCAGCACGCGGATCCGCGCCGCCCGCCCTGGGAGGACCACTTGATGAAAACCAATACCGTGAAACGCGGAAATCGAACGGGGAGCGCGCCCGCCCCGGGCGCAGTTTTCCGCGCCCTCGCGGAAAACCCGGGCGCGCCGAAACGCTCCCAGCGCGCGGGTTCGGTGCGCACGCCCGGGGCTGCCCGCGCAGCGCGGCCCGCAAGGCCCGGGGCGGGCGTGCTCCCCAAGGCCAAACTCTGGCAACTGCGCCTTTACGTGATGGACTCGACATCCAAATCGGCGACGGCGTTCACGAACCTGAAGCAGTTTTGCCAAACCCACCTCAAAGGCCGCTATCGCATCACGGTGATTGATTTGCTCAAGCAACCCCAACTGGCCAAAGGCGACCAGATCCTGGCGATCCCCACGGTGGTGCGCCAATTGCCCAGGCCCGTGCGAACGCTCATTGGCAACCTCTCCGACACGGCGCGCGTGCTCGTCGGCCTGGATTTGCGCACGGCGGATTAACCCGAATTCTCAAGTGAAAGAGCTGAGAAAACAAAACGCGAACCGGCGGCAAGATGCCGCCCGAACCAGCCGGCCGGTTCGCGGAGCTTCCCAGCTCCGGGTCCCCAAACCCGCTGCGAAGTCGCCGCCCGCCCGGTCCAAGGATAGGTACGTCCTGCGCCTGTTCGTGGCCGGGGCCACGGCCCGCTCGCGCCAGGCCGTGTTGAACGTCCGGCAATTGTGCGAGGCCGAACTGAAAGACTTCTGCGATCTGCAAGTGATCGACATCTATCAACAGCCCGAGCTGGCGCGCGCCCACCAGATCGTGGCGACCCCGACGCTCATTCTGGAATTACCCAAGCCGTTGCGCCGGTTCATCGGCAACCTGGCGAACATCACCGGCCTGCTCGTCGAGCTGGACTTGATCACCCAAGGTAAAGTCACGCTTTGAAAACGAATTCCAATATGGCAACAGCGGCGAGCAAGCGGCGTGGCGGGCGGAGCGCGGCGTCCACGCCGCTTCAACGTCCAGAGGTTTTGGCGCGCGTGAACACCACCGGGGTGCCGAGGCTGAAGCCGCCTAAGGGCCGCGCTCCTCGCCGGCCGTTGGAATCAACTTCGGAGTTCGGGTTGAAAACTCCGCGCCCTAAATGTTCTGCCCGCGAACTCGCCGAACTCCGCCTCCGGCTGGCCGAAGCCGAGGCCACGCTCCGCGCCATCCGCAACGGGGAAGTGGATACGGTGATGGTCGCGGGCATGGAAGGCTCGCAAGTGTTCACGCTGGAAGGTGCCGAGCACGCCTACCGCGTGCTCATCGAATCCATGAACGAAGGGGCGCTGACGCTGGCGGCCAACCAGACCATTCTCTACGCCAACCAGTGCTTCGCCAAAATGGCCAAATGCCCGCTGGAGCAGGTCATGGGCACCTCCTTCCGCCGCTTTCTCTCCGCTCCCGACCGGCCCAAACTGCGGGCGCTGCTGCAACGCGCCGCCCCCGCCGGTGCCAAACTCCAATTGCTCCTGCGCGCGGGCGACACTTCGCAACTCCCCGTGCTCATCTCCATCCGGCCCCTGGCCAAGGATGCCTCCAAGCGCGCGACCGTCGGCATGGTGGTGACCGACCTGACGGAAACCCGGCGGAACGAGGAATTGCTGCGGGGCTTTTCCCGCCGCCTGGTGCAAGCCCAGGAAGCCGAGCGCGGGCGCGTGGCCCTCGAATTGCACGACCACGTGACCCAGCTTCTCTGCGCCATCCTGGTGCGCAGCCAGGTGCTGGCGGATCAACTTTCCGCGCGCGACGGACCGGCGGAGGCCGAGGCGATCCGACTCCGCGACCTGCTGGGCCAGGCCGCCGAAGCCGTGGAGCGCATCGCGCGTCATCTGCGGCCCAGCGTTTTGGACCACCTGGGCCTGGTGCCCGTCCTGCGCAGTGACGCTGCGGAATTCGCGGCCCGCACCGGCCTGTCCCTCCAGGTGGCCTGCGGGCGGTTGACCGCGCGGCTGCCCGCCGACGCCGAACTGGCCTGCTACCGCATCCTCCAGGAAGCCTTGAGCAACGTGGAGCAACACGCCCGCGCCCGCCACGTGACCGTGCGCTTGGTGCAACGGAGTGCTGTCGTGGAGATGATAATTAACGACGACGGGATCGGCTTCGATCCCGACCCTCGCCCGGGCGGACGAAAAATGAATCCCGGCTTTGGCCTGCTCAGCATGCGCGAGCGAGCGGCCTCCGTGGGCGGCACTTGGAGTGTCACCTCCGCGCCCGGCCAGGGCACGAGCATCCGCACGCAAATTCCATTTCGCCATGAAACCAAGACTTAGCCATAACGAGGCAGTCGGAGCGCGGCGGTCTCAGCCGCCGCAACGTTCGCAAGCCGGTGGCGCAAGGGTTTGCAAACGCGGCTGCGGTTGCGTTCGCGCTCACTTCCTAGTGATCGTGGGCAACCGGCGGAGAAGCTGGTCTGGCCCTTGTTTTCCGTGGCTTCGGCTGAGACAGCCACCCTCCGCCGCGGCATGGATACGGCTTAGACTTCCCATCGCTTCCCCCACCACCGCCACCCGAAACGCTCTATGAAACACATCACTGTTCTGTTGTCTGAAGACCACACCGTCGTCCGGGAAGGCATCCGCACGCTGCTGGAGGCCGAGCGCGATATTGAGGTGATTGGCGAGGCCGCCACCGGACGCCAAGCGGTGGAACTCACGCGGAAACTGCGCCCCGACGTGGTGGTGATGGATATCGCGATGCCGCTGATGAATGGGTTGGAAGCCACGCGGCAGATTCTCAAGTCCTTGCCCTCCACCCGGATCATCATGCTCTCCGCGCACGGTGACGACGCCTATGTGGAGCAGGTTTCCGCGCTGGGCGCGGCGGGGTATTTGCTCAAGCAATCCTCAGCCCATGTCCTCGCCCAGGCCATTCGGGAAGTCCACGCTGGCAAGACCTTCTTCAGCCCGGCGCTGGCCCAGCGTCTGCAGAACCTGCAAGGCAAGGGCTCTGCCCGGTTCGATGCGTCCAAAAAGGAACGCGAACGACTCACTTCGCGCGAGGCGGAAGTGCTCCAACTGATCGCCGAGGGTCAGGCCAACAAACAGGTCGCAGCCGAATTGGGCATCAGCATCAAGACGGTCGAGAAACACCGGCAGCATCTCATGGATAAGTTGCACATCCACGACACCGCGGGCCTGACTCGCTACGCCATTTCGGCCGGCGTCATCGAGAACAGCGTTCAGTTGACCATCGTCTAGCTCCGGCCCGCGGCCACTTGGGCGCGGCGCGCCGCGCTTCTCCGTGCAATTCGGAGCGTCCTGCAATGCTGTAGGAGCCGACGTGAGGCGGCTTGAACGCTGGCTAAAGCCGAAACCGCTTTACCCCAGCTTCCCAAGGCAGTGGGGCTGGGGTTATCACCCCATAGCGCCGGCGCTGGCGTCCGGGCTATCGTAGGCCCATGAAAACGAACACGGCTAAGCACGCCTACAACGGAGACTTCCAATGTCACTGATATCCCTGGTCGTCACTCTCATCGTCGTCGGCGTCTTGCTCTGGCTGGTCAACACCTACATCCCGATGGACGGCAAGATCAAGAAGATCCTCAACATCGTCGTGGTGGTCGTGGTGGTCCTGTGGTTGCTGGTGGCGTTCGGGGTGCTGGGTCACGTCGGCGACATCCGGGTTCCCCGCGTTCAGTAAGCAACCATCTTCACCCGCCCAAGTTATGATACCCAACCATGCCCAATTCCTCCAAGCCGTCCAGGAGCGGAAGAAGGTCTGGATTACGTTCTATTCCAAAGCCGACAGCGGAGTGCTCGCCCAAGCCTGCGCCCCGCTGGATTACGGCCCGGGCAGCGGAGTCCAGGACGGACTGAATCGTTACTGGCTCTGGGATTATGCGAGTCCCGACGGATCTCACACCTTGGGCCTCTTGCCGCAACAGATTGTGGACTTGAAAATGATGGGTGAAGTATTTGACCCCACCGCGCTATCCACCGAATCCACGTCGTCCCCCATGCCAGGCGTACCTGCGTCGCGGGCAGCCGCGGGCGCCCAAGCTGCCCAGTTGTCAGGTTGCCCCGCTCCCTCGTCACCCACCTCGAAATCCTCACTACCAATTACTGAACCCATTGCCACATGAAATCCACTCACCACCACGGCCACCAGGCGGCCACCGATCCGGCGCTGCATTTGCAGTCCGTTCACTTCGAATTCACAGATCCCTCTGCCACCCGGGTCTGCGTTGCGGGCACCTTTAACCATTGGCAGCCTGATACCAAGCCCATGCGCTCGCGGGGGAAGGGACACTGGACCAAGGAAACCGACTTGGCTCCGGGCACCTATGAGTACTGCCTGGTGGTGGACGGCCATTGGATGCCTGATCCGTTGGCCCGGGAGACTGTGGCCAACCCATTCGGCGGAAGGAATTCGGTGCTGACGGTGGCCACTTCGCCCGAAGCAGCCCAACTCGCTGACGCGGAAAACCTGCCTCTCAAAAACGCAAACAAACCAGACCAACAACAAGTATGAACCAACAAACGCAAGCAATCCGCAATGACCTGACCCAACTCGCCGAAGATGCCCGCGCATTGATGGCCGCCACCGCCGACGTCGCGGGCGACAAAGTCACCGAAGCCCGCAAACGACTCACCACCGCCCTGGACCGAGGCCGCGACATCTACGGCCAAGCGCGCGCACGCGCTGCCGAAGGTGCCCGGGCTGCCGATCAGGTGGTGCATGAGCATCCGTACGAAGCCATTGCCATCGGAGTCGGGGTCGGCGCGCTGCTCGGCTACCTGATAGCACGCCGGTGCATGGGCGACGCAAGCCGGTCGTCGTAGCCAGCGGGTAATCCTCAGTTCCACCCAAGCCGATCAAGCCGTAACTATTCAATCGCAGCAAGGGCTGGCGGCGCGGCCAACCGCGTGGGACAGGCGTCGCGCCTGTCTCCAGCTTCATTCCCTGGCGTCACTAAAAGGTGACCGCACCCCAAGCTCGGCAACGCCGGGGTGGAACCGGTTCAGACCATCGCAGAGACAGGCGCGACGCCTGTCCCACGCTCGCGGCGAAGCCATGAGCAAGGGACTGCAATTGGATAGTTAAAGCCAAGGCCGGCGGCGGCTTTGGTCAGGCTTGCAGAATCCACGCCTTGGCACGCGGCGGCGGCTCAACGGCTGGCGGTGACTTCCAACAGGGCGCGCAGCCCGGCTTCCGCGCCTTGCGGGTGGCGGAAGACGGAGGTGCCGGCCACCAGCACATTTGCGCCGGCGGCGGCGGCTTCCGGCGCGGTACGGGCGTCAATGCCGCCGTCCACTTCGAGGTCGCACTGCGGGTTGCGCGCGGCCAGCAGGGTGCGGGCGGCGCGGAGTTTGGGCAGGCTGTAGGGGATAAACTTTTGACCGCCGAAGCCAGGGTTCACGGTCATCACCAGCAGCAGGTCGCAGAGTTCAAGGACGTGCTCCAGCGTGGCGAGCGGAGTCGCGGGGTTGAGGGCGACGCCAGCGCGCTTGCCGAGTTCGCGGATGAAACGCAGCGTGCGGTCCAGGTGCGGCGAGACTTCCTGATGCACGATGATGGTATCGGCGCCCGCCTTGGCGAATTCTTCCACGTAGCGCTCCGGGTGGACGATCATCAGATGCACCTCCAGCGGCAGGCGCGTGGCGGGGCGCAGCGCCTGCACGATGGGCAGACCGAAGCTGATGTTCGGGACGAACACGCCGTCCATCACGTCCACGTGCAGGCGCGCCGCGCCCGCGCGTTCGACGGCCGCGATTCCGTCGCCGAGGCGTAACCAGTCCGCGGCCAGAATGGACGGGGCGAAGTGGACCATGCAGCGGGCGGGGGCCTCAGGCCTGGCTGGTAATGCGGTTCCAGTCCAACCCGCGCTGGGCGGCGTAGCGGGCGAACGCCTTCTCGTTCTGGATCAGCACCGCGCGCACGATGCTCGAATCATCGGCATAGCCCAGGTCCACGACGTAGTCCGGGATGATGCCGACCTTCTTGTGCGCATACACCAAGGCAAACACCGCCTGACCGGTGGCCACGTACGGCAGATCTTTGTAGTGGGCTTCAACGGAGTCCTCCACCGCGTCCGCCAGGAATTCCAACTGGTCCACCAAGTGGGGATACCTGGGTGCCTTGATTTGGGTGAACTCGAGTTTCCACTGCGGCACGAGCCGCAAAACTTGTTCCGCGACGGCCGGCGTGATGGTGGCGGCCCCGTTCTTGACGAATTTTGCAATTTCCGACATGCCGGGAGTGTAGAAGCGGTCTTCCTGCTAGACCAAGCGAAAAGTCGGCGTGAAATAAACCGGGGGCGTATCTCACTTTCTTGCACGCGCAACGGGTGCCGCGCCAAGTCCGAAGCCAGAAAACCGAAATCCGAAAGAAATCCGAAGCCCGGAAACCGAACGCCGCCCCCGCCAGGCCGACGGCGGAGACGAGCCCGCCGCACGCTGGCCGGGACGGGCTTTTCGGCTTTCGGGTTTTCCCTCCGGACCTTGCAAGAAACTAAGATGCGCCCATGACCCGGGTTTCCCCAAGTTCGGGGGCCGGGATGCCGGGCGGAGTCCAGCCAGCACTCGGCAACCGTGACGAGCTCACCTTCCCAATCTACGGCCGCCCACGTGAGCCGGGCGGTTTCCTCGGGTCCGAGTTCACCGAACATCGCCAGTGCGAGCCGCGGCGGAAAACGAGGTGTCATGTCCCGGGCATCCGCAGGATGGGCGAAAGTTCGACCGGCTTGGCACCGCATCGCGAGGCGTTGTCGCGGCCAGTCGGTGGTAGTCCCTGGCCCGCTCGAGTCGGTCAATCTCGTCATTCCAGCGCTCCCCGGCAGCGGTCGCTTCTGCCGGCATGGTGGCTTCGGGCGGAACCAGGTTCATACCTGGCCCCTCCTCCTATCGCACTTGCGTGCCGAGTTCGCTCCCGCTTTACTCCGCCACCCGGCCCCTCGTCGGTGAAGCTGCCAGCCCGCCACTTTTATGAAATCCGACCACCCCTCCCGCCGGCTTGCCGCTTTGGCGGCCGCGCTCCTCACGACCGCGCTCCTGATTCCGCCCGCGTTTGCCGCCATCACGGTCGCGCAACCGCGCTGCGAATATGCCGAGAACCCGCTGGGCGTTGACTCGCCGCAACCGCGCTTGAGCTGGGTGCTGACCTCCAACGATCGCGCCCAGCGGCAGACGGCTTACCAGATCTTCGTCGCCAGCGGCGCGGAAAAACTCCAGGCCGGGCAGGGCGATCTCTGGGACAGCGGCGAGGTGGCCAGCGACCGTTCCATTCAAGTTGTCTATGCCGGCAAAGCGCTCACGTCCCGCCAACGCTGTTTCTGGAAAGTTCGCGTGTGGGGCCAGGACGGCAAGGCCGTCGAGAGAACGCCGGCCTCGACCCGGAGATACCGGCCTACAAACACATCATCATCCACCCGCGCCCCGGCGGTGGGCTGACCTTCGCCAAGGCGGAGTTTAACTCCATCCACGGCCAGATCGTGAGTGACTGGAAGATCGAGAAGGGTCAGTTCCGTCTCAACGTCGTCATCCCCGCGAACACCACGGCGGAGGTCTTCCTCCCCGCCGCCAGCGCTGACGTGGCGAAAGCGGGCGGCAAACCCGCAGCCCAGGCGGAGGCGGTGAAGTTTGTTCGCGTGGAGAATGGCAGCACGTTGTTTGCCGTGAGCTCGGGGAGTTAGACCTGCACGGCGCCGGCGCGTTGATGAGTGACCGCGCCGGGTTGGCTGCCCAGCCCGGCGTTCAACTTCCGTCGCGCAACTCGCCTCCTGCCGCCTGCCCAGCAGCCGGCAAGCTTGCACCCGCCACCGACGCGTCCTGATAGTAAGCAAGTGTACCTGCCAGGCGACAATCGCGCTGCCGCGTTTACTGCCGGAGGATCGCGCGATAGTTGAACCGGTCATTGGGCGCGGCATCACCGTTTAGCGTGAAATCGGTCCAGTCGGCGGCCGAGATGCAATTGTCCGCCCACTTGAAGTCCAACCGCGCCGGCGGCGAATTCAGGCCGAGGGCCGACCAAAGGAGCGAAAGTTCCAACTGATCGGCCGCGACCCGGAATTCTGCCGTCCCCGCGGTCTGCCAGGAGAATCCCCCGGCGCGGTGCCGCTCGAGGGAGCCGGGGGCGATGCGGTTCATTACGAAATCATAGCCGAGCCACCCCGTGCTCCCATTCGTGTCGGTGTCCAGGAACAGCAACAGCCAGTTGGTGCCGGCGGGCGGTGTGATCGGCTCGCGGGTGCGGAGGTGGAAATAGACACGGCCTTCGTCAAAACTAAGCTTCGTCGCCAGGAGATCGTTTCGACCGGTGGCATTCGTGTAAGTCACCTGGGCAGCCCAGCCCCGATGCTGGCGGCGCATCGGATCGCCGATCGAGTCGCGGAACTCCGGCTCGACCGCGCGCCAGTCGGCGAACGCGCCATCAATGCGGATCGGGCGCGACCGCACCGGCGGCAACGGGCGCGCGCCCTTGTAGCGGCGGATGTAACTCACGAGTTGATAGTAATAGCTGTCGCCGTGGCCGCCCTTCATTGGTTCTATGTCCCGACTGTGCTCTTGGTCGAATTGGTCCACAAACATCACGGGCAATTTGATGCCGCCAAACTCCGCAAAGCGCCCGGCGATCCACTCATTCCACCCCGTAACGAAAACGAAACGCGGGTCTTCCTTCAACGCGCGCTCCCATTGCTCGGCGAAGTTGAGGCCTTGCTTGACGGCATCTGGGCGAGAGTCGGTCGCGCCGTGGTGATGGCTGCGACCGTGCGCGCCGGGTTCACTCATCGAGCCGAGCCGTCCGTCGGCCGCGTTTTGCGCCACCCCGACTGACATCTGCTCCGGCTCGCCGCGCGCGTTGCGGAACACATGTTGCGGGGATACCTCCAACCAACTCCACATGTCCGGTCGCGTCGCGCCTTGAAAGTAATCCGGCTGCGGCTTGCGGAAGGTAAAGAACTCGCGGATGCGCGCCGTCTCGTCGTCGCTGAGCGCGAGTCGCAGCGTGCGGTCGCCCGCCACCGGTTGGCCGTCGGCCAGCGCCTGCCCGCGCGGTTGCACGTCCTCGGTGTGGCTCCACCAGCCAATCTTCCCGCTGGCCTCAGCGGCTTCCAGAACATAAGTGCCCGCCGGTTGCAACGCTGGACACTCCAGCCTGAGCCAGGCGTTGTCACTGACGTTGGTGAAGCGCCGGGCGGCGAGCGGGGTGCGGTCGTCCCCGGCGAGAGTCAGCTTCAGAGTGACGGCAGAATTCGTCGCATGATAGGTGGGGAAACGTCCGCCCACCGCACGGAAGGCCCGGTCAGTGGTGAAGCGTTGGGCGAGCGTGTGACCGGACTGAAGCTCTGCCGGTTGGTTTTGTTGGGCGTGTTCCTCGCGGGCCTCTAACAGTTCCGGATCGGCCAGGATGAGCGGCTTGCCCTCCCAACGGAACCAGAGTTGGTTGGACCGGCCCGGGGCATAAAGGTCGCGCCACAGTTCGCGCACTACTTTGCCCGGATCCCAGAACGGGGTGAGGAAGGCGATTTGCGGCGTGTGATTGCCAGCCGCGCGCATTTCGCCCCAGACGCGCAGCAATGCGCCATACCACTCCGGATAGGTGAGTTGGTTGGTTACGTCGAAGATCACCACGTCCACGCCCGCATCAGAGAGCATCTGCGCGTGCTTGCGCAGCACGCCGGCGTCGTCGGTGAGGTAATAGCCGAAGAGGGATTCACCCCAGTGATGCGGCGCGTGCAATGGACCCCACAGCGGGCTGTCGGGCTGGCGCATGGCCTCGGGGTCTTGTGCGAGAATCTTTGTGACGTCGTAAGGCCCGCCCTGCATCTGCGCGCCCAGCCAGAGGAAATAGAAGATTCCAACTGTCCGGTCCGGCCGCGGCGGGCCAACGTCAGCGAAGGTGGGGAGCGTGCGGCCCAGGGCGTCAGTCGCCACCCAAGTGTCGGCCAAGGTGTCCCAGGTCTCGCCACCGCGCGCTGCCGCAACACCCAGTCCGGCCACAAAGAGCAGAGTCCACCGCCGCACTAGGTCGAGGAACTTGGCCCAGCGAGCGGCACCGGGGGCTGGCCCATTGAACCCCAACTCCGAAGTTGGGGAGCACGCCCGCCCTCGGGCGTGGCTGGACGCGCCCTCGCGGCCAGCCTCCGGCACGCGAGCGGGGTGAGCAGGCGCGGGAAAATTCCCTGCGCCCGGAGTTTTCCGCGGGGGCGCGGAAAACAGCGCCCGGGGCGGGCGCGCTCCCCATTCCGCTTCGGAGTTCGGGTTGAAATTACGAGTACAACCAGTTCGGTGTGGTGTTTGCATGATGGTCTTTCGAATGGCATCTACCGACGGTTGCTGGCGTGGGCGATGCCACTGGAATCAAATCCAGCAGTTCCGCTCGCCGCATCAGGGCAGCAACACCAGCCGGTAGAATCGCCACAGCCGGTCGCCGATGGTGTCGGTGACCGTCAGGACCGGGCCGGTGGCGGTCAGGTTGGTGCCGAGTTGTGTCCAAGTGCCCGTGCTCAGCGAGTCCTTGTATTCCACGCGATAGGTGCGGCCCGGAATGACACTGGCTTGAATGGAAAGTTCGCCATTCGTCTGCACCACTGCCCCGCCCAATTCCGGGGCCGGCGGCGCCCCGAGGCGGTTGCTGGCGCGCGGCGACCAGTTGGTCATGAAATAGGCCGCATTGGCGTCGCCATCCGGGAACAGGCCCTGACTGACATTCTGATACTGGCTGCCAAACCCCAGCGTGTGCTGAGGAGTGCCGTCGGGAGCATAGAGGCCAATCGCTTCGCCCCCTTTGCTGAGGGAGAAGCTGGCGTGCAAATCGCCGTTGGTGCCTGAGCCGTTCTGGGTCGTCTCGCCATCGGCCCAGACGAGGAGAAAGCCGCGCGGCGCAATGATCGTGTTCGTCGGAATCTGCCATTTGTTGGGCAACGTCAGGTTGTCGGTGAGATAGAAGCCGGACAGGTTGACCGCGACGTCGTTCGGATTGAACAACTCGATCCAATCCTGGAAGAAGCTGTCCACCGGGTCCACAAAGCCGCCGGGGCCAGCGTTGTTCGCCAGCCACTCGTTGATGACTACCGGGCCGGGCGCGAGCAACCCTCGGTTGGTCACAATGATGGAGTCGGTGGCGTTCGTCAGACGATTGCCGGAGTTGTCCACGCCCTGAACGAGGAGCAGGTTGACCA
>Ga0105047_10009303_pt1 | contig 16190 bp, 15 predicted proteins | sample MAT04_FD_78384 | JGI IMG/M metagenome (GOLD analysis project Ga0105047, IMG submission 78384) | Freshwater microbial communities from Lake Fryxell liftoff mats and glacier meltwater in Antarctica - MAT-04 (megahit assembly) | ecosystem: Environmental > Aquatic > Freshwater > Ice > Liftoff...
AGCGAAGATCGCCGCCCAGAGCCCGCTGGCGGTCATGGCCAACAAGGAGATGGTCAATGCTGCCCTTGAGACGACCCTGACGCAGGGGATCCAGTTCGAACGCCGCCTGTTCCACTCCCTGTTCGCCTTCGACGACCAGAAGGAAGGCATGGCGGCCTTCGTCGAGAAGCGGAAGCCGGTGTTCACGGGGCGATGAGCGCTATCCAGAATGACTGGCGCTACCAGGGCGCAGCCCTGCTGAAAGGCCAGTCGTTCGTCTGGAAACCCTATGGGGCCTACCGCGAGGGCTGGGACCACGATCACTGCGCCGGCTGCATGGCGACCTTTTCCAACGCTCCAGGCGTCGATTCTCTCCATGAGGGTTGGGCTGTGACGTCCGACTATCCCAAGGGCGCGGATTATGAATGGCTGTGCGCGGACTGCTTCGAGCTGCTCAAAGAGTCGCTATCCCTGACTCCGCGTTGACCCCCGTCCCCCCTTCCGCTATAGCCGCCCGCTCTTGAAGATTTCCGCGCCGTGGACAGGGTGTCTGCGGCGTTTGCCTTGATAGGTTTGACGATGGCCAACAATCCCGGCGCCAAGAAAGCGATCCGCAAGATCGCCGCGCGTACCGAAGTGAACAAGTCGCGCCGCACCCGCGTGCGCACCTTCCTGCGCCGCTTCCAGGAAGCCGTGACGGGCGGCGACGCCGAAGCCGCCAAGGGTGCCTTCGTTGAGGCCCAGTCCGAGCTGATGCGCGCCGTGACCAAGGGCGTGGTCCACAAGAACACGGGCTCGCGCAAGGTCTCGCGCCTGCACGCCCAGCTCAAAAAAATGTCGGCCGCCTGATCGACTGAGCGCGCCCGCGTCGGCGGGCGTTTGCAGAGGCGGTTCACGCCCCTGTCACACTAAAAACCAGCGTTATCAACGGCGAGCCAGCATATGCTGCCTCGCCGTTTCGCCGTGTGCGGATAAGTGTTCATTGGCGAATCTGTGCTCGCCGAACAGGCGAAACCGGCATTTTCCCAAGCGGGATTTACCTTTAGCGGAGTCAAACAATTTAGTTCGTCGGGGCCGCTCGAATCAGCGTTGACCCCCGCCATCCCGGGCGTAAGTTTCGGGCTCTAACGCACTTCCATCCCCACACGGATGAAGGACGGCGCGGGGCGAACCCCTGCGCCGGCGTGAGATGTCTGTCCGCGAGGTCGCCCCCGCCCCTGAAAGCGCATGCTTTTAGGGACAGGAGAACGCGTCCCTGGACCAGGCGGATCCGGCGTGGACCCGGGCCCAGCAGGGTCTGGAGGCAAGCGAATTAAAAGGCGGATGAGCGGACGATGGGGGGCTTGGCGGTGGCGAACATGACGGACCCGGACCGGATCTGGACCGAGGCCTCGGTGAGGCTTCGGGCGGAGATCGGCGAAGGCCCGTTCAGCTCCTATATCGCACCGTCGGCGGTGCGCACGGACGGGGCCGGACAGCTGATCCTGGTCACCCCCACCGGCTATGCCCGCGACTGGGTGCGCAAGAACGCCCTGCGTCGCCTGAACGAACTTTGGCTGGGCCTCGACGGCCTGTCGCGATGCCTTGAGGTCCGCTGCCGGGCCGAGGTAGCGTCCGCCGCCCCGGCCTCGGCGGTGACGGTCCAGGCGCTTTCCCCGGCCCAGGGGCAGACACCGGTAGCACCGACGGTTCCGCCCGTGATGGACGGGGCCCGTGCGGTCCGCGCTGCGGGGCTGCAGGAGCGTCTGACCTTCGACAGTTTCGTGGAGGGCCAGGGCAATGCCTTCGCCCTGGCCATCGCGCGACAGACGGCGTCCTGGGCCGACGGCCATTTCAATCCGATCTTCTTCTGTGGCCCCTATGGCTACGGCAAGACCCATCTGCTCAACGCCATCGCTTGGGAGGCGCAGCGCCTGCGCCCGGACGCCAGGGTGGTCTATCTGACCGCCGAACGGTTCCTGTCGACCTTCGTCAAGGCGATGCAGGACCGTTCGACCGCCGCCTTCAAGGAAAGCCTGCGTTCGGCCGACATGCTGCTGCTTGACGACGTCCAGTTCGTTGGCGGCAAGGCCTCGACCCAGGAAGAGCTTCTCTCGACCCTGACGGCGCTGATCGAGGACGGCAAACGCATCGTTCTGTCGGCCGACCGTCCGCCCATGGCCCTGACCGAGGTCGAGCCGCGCCTGCGCAGCCATCTGGCGGCCGGCCTGACCTGCCCGGTGGAACCGGCTGACCGCGCGCTCAAGATCGCCGTGGCCCAGAACCGTCTGGCCGCCTTCGCCCGGCTGGGTGTGGTGACCGGAGAGGCGCAGCGCGAGGTGCTGGAACAGCTGGTCGACCGCACCCCGGGGTCGGTGCGCGAGCTGGAGGGGGCCGTGAACACCCTGGCCGCCGCCGCCGGGCCGCGCCTGGCCTCACTGGGTGTGGAGGAGACGCTGACCCTGCTCGGCTCGGCCCTGCGCGGTGGGCCCGAGCGCCGCATCACCGTGGACGAGATCCAGAAGACGGTGGCCGAGCATTTCAACATGAAACAGGCCGATCTGCTGAGCGAGCGCCGCACCCGCGCCGTGGCCCGCCCGCGCCAGATCGCCATGTGGCTGTGCAAGCAGCACACGACCCGGTCCTATCCCGACATCGGCCGCCGCTTCGGCGGGCGCGATCACACCACCGTCCTGCACGGCGTGCGCAAGATCGAGGAACTGATGCCCCAGGACGACCAGATCGCCCGGGACGTCGAGGCGCTGACAAGGAAGCTGCGGGGATAGAAACAAGGGGTCGAGGGCTGAGGGTCGAGGGTCGAGGGTCGGCGTCGCCGTGAAGCGCGCGGCCGTTCCGACTTATCCACATGCCCCGTCCAGTCTTGCCTCGACCCTCGACCCTCAGCCCTCGACCCTTCCTTGCCCTGACGGCCTGATCCGCTACTGTTCAACCCCTTCTATCCGCGGTGCTGTTTCGAGTCGCCGCCACGGGCCTGAAACCGCTATGCAGCTGACCATCGAACGTTCCGCGCTCCTGAAGGCCCTGGGCCATGTGCAGAGCGTGGTCGAGCGCAGGAACACCATCCCGATCCTGTCCAATGTCCTGCTGTCGGCGGGGCGCGATAAACTGTCCTTCGCCGCCACCGATCTGGATATGGAAATGGTCGACGAGGCCGAGGCGACGGTCCAGGTCGAGGGTCAGATCACGGCCCCGGCGCATACCCTCTACGAGATTGTCAGGAAGCTGCCCGACGGGGCCGAGGTGGCCCTGATCTACAATGGCGACGATCCGCGCCTGACGGTCCAGGCGGGGCGGTCGAAATTCAACCTGCCTGTCCTGCCCGCAGGCGATTTCCCGGTCATGTCGACCGACACATCCGGCACCCGCTTCACCCTGATGAAGGACGATCTGGCGCGGCTGATCGACAAGACCCGGTTCGCGGTCTCGACCGAGGAGACGCGCTACTATCTCAACGGCCTGTATCTGCACACCGTGTCCGAGGGCGGTATTCCGCTGCTGCGTGCCGTAGCCACCGACGGTCACCGTCTGGCACTCGCCGAGACGCCTGCGCCGGAGGGCGCCGCCGGCGGTCCGGGCGTGATCGTGCCCAGAAAGACCATCGATCAGGTCCGCCGCCTGCTGGACGACGGGTCCGGCCCGGTCGAGATTCAGGTCAGCCCGCAGAAGATCCGCTTCGAGTTCGGCCAGGCCTCCCTGACGTCGAAAGTCATCGACGGAGCCTTCCCCGACTATATGCGGGTCATTCCCAAGGGGAACGACAAACAGGCCGACATCGACAACGCCGTCTTCGCCTCGGCAGTCGACCGCGTCGCCACCATCTCGGCCGAGAAGAGCCGCTCGGTGAAACTGGCCTTCGAACTGGACCGGGTGACGCTGACGGTGCGCAACATGGAGGCTGGCCAGGGCGTCGAGGAGGTCGAGATCGGCTATTCCGAAGCCCCATTCGAGATCGGCTTCAACGCCCGCTACCTGCTGGACGTGGCCGGCCAGATTACCGGCGAAAACGCCACCTTCCTATTCGCCGACCCGGCCTCGCCGACGCTGGTGCTCGATCCCGGCGATCCCGGCGTCCAGTATGTGCTGATGCCGCTGCGGGTTTAGGGCAAAGTGACTGGTGAGTAGTGATTGGTGATTACTGGGCTCGCGATCCAACCTAGCCGGTAGGTCCAGGCGATGACGCATCAATCAAGAGTCACTGGTCACGCCTTGATCACCACCCTCACCCTCACCGACTTCCGGTCCTATGCCTCTGCCATCCTCTCCGTCGGCGCAGGCCCCGTGGTGCTGCATGGGCCCAATGGGGCGGGCAAGACCAATCTGCTTGAGGCGCTGAGCCTGTTTACGCCCGGCAAGGGGCTCAGGGGGGCGACGGCGCAGGAGGTTGGGCGACGCGAGCCGGGCGAGGCCGGCGGCCGGGCCTGGGCGGTGGCCCTGACCCTGGCCGGGGCGGACGGGGACCCGGTCCGGCTGGGTACGGGTGTGCAGGTCGCGGGCGCGGGCCGGCGGATGGTGCGGATTGACGGCGACACGGTCCAGCCGGGGCGGCTGCTGGATCATCTGCGCCCGGTCTGGGCCACGCCCGAACAGGACCGGCTGTTCTCCGATGCCCGGGCCGAGCGGCTGAAATTCTTCGACCGGCTTGTGTTCGCCGCCGACCCCGGCCACGCGGCGGCGGTGGCGGGCTATGAAAAGGCCCTGCGCGAGCGGCTGCGGCTGCTGGTCGACGGGGCCGAGGGGCGGGAGGCGGACCCGCTGTGGCTGGATGCGCTGGAGGCACGGCTGGCCGAGACGGGGGCGCGGGCGGCTCTGGCGCGGACGCGGGCGCTGGGCGGGCTGCAGGCCGCGATCGATGCGCGCGCCGACCGGCCCTTCCCCCAGGCCGATCTGGGACTGATGGGCGAGACCGAGCGGCTGGCCCACGAGGGGGCTGACGAGGCCGCGCTGGCAGGCGCGATCCGCGAGGGCATGATGCGAGCCCGGGGCCGCGACGGGGCGGCGGGCCGGTCGCTGTTCGGACCCCACCGCGCCGACCTGACGGCGCTGCACCGCGAGAAGAACCGCCCGGCGGCGGAAGGGTCCTCGGGCGAGCAGAAGGCGCTGGTGCTGAATCTGATCCTGGCCCAGGTCGGGCGGCTTCAAGGTGCGGGCGGCCCGACTGCTGCTCCCCCGGTCCTGCTGCTGGACGAGGCCCCCGCCCACCTCGACGCCGGTCGCCGGGCGGCCCTGTTCGAGGAGATCGTCGCCCTCGGCCTTCAGGCCTTCCTGACTGGCACAGAGGAGGACCTGTTTTCGCCGCTGCGGGGCCGCGCCGCCTTCGTGCGGGTCGAGGGCGGCGAGCTGATCCCCGACCAGATCGTGCCGCGCTGAAACACGAGAGGGTTCTTCACAAAGATCACCAAGGGATCACCAGGGACACGAAGGGACCCTCGATGGGTCTCCGCCCCGGGGTCTCCTGGTCTCCCTCGTGGCTGTCTCTTTCCTTGTGTCCTTGGTGACGAACCCGACCCATGTCGCGCTCTGCGCTGCGCAATGGCCTGCGGCCCGGCCGGAAAGACAAAGACCCGGCGGGACGCCGATCACGCCGTCGCGGGGTTGATCTCGTTGTCCGGGCGCGGGTCCGGCGGCCGGGCGCCCTTCCGGTCCATGAACAGGAAGACAAAGGGGTTCAACGAGATCGACAGCAGGGCTGCGGCCAGGATCAGGTCATGTGTACCCTGGCTCATGGCCCCCAGCGACATGCTCAGCGCGGCGAGGATGAAGGAGAATTCGCCCACCTGGGCCAGACTGGCGGCGACGGTCAGGCCGATGCCCCGGTCCACCCTGAACAGTGTGGTGATGGCCATGGCGGCGAGGGTCTTGCCGACGATGACGATGCCCAGCACGCCCAGAACCGACAGGGGCTCGCGCCACAGGATGGTCGGATCGAACAGCATGCCGACCGAGACGAAAAACAGGACGGCAAAGGCGTCGCGCAGCGGCAGCGACCGCTCCGCCGCATTGTGGCCCAGCGGCGTCCCGTTCAGCACCAGCCCGGCAAGGAAGGCCCCCAGCGCGAAGGAGTGGAACAGCTGATAGGCGATCCAGGCGATGCCCAGAGCCATGGCGAGGACGCCAAGGGTGAACAGCTCGCGCGACCGGGTATGGGCGATCCGGACCAGAACCCAGGGCAGGAACCGTCCGCCCACAAACAGCATGGCCAGGACGAAGCCGGTGACCTTCAGCAGGGTCCAGCCGATGTTAAGCCCCAGGGCGCCCGGGTCGACGACCGCCCCTGCCGGCAGAACGATCATGGGCAGCATAACCAGGGCGATGACGATGACCAGGTCCTCGACGATCAGCCAGCCGATTGCGATGCGCCCGATCTCGCCCTTGCTCTGGTGGCGGCCCTCCAGGGCGCGCATCAGCACTACGGTGGAGGCGACCGACAGGGCGAAGCCCATCAGCAGGGCCTCGACATCGGACATGCCGAGGCCGAAACGGCCCAGCGCCCAGCCGAGGGCCGTCGCCGAGGCGATCTGGGCCAGGGCCCCGGGGATCGCGACCTTTTTAACCTTCATCAGGTCGGCCGGCGAGAAATGCAGGCCGACGCCGAACATCAGCAGGATGACGCCGATCTCGGCCAGCTGGGGGGCCAGGGTCGTGTCGGCGACGAAACCGATGGTGTAGGGGCCCACCACCACGCCCGCTACCAGATATCCCACCAGCGGGGACAGTCTCAGCCGGTTGGCGATCATGCCGAAGGCGAAGGCGAGCACGAAAGCCGCAACCAGCGTGGTAATCAGGCTGTGGGCTTGCGGCATCGGCGCTCCGGGCGTCGGCTGTGGGTCTCGCGATGGATGAACCCAACATATGGGGCGCAAGCGTCGCCGGGCAAGCCGCGAGACCAGCCTGAACCCTCGCTTTCGGCTGTAAAATTCCTATATAAACGACGCACGCGGACGGCCTGAATCGGTCGCCCGGCGAGTGCTACTTTTCAGCGGACGGGGCGGCGCGCGGCGCGGCCCGAAACGCCCGCGTCTCCGGACGACTGAATGACCGACCAGACCCCGACCGCCCGCACCGAAGACACCGCCGAGGAGGCCGCCTACGGTGCCGAATCCATCAAGGTTCTCAAGGGCCTGGATGCGGTGCGCAAACGCCCCGGCATGTATATTGGTGACACCGACGACGGCTCGGGCCTGCACCACATGGTCTATGAGGTGGTCGACAACGCCATCGATGAGGCGCTGGCCGGTCACGCCGATCTGGTCGAGGTGATCCTCAACGCCGACGGCTCGGTCACCGTCACCGACAACGGACGCGGCATCCCGGTCGACATCCACGAGGGCGAGGGCGTCTCGGCGGCCGAGGTCATCATGACCCAGCTGCACGCGGGCGGAAAATTCGACCAGAACTCCTATAAGGTCTCCGGCGGCCTGCACGGCGTCGGCGTCTCGGTGGTCAATGCCTTGTCGGACTGGCTGAAGCTGGTGATTTTCCGCAACGGCCAGCGCCACGAGATGCGGTTCGAACGCGGCGATACGGTCGAGAGCCTGCGCGTCACCGGCGAGGCCCCGATGCGTGTGGGCGGCCCAAAGGGCGGGCAAGTCCTGTCGGGCACCCAGGTGACCTTCTATCCCTCGGTCACCACCTTCGCCCATATCGACTTCGACCTGAAGACACTGGAGCACCGGCTGCGCGAGCTGGCCTTTCTGAACTCGGGCGTGGTCATCAAGCTGCAGGACCATCGCGGCGTCGAGCCGTTCGAGGAAATCCTGCACTACGAGGGCGGCGTCGAGGCCTTTGTTCGCCACCTCGACAAGTCCAAGACGCCGATCCTGAAGGACGTCATCGTCATCCGCGGCAAGCGCGACAATATCGAGATCGACCTGGCCTTGTGGTGGAACGACAGCTACCACGAGACCATGCTGTGCTTCACCAACAACATCCCCCAGCGGGATGGAGGCACCCATCTGTCGGCCTTCCGCACCAGCCTGACCAAGGTCATGGGTGCCTATATGGAAAGCTCCGGCGCGCTGAAAAAGGAAAAGGTCGCCCCCACCGGCGAGGACGCGCGCGAGGGTCTGACCTGCGTGCTGTCGGTCAAGGTGCCGGATCCCAAGTTTTCATCCCAGACCAAGGATAAGCTGGTCTCGTCCGAGGTCCGTCCTGCGGTCGAGGGCCTGTGTACCGACGGCCTGTCCCAATGGTTCGAGGAACATCCGCTCGAGGCCAAACAGGTCGTGGCCAAGATCATCGAGGCGGCCTCGGCGCGTGAGGCGGCCCGGAAGGCCCGCGACCTGACGCGGCGCAAGTCGGCGCTGGATATCAGTTCCCTGCCCGGCAAGCTGGCCGACTGTCAGGAACGCGACCCGGCCAAGTCCGAACTGTTCATCGTCGAGGGCGACTCGGCCGGCGGCTCCGCCAAACAGGCGAGGAACCGCGAGAACCAGGCGGTCCTGCCGCTGCGCGGCAAGATCCTGAACGTCGAGCGAGCCCGGTTCGACCGGATGCTGTCGTCCGAACTGATCGGTACGCTCATTCTGGCGCTCGGGACCGGCATCGGCCGCGACGACTTCAACGCCGACAAGCTGCGCTATCACAAGATCATCCTGATGGCCGACGCCGACGTCGACGGGGCGCATATCCGCACCCTGCTGCTGACCTTCTTCTATCGCCAGATGCCCGAGCTGATCGAGCGCGGTCACGTCTTCATCGCCCAGCCGCCGCTCTACAAGGTCTCCAAGGGCAAACAGTCACGCTACCTGAAAGACCAGTCCGAGATGGACTCCTATCTGATCGAGGAGGGGTCGTCTGACGCCGAACTGGACCTGGCCACGGGCGAACGCCGCACCGGCCATGACCTGCAGGCCCTGGTCCGCGACGCCAAGGCGTTCAAGGCCCAGGTCGACCGCCTCAGCCAGCGCGCGCCGGCCTTCGCCATCGAACAGTCGGCCCTCGCCGGCCTGTTCGCCGAGACTGCCGATCCGGCCGGCGCGGCAGCTGCGGCGGCCGAGCGGCTGAACCTCTATGCCGAGGAGGGCGACGGGGCCTGGACCGGCTCGCCGGGCGAGCAGGGGGCGGTCGTGTTCGGCCGCAGCCGCCGCGCGGTGCAAGAGACCATCGTGCTGGAAGAAGCGCTCATGCGCTCGCTGGACGGCCGTCGCCTGGCCGAGCGCGCCTCCGCGTTCGAAAGGCTGTTTGACAGCCCGGCGACCTATCGGCGCAAAGAGAAGTCCACCCCCATCCGGGGACCGATCGACCTGCTCAACGCGGTGCTGGATGCCGGCAAGAAGGGCCTGGCCATCCAACGCTACAAGGGTCTGGGTGAGATGAACCCCGAACAGCTGTGGGAGACCACGCTGGACGTCAACGCCCGCACCCTGCTGCGCGTCCAGGTCGACCATGCCGATGACGCCGACGACCTGTTCGCCAAGCTGATGGGCGACGTCGTCGAGCCGCGCCGCGAATTCATTCAGGAAAACGCCCTGGACGCTGCGGTGGACGTCTAGAACCGGATCAGGGCCGGCCCGCGTCGATATAGGCGCGGACGCTCGGGAACGGGGCACCGGTGGGGATCGCCACGCCGCAGCCGATCCTCTGGATGCCCTCGTCGAAGCTGCCGGGGCGGATTTCGGCCCAGGGTTCGTCGACGGGGAAGGTCTCGGTCAGTTCGCCGTCCTCATAGGCTTCGGTCGAGGCGACCAGATGCGACTGGTCGGCGTCGCACCGAACGGCGAAGTCGTCGACCGTGTGGCTGTAGTCTCCCGGCGGAGACGCCAGCGCGACGCGCGCGATCTTGACGCTGATCGTGTCGCCCTCCGTCCGCACGCTGCCGGTGTCGATCAGGAAGGTGGCCGAGGCACTGCGCGAGAACGCCTGCCATTGCGCCGCCCCGGCCGGCGGTTCGCCCGGGGCGGCCATGATCTCTTCCTGCGCCGCCGCCGGTTGGGCCAGGGCGACGAACGCCGCGAGCGCGACCCCTGCGGCCGATCTTGAGCTTGAGTTCACGGTTCGCCTCCCCGGACATCCTGTATGACAGTTTCGCGCCAGCCCGCGCCCAAGATCAAGAGGGCAGCCGCCCACCAATGGCCGCGATCGCCGTTCAGGGTCAGGAAATGCTGCGTATCCTGATCCTGATCCTGTTGTTCACCGTCGCCCCGGCCGTCGCCACCGCGCAGGTGGGGGAGCGCGTCTTCACCTCCGACCGGATCGTGGTGCAGGTCCGCGGCAGCGGGCCCGACATCATCCTGATCCCGGGGCTGGCCTCGACCGGTGACGTCTGGGCGCGAACCTCAGACCGGCTGGATGACCGGTACCGGGTGCATCTGGTCTCGATCCGGGGATTCGGCGAGTTGCCGGCGGCCGCCAATGCGGAAGGCGCGCTGGTGGCTCCGGTCGCGGCCGAGCTGCGCCGCTATATCCGGACTGCCGGGCTGGATCGCCCCGCCGTCATCGGTCATTCGATGGGCGGGCTGGTGGCGTTGCGGGCGGCTGCGGACGCCGGGCGCGACCGGCGCGGCGGGTCCGTCGGGCGGGTCATGGTGGTGGACGCCACGCCCTTCTTTCCCTCGCTGATCAGCCCGGGTGCGACCGTCGGCGATGTCGAGCCCCTGGCCCGGATCGCCTATCAGGCCCTGCTGTTCCTCGGCCACGAGGCGCTCAGGAGGCAGGGCAATCTTCTGGGTGAACAGCTGGGGGGCGCGGCCGACAGCGTGTTCGGTTCGCTGGGCTGGCAGGGCGGCAACCGTCAGGTGCTGGCGCAGGGGCTGTACGAGGTCATGACCACCGACCTCCGCAGCCGCCTGCCCGACATCTCGGGCCCCGTGACGGTCGTCTATGGCTGGAGCCCCGACGACCGGTCCCCGCGCGCCCATCTGGACGCCCTGTTCCAGGCCGGTTACCGCAACCTGCGCAGGCCGGCCCGGTTCGAGCGGATCGAGGGGGCCGAGCATATGGTCATGATCGACCAGCCGACGCGGTTCCTGGCGGCGGTGGACCGGTTTCTGGGGTAGGCGGCGAGCACGCTTTGTCCCGGGCAACAACTGAGTTAACCTTCGCTCCGGGGCGTTGGGTTAACGGCTCAGTCGGGAAAACTTTCGGTCGGGGGACTGGATGGGCGCATCGTTTACCATGCCAGTGGGAAGCGGGCTGACGACGGCGCTGACCTACGCGGCCTGGGGCGCAGTGGTCGCCCCCTTAACAATCGTCGCGCACGAACTGGGCCATTTTGGCGTCGGCCTGCTTCTCGGCACACCCGATCTTGCTCTGCACTATGGATCGGTGTCGGACACGGCGAGCGAGCAGGGGTTTCCGGCCGCCCGGATTGGTGCTCAAGCCTTGGCAGGGCCCGTCGCAACCCTGCTGATCATGGCGGCCTGCGTCATGGGGCTGAGAAAGAAAGTCCACCCGTTTTTCGTCGTTGCCCTGATCGCTGCGCCGATCCGGTTTGCCGTGGGTGCAGTGTATCTGGCCTTTTCCCTGCAGGCAGCCATCCAGGGCGGTGCGCGAGGTCAGCCGAACTTCGATGAGTTCAAGGCGGCTCAGGCGCTGGGCTTTGCGGTCGAACCGCTGCTGATCTTTGAGCTTGTCGCTACGATTGCCATCTGGGTGTGGATGTTCCGACGCCTCGAGCGGGGGACTCGCTTCAATTCACTGTGCGGTGCTGTCGCAGGAGTTGCCGTGGGAATTGGAGCATGGATCGCCTTGATCGGTCCCTGGCTCCTGCCTTGAATGAATCAAGAGACGTGTCGACGGAGCCCACTGATCTCCGTCTCCATCCGCATTCTCCGCTTCGCGTTCAATGCTTCCGGCTCCCGCAGCAGACATCCGCGGGGTCTTGGCTTTCGTGGGGATGAGGGGGAGAGTGGGGCGCTTTACAGCCACCCCGCCATGGTCTCCCGCTCCAGCATCTCGTCATAGGTCGGCCGTGACCGGACCACGGCCCAGCGGTCGCCGTCGACCAGCACCTCGGGGACCAGCGGGCGGGAGTTGTATTCGCTGGCCATGACCGCGCCATAGGCCCCCGCGCCGGTGAAGACGATGAGGTCTCCGGCTTCCAGCGGGGCCAGCATCCGGCCGCGCGCGAAGGTGTCGCCGGTCTCGCACACGGGGCCGACGATGTCGTGGGCGACCGATTCACCGGCCCGCGGCGCCACCGGCTTTACCTCGTGGAAGGCGTCGTACATGGCGGGGCGGATCAGGTCGTTCATGGCGGCGTCCAGAACGAGGAAGCGACGGCCATCCGCGCGTTCCGTGATCTGGATGACGCGGCTCAGCAGCACCCCGGCATTGGCGGCCAGCAGCCGCCCGGGCTCGAACGCCGCCTCGACGCCCAGACCGTCCAGCACCCGCGCGGCCATGGCGGCATAATCGGTCGGGGACGCCGTCTGCGCGCCCCCCGAATAGGGAACGCCGAGGCCGCCGCCGAGATCGAGCCGGGTCACCGACAGCCCCTGTTTGCGTAGCGTCAATGTCATGTCGCGCAACAGGCCGAAGGCGGCCTCCAGCGGGCCCAGGTCCACGATCTGGCTGCCGATATGGCAGGCTAGGCCCACGGGGTTTACATGGGGGCTGGCGGAGGCGCGGGCGAACAGGGCCATGGCTTCGTCGGCCGGGACGCCGAACTTGTCGTCCTCGCCGCCGGTGGTGATCTTGGCGTGGCCGCCTGCCCCGATCCGGGGGTTCACGCGGATGGCGATGTCGGGAACGACGGCCTTTTCCGCCGCGATTGCGATGAGCCGGTCCAGTTCCGCCGGGCTCTCGACGTTGATCTGGCGCACCCCGACGTCGAGGGCAAAGGCCAGTTCGGCGTCGGTCTTGCCCACGCCGGAAAAGATGATCCGCTCGGCCGGGACGCCGGCCTTCAGCGCCCTGCGGATTTCACCCTCCGACACGGTATCGGCACCGCAGCCCAGCCGGGCCAGGGTCGCCAGCACCGACACGTTGGAGTTGGCCTTGACCGCAAAGGCAATCAGGGCGTCTCCGAACGCATTCGGGTGGGCGTCGATCGCCTGACGCAGGACGCCATAGTGCCGGGTCAGGGTTGCGGTCGAATAGACATAGGCCGGCGTGCCGACCTCGGCCGCCAGCATCGCCAGGGCGACGTCTTCGGCATGAAGGGCCCCGTCCCTGAGATCGAAATGGTCCAAGGCCTACTGCGGCTCACGGCCGGCGGCGGTGCCGCCGATCGGGTTGGAGGGGCCGCCATCGATGGGCATCTGGCTGGACGGGCGGTTGATCGTGGCCGGATCCGGCAGACTGGGCGCGCGGGCGTCGCGTGGGGCACGCTCGGTCTCGCGCGGGGCGGGCGATTCCAGATCGGCCATCCGCCCGCAGGCGGCGGCCAGGACTGCGATCAGGGCGAGGGCGCCCAGGGCGGGCAGTTTTTTCATGACGACTTCCTTCACGCGAGACGCGATTTCCATTCGGCGATGCGCGCGCGGACCTGGTCCGGCGCGGTGCCCCCGAAGCTCTGGCGGCTGGCGCAGGAAGCCTCAGGAGTGAGCACCTTGTAAATCGCTTCAGTGACGCCGGGGTGCAGGGCCTGCAATTCGGTCAGCGGCAGTTGCGCCAGATCCACGCCCAGTTGTTCCGCCCGCTTCACCGCCGCGCCCGTTATGTGGTGCGCCTGGCGAAACGGCAGGTCGGCCTCGCGCACCAGCCAGTCGGCCAGATCGGTGGCGGTGGAAAAGCCCCAGCCGGCCGCCTCGGCCATGCGGGCGCTGTTGGGCTGCAGCGCGGCGACCATGGCCGTCATCGCAGTCAGGGCCAGATCCAGCGCGTCCATGGCCTCGAACACCGGCGGCTTGTCCTCCTGCATGTCCTTGGAATAGGCCAGCGGCAGGCCCTTCATGACGGTGGACAGGGCCACGAAGGACCCCAGAATGCGACCGGTCTTGGCCCGGACCAGTTCGGCGGCATCCGGGTTGCGCTTCTGCGGCATGATCGAGGAGCCGGTGGTCAGGTCGTCTGGCAGGGACGCGAAGCCGAACATCGGCGTCATCCAGATCACGATCTCTTCGGCGAACCGCGACAGGTGGCCGGCGGTGATCGAGGCGGCGGCCAGGGTCTCCAGCGCGAAATCGCGATCGGACACGGCGTCCAGACTGTTGGCCATGGGCCGGTCGAAGCCAAGCTCTGCCGCCGTCGCGTGACGATCGATCGGGAATGGCGAGCCGGCGAGCGCCGCAGCCCCCAGCGGGCTCTCGTTCATCCGGGCACGGGCGTCGTTGAAGCGCGAGGCATCGCGGCCGAACATCTCGACATAGGCCATCAGGTGATGACCCAAGGTCACCGGCTGGGCGGTCTGCAGATGGGTGAAGCCGGGCATCAGGTCGCCGGCATGCTGTTCGGCACGGACCAGAAGGGCCCGCTGCAGGGCCTTCAGCTGCGCGATCGACCGGTCGCAGGCGTCGCGGACCCACAGGCGGAAATCGACCGCCACCTGGTCGTTGCGGCTTCGCGCCGTGTGCAGCCGGCCCGACGGCTCGCCGATCAGTTCGGACAGCCGGGCCTCCACGTTCAGGTGGATGTCCTCGTACTCGTCGCGGAAGGGGAAGGTCCCGGCCTCGATCTCGGCCTCGATCGTGTCGAGCCCGCCCAGGATCGCGGCACCGTCTTCGACCGTGACGATCCCCTGTGCGATCAGCATGCGGCAATGGGCCCGGGACCCCCTCAGGTCCTGTGCCCACAGGCGTTGGTCGACGCCGATCGAGACGTTGATGGCCTGCATGATGTCGGCGGGCTTGGCGGAAAAGCGTCCGCCCCATAGGGTCTGGCCGGATTGCGACGCGGTCCCCGGCGGGACCGGAGCTTGGGAGTGGGGCATGAGCGGCTCGAAAACGGGCGTCTGGATCGGGGGGGCGCTCGCGCTGGCGGTGCTCGCCGGCGGAACGATCGGGACCCTATACGCCATCCGGGCCGAACCTTTCAAAGCCGTGAGACCGGTCGCGGCCGAAAAGAGCGATCTGGCGCGGTTCGCCGTGGGCGGGCTGGCGTCGCTGGAGACCCCGGCGGTGCTCGAATCCGCGCCCGACTATGTGTTTCAGTCCCGGGACGGAGCCGAGGTTCGCTTCGCCGATTTCCGCGGCAAGGTTGTGGTGATCAATCTGTGGGCCATGTGGTGTGCGCCTTGTCGCACCGAGATGCCGACCATTGCCGCCCTGGCCGCCGCCTATCCTGACGGAGACCTGGTGGTCCTGCCGATCAATGTCGATACGGGCGAGGATGCGGTCGCTGATGCGCGGAGCTTCATCGACGTGCATGAGCCGCTGCCCTTCTACGGCGATCCGAAATTCCAGCTGCCGTTCGAATTCCCCGGCAAGGGCAAGATGCCCCAGACGATCCTGCTGGATCGTCAGGGCCGCATCCGCGCCGCCTTGTCGGGCGAAGCCGATTGGGCCGGCACCGAGGCCCGCGCCCTGATCGACGCGGTGCTGGCCGAACCGGCCTGAGACTACTGACGTTTTTCGGTCGCGGGATCGACGGCCCCGGGGCGGCCTTCGGCGGCGGCTTCGGCCTGCTGGGCCTCCAGCCGGTCGGCCAGATTGCCCGCTCCGGCTTCGACCGCCTGGGCGGCCTTCATGGCCCCGGACTCGATCACCTCGCCTGCAGCGGCAGCCCCTTCCTTCAGCTCCTGGCCGGCCTCGGCCGTGGCCGCTTCAGCCTTGTCCCCAGCTGCATCGGCTTCCGCAGCGGTCTGGTCCTGTTCGGCTGGTGTGCAGGCCATGGCCCCCACAGACAGGGCTGCGATGGCGGACAGGGTCAGCAGATGGGGAAGACGGATGGTCATGACGAACCCTCGAATGACGTTGAACCTTGGCCGTTAACGCCGTCGACCACATTGAGTTGCGGCCATGCTGCATTGCAGCACGATCTGGGTGAGAGTTGCCAGGTCAGGACTAGCGGGCGCGGCTGCGATGTTGATGCCGGGCGGCCTCGTGATCAAGGCCTTGCCGGGTCTGCTGGCGTAGGATCTCGCCGACCAGCCCACGGGCCGGCGCTGGCGACGGCGCCGCAGACGCCGCGCGGCCGAGAATGCCCTGCACCCGACCCGGAAGCGCAGACCCTGACAACTGTGCCGGTGGCTTGCGGCTTGTGGCGGCCTGACGCCGCTTGACCCAGATCAAGGCCGCGCCTGGAGGGATCGTCTGAATGGGGCATGGCCCGCGTCTTCATCCACCGCCTGTCTCCGGATGACGTCGATGAGGCCTATGTGCTGGCCCGACTGG
>Ga0105047_10009304_pt1 | contig 16188 bp, 14 predicted proteins | sample MAT04_FD_78384 | JGI IMG/M metagenome (GOLD analysis project Ga0105047, IMG submission 78384) | Freshwater microbial communities from Lake Fryxell liftoff mats and glacier meltwater in Antarctica - MAT-04 (megahit assembly) | ecosystem: Environmental > Aquatic > Freshwater > Ice > Liftoff...
CGCGATCCGCATGTCGCAGGACATGGCGATGCCAAGCCCGCCGCCCATGCAGAAGCCCTGGATCTTGGCGATCACCGGCTTGGAGAACTCCGCCAGTTTCTGCCGGCCGCGGCTGGTCTTGATGTTGTACTGGCGCTGCGCGTCCGCGTCCGAGCGGTTCTGCTCGAACTGGGAAATATCGGCGCCCGAGACGAAGGCCTTGCCGCCCGCGCCTTCCAGCACGACGCAGCGGATCGCGGGGTCGGCCGCGAAGGCGTCCAGCGCTTCGGCCATGCCGTCCCACATCGCTATGCTCATCGCGTTGCGCTTCTCGGGCTGGTTGAAGACGATCGTCCCCACGCCATCCGCACTCCGCGCGAGGATCTTCCCGCCTGCCATTTCCCAGTTCTTCAATTGTGCTTCAGCCATCATCACTCTCCCAAAGCCTTGCTCGCACGCAGTGCGGTGATTTCGTCGGAACTCAACCCGGCTTCCGCCAGGATCTCATCGGCATGTTCGCCCAGCGCCGGCACCGGGCGTCGAATGCCCGGCTTGTGGCCCTCGATGTTGATCGGCGTGCGGACCACCCCGGCCTGGCCGAGCTTCGCGTGCGGTACGTCCCACACCATGCCGAGGTGCTGCACCTGCGGATCCTCGAAGACCTCGCGGATGTTGTTGATGGGGCCGCAGGGGATGCCTGCCTCCTCAAGCTTGGCGATCCAGTATTCGCTGGGCTGCTGGCTGGTCACTTCCCCGATGGCGGCGTTCAGCGCCGCGCGGTCCTTCGTGCGGCCATCGGCCGTTTTCCACTCGGACTTCTCCAACCAGTCGGTGCGGCCGGCGGCCTTGCAGAACACCTCCCACAGCTTGGGCGAGGAGGCGGCGATGTTGATCGGCTTATCGGCGCTTGGGAACACGCCCATCGGGGTGTTGACCGGATGGTCGTTGCCCGCCTGGCCCGCGACCTCGCCCTTCTGCAGCCAGCGCGTGGCCTGGAAGTCGAGCATGAAGACCTGCGCCTCCAGCAGCGAGGTATGGACCCAGCGGCCCTTGCCCGTCTTCTCGCGCTCGTACAGCGCCATCATCACGCCCATGGCCAGCAGGTTGCCCGCCGTCAGGTCGTCGATGGGGATGCCCACGCGCATCGGCCCGCGCCCAGGCTCGCCCGTGATGGACATGAGGCCGCCCAGGCCCTGCGCGATCTGATCGACGCCGCCGCGCGTCGAATAGGGGCCGGTCTGCCCAAAGCCGGAAATGCTCGCATAGACGAGGCGCGGGTTGATGGCCGAGAGCGTCTCGTAATCGATCTTCAGGCGGTGCTTGACCTGCATGCGCATGTTCTCGACCACGACATCCGCCGTGGCGGCGAGGCGCAGGAAGGCCGCGTGGCCGGCAGGGTTCTTCAGATCGATCGCGAGGCCGCGCTTGTTGCGGTGCAGGTTCACGGAATCGAAGCCGTCGCGCGCGCCGCCGAAGCCATCATTGTTGCCCGGCGGCTCGATGCGGATGATGTCCGCGCCCCAGTCGGCCAAATGGCGCACGCAGGTGGGCCCCGCACGGGCGAGCGTGAGGTCGAGGACTCGTAGCCCGTTGAGGGGCAGGGACGTGCCGGCTTGCGCGGCCGCGGCGGTGTCGTCGGGCATGAGTTCCTCCCAGAAGTTGGCAAACTAGCGTTGATCAGGCGGGGCCGTAAGCCACGCGCAACGCCTGTTCGCGCCCGCCCGCCGGTGCAACAGTCCCCGCCCCGCGAGGAGACACACCAGATGCCGCAGAGCAGCGCCCCCGACACACCGCTTCGAGCATTGTTGCGCGAACGCGGCGGGGAGTTCGGCGCCGCCATCACGGCCCTGGCGCGGGAACTGGAACCGCGACTCGATGCCATGCACCGCGACGCGCTAGTGGAACTGATCCGGAGTTGGCCGATGGAGCGCGACGGCACGCCGCGTGACGCGGATGCGCTGTATCACCGGCTCTCGGAACTGCGGGCGCTGCCGGCGGCCCTGCCCCCCGGTGTGAAGGCGGGATCGGCCGCAGGTGGTGCGCTCGGCCTGATCTTCGGTGCGGTGGTGGGCGTGCCCATCGGCTTCCTCGCCTTCGTCCTGCTGGCCGAGTTCGTCCTGCCCCACGAAGTTAGTTCGGAGGGGACGATGTGGGTTGTTATCGCGGCGGTGACCGTTCTTGGCAGCTTAATCGGTTTTCGCAACGGCGCTTCTCCCAGCCGAGGTGGCCGCGCGGCGGCACGCGGTATTCTGGGCTTCGTGATTGGAGCCTTATTGGGCGCCGTCACTGGCGTGGCCGTCGCGGGCATGCTCGGCTCGCTTCTGGGGGTCTCGCAGATGGAGGGCGCCTTCGCGATGGGCGTTGTCTTCGTCATCGCCCCACTTTCCGGCGTTGCAGGGGGCACGTTACTCGGGCTGTGGATGGCGCGTAGGGCTTGGCTCGGCTGGGCGCGTTCAGCGTAGCCCGGCCCAGCCAAGCAGCCGATAGATCGGGCCGAGCAGGAAATTGCACATCAGCGTGCGCGTCAGGTGGAAGCCCAGCACCAGGGGCACCGCGACCTCCAGCGCCTTGGCCGTGACTCCCATCTCGGGCATTCCGCCCGGCGCCATACCGAGCATCACCGCCGCCGGCGGTAGCCCCGTCGTCCAGGCGAGCGCCGCGCCGATCACGGCACAGACGAGGCACAGGAACAGCGAGGAGACGATCGCCGCGCGCATCAGCCGCCGCGAACTCAGGAGGAACTCGCGCGTGAGCCTCTGCCCGAGCGCCGCCCCCATGCCGACCTGCGCTGCATCGATGAGCACGGGCGGCACGGCGGAGGGCAGCAGGTTGAACGCGGCGGCCCCGATCGCGAGCATGCAGGGCCCGATCATCCACGGGTTTGCAAGCCCGGTGCGCCGAAGCGCCAGCGCGCCCAGCAGCCCCACCGCAATCATCAACGCGAGGCCGCCGGCCTCGTAGGGCAGCCGGGGGGCGAGGAAGGCCGTGCTGTCGCCATGCGGCGCCACAGCCGAGAGCAAGGGCGGCATGACCAGCACCACGATCAGCACGCGCACGGTCTGCGCCAGCGTCACCGGGGCAAGCGGCGCGCCGGCCCGCTGCGCCAGCACCGCCATGACGACGACGCCGCCGGGGATCACCGCGAAGAAGGCGGTGCGCGCATCGGTGCCGGCCATGTGCATGAAGACCGGCACGGCGGCGATGCCGGCCGCGATGGAGAGCAGCCCGGCCAGCAGGATGGCCGGCGCCGCGCTGGCCAGCGCGGCGAGGACGGGGCCCGAGAAGGTCTGTCCGAAGGCCAGGCCGATCAGGACGAGGGACGCGGGGCGCATCGCCGCATGCACCGCCACGGGCCGTGACCAGGCGAGCGCGGCCGTGCCGAACATCGCGCCGATCATCCAGGCGAGCGGCACGTGCAGCAGTGCGAAGAGTCCGCCGCCCGCGATTGCGGCTGCAAGCGTCGCCAGATGTACGGGGAGGGACCGGGGAAGCATCACGTTGCAGGCAGGATCGGCGCGGGATGCCCGCGCGTCAAACCGAGTCGCGTTTACTGTTTGTTAAGCAGTCCCGTGTTTTCTGGAAGTTAAGGAGTCACGAACATGAACCCCATCGGCCCCCTCACCGCGCCGCAATTTCCGACCCGCTCACCCGCCCTAGAGGCACGGAGCATCGGTACGGCGGTGCCCGAAACCGCGGCGCCGCCGGTGCCGATGGGTCCCAATCCCCGCCTGCGGCTCGATCCCGCCCTGGGTGTGGTGGTCATGGAGTTCCGTGGCGCCGCCGATGATGTGGTCCGCAGCCTCCCGAACGAGCAGGAATTGAGGGCTTATCGCCTGGCACAGCGAACCGGTGGCGAGGCCACGGACCCGCACGAGTTCAAGCCGCGCTAGACCATGATCCGCGCCGAAAGAAGCGCGGCCCACAGTCTAGGCCTTCCGAATTTCCGCGTGACTCACGCCTTTCGGTGATTCCACATCAACCGATCACGCGCTAACACCGCCCGTGCCGCCTGCCGCAGGCCGCCGCTGCACCTCAAACCGAGAACCCTCCCGACCGAAACCCCAGCATGGCCAGAGGGCTCATGCCGCTGCTGCCGGCTTCCGAGGTGGCGCGATTCATGAGGTAGCGCTCGGCCAGCTTCTGCACTTCCTTCGGGTCTTCCAGCTTCTCCAGCTTGAGGCGCACTTGCACCGCCCGCGCCTGCGTCTCAACCGACTGGACGGCCAGCGCTTTCGGCAGGCCCAGCGCGCCGGTGATGACACGCCGCAGCACGGGGTCGCCCAGCACCCGGTAGATATTATTGTCGACGCTGCCGGCCCGCTCCTGAAACAGGACCGCATCGCCGAGGCCGGGCTGTTGCGCCTCCAGATCGTCGCGCCAGCGCGAGCGGCGCATGCCTTCGGCGAGGCGCTCCTGCACGGCCGGATCGCGCAGGGCGTTGATGCCCTTCTGGCCGAGGTTCAGCGCCTCGGCCGCCGCTTTCCAACGGCGATCGGGCAGGCGGTTCACCAGGCTCTTCGGGTCTGCCGGATCGGACAGGAGGGCGCGCATGGCAAGCCCCGGCTGCTGCGCCGCATCGGGAATACCGAGCGCGGTGGCGATCACCTGGAGCACGCGTGGATCCCGGATTGCGGCCTTGGCGTCCGGCGCGCGGTCCACGGCGCGGCGGAACTGGTCCATTGCGCGTTGCTGAAGCGGCTCGGCGGCGATGCGATCGAGGGCACGCGCCTCTGCCCCTGGCAGCAGGCTGCGCCGGAAGGCGGTGATCGCGCTGCCGATGTCAGCCATGGCCGCCGGGGTCCCGGCGGGGCGGCGAGAGCGGGGCGAGGCCCAGCACCTCCTCCTCATGGCGCATCACGCGGCGGGCGATCTTGAGGGCGAGGTAGCAATCATCCGCCTCGGCCGCCTCCATGGATCGGGCCAGCATCTCGCGCACGGTGGCTGAGGTGGTTGCTTCCATGAACTCGGCGATGAGGCGGCGCGCAGAGGACAGGCCGGGCTCGCGCTCCTCATCGGTGCCGATATAGGCGGTCTGCAGGGCGAAGTAGATGCGTCGCGCCGGGGTGTTCGCGCTGTCGGGCGGCATGATCTGCTTGCCGAAGAGGAAGCGCGCCTTCGCCGCCAGTTCGATGCGCGTGCGGTTGCGGAACCGGATCGGCGCGCCGTTCACCACCATGAGATCGCCCTGGCGCAGTTCCAACACGAGCGTGGACATATTTTTCCCCTTGAGCTTCGAACCGAAAGGCTGCCGCTTGCGCGCCCGGCCACTGCCCTACTGGCATTGCGCCGTCCCTTCGACGCCGGGCTAGGCCCCGTCGTCCCTGAATGATGACGCAGCGTGGTTAACGGGGCTTGAAGATCGACACCGGATCGGCGTGTCCAAATGATGGGGATGACGATTCATCGCAGGAATTTCGAGAGCGTCAGCTCGCTGAGCGAACCGATCGCGCGGTAGCTCGCCTCCAGCGTCGTGCGCGTGGCCTGCAGGCGGGTGATCGCCTCCGCCAGGTCGACCTCCTCGATGTCGGCGAGCTGGCCTCGCAGGACGATGGAGAGGCGTTCGTGCCGAACTTCGGCGCTGCCCATGCGCGCCTCCACGTGTCCAAGCGCGCCCGCCTCCTCGCCAAGGGCGTATTCGGCGGAGGTGAAGCCGGCACGGATGCCTTCCACCAGCGACTGGAACTGGGCCGGATCTGCCATCTGGTCGGGGGTCAGGGCCGCGACGCTCATCAGGCCTCGCATCAGGTCGCGCGCCCAGCTTCCCGTGGTCTCGCCCGTGCTGACCGCCTCGGCGTTGCGGTTCGCGTGGATGCCGAAGCCGAGCAGCTCACCCTCGGAGGAGGGCACGCTCTGGCGCGCTTCCCGGCTGGCGGGGGCCAGAACCTCGTCGGCGGTCAGTCGCGCGGAGAAGGGGGTGACGCCGGAGGCGGTGCTCTGCGCGATGGTGCGCGTGTTGGCCAGCACGGTCGCCGCGCCATTGACGGCGAGCGTGCCGATCTCGGCCGCGACGTCCTGCGCCATCTGCCCGGTCGCGAGGCCGTCCGGGTCGGCGATGGGCGCATTGTCGAGGTCGCTGCCGGCGAACAGGTACTCGCCCGTGTGGCGCGTGTTCAGCAGATGCGCCATCTCGGTCAGGGCCGAGCGTGCCTGCTGCTGCACCGTGAGCAGGGAGCGCTGATCGTTCGGGTTGATGCGCTGCGTGATGGTGGTGCGGAACTCCCGCGCGATTTCGGTCATGCGGCCCAGCGCCTCCTGCATGATCCCGGTGCGGCCCTGCGCCTGGGCCAGCGTGCGGCCGTACAGCTCCCTCCGGCCAAGCTCGCCACGGAGCGAAACGCTTCTGGGAGCCTCGGCGCCCAGGTCGCCCATCACGTCGGCGCGGCGGCCGGTGCTGGCCTGCCGGGTCAGCGTCTCGAGACGTGTGCGAAGGATGGCCGTCTCGCTCGTCAGGCGCGAGAACATGTCGATGCTGCTCATGGCGGATCAGTCCCCCTCATCGTCCTATACTTTGCAACGAGTCCCACATCTGTTGTGTGGTGTTCATGACGCGGGCATTGGCGGCATAGGCGTTTTGGAGCTGGATCAGCGCGGTCATCTCGGCGTCCGGATCGACCCCCGATTCATCCTGGAACCGGGCATCCAGGCCGCGCTTCAGCGCCTCCGCCCGGTCGCGCAGCTCGGTGGCGGCGGCGCGGTCCGCGGTCTGCGAGCCGGTCAGCATGGCGGCATAGGCGTCAATCGAGCGGGGCGGAATGAAGGGGGAGGTGAGCGAACCATCGGGTCCCAGTCCGCTCGATGCGATCGCGGCCCAGAATGTGCCGTCGCGCACCGTCTCGCCCATGCTGTGGTCGATCAGTCGGTCGAGCAGGGTGGCGAAGCCAGCAGGGCCACCGGCGGGGTTCGGGTTGAACGCCGTGGGCCCGCCCGCGATGTCGGCCACACCATGGGTGCCGTCGCGCACCAGCGCCGGATTGAGGGCCACTGCGGCACTCAGCCGGATCTGGTTGGCGAAGCCCACCTGGCCGCTGGCGGGATCTGAATAGGGCAGCGTTATGTCCGGCACTTGGCCCGAGCTTCCGGTGAAGAGGCGCAGCCCCTGCGCATCGAGCCGATGCGCGAGCTGCGAGGCGGCCACGTCGATCTCGGCCTGGAAGCGCGGCAGCGTCGAGTCGCGCAGGTTGAGATACTCGCCAAGACGCCCGCCCGAGAGCTGCCGCGTGACATCCACGCCGCCCAGGGTGATGGCGGGAATGCTGCCGCCCGCGCCATAGAAGCTCTCTGGCCCGATGGAAGCCATGGGCGCGCCCAGCGCATCGCCGCTGGTGTCCAGCGGCAGGCCGAGCCCGCCGCGCGTGACCAGCACGAGGCCGCCATCGGGCTGGTGCAGCGCGCGCACCGGCAGGCTCTCGGACAGGCGCGAGAGGGCGACGTCCCGCCGGTCCTCGAGATCGCCGATGGGCAGGCCGCGTACCAGATCCCCCTTGATGAGATTGGTGAGGTCGGCGATCTCACGCAGGCCCGCGTTGATGCGCTGGACCTCGGTCATCACGCCGTCCTGCGCCTGCTGGCGCGCGTCGCCGATGGCGCCGGCTACGTCGCCGAAGCGGGCGGCGATCTCGCGGCCGGCCTGGGCCACGTTGCGCTGCAGGCCGGTGTCGGCGGGCGAGGCGCGCAGGGCAAGAAGGTCGGTCCGCAAGGCGGTGAGGGTGTCGCCCAGGCTCTCGCCCGAGCCGGGCACGCCGTGCACGGCCTCGATGCCGGCGAGCAGCCGCTCCCGCACGGCGGCGGCCGCCGCTTCGCCGCCGCGGGCGTCACGCTCGGCCAGCAGGGCGTTGTCCACTTGGCGCCGCGCCTCGCTCAGCCGCACGCCGAGCGGCATGCCCTCCACGCTGAGGGACCTGGCCGCCGCGATCTTGCGCGTGTAGCCCGGCGTGTCCGCGTTGGTAATGTTCTGGGAGACGTTGGCCAACGCCCGCTGCGTGGCTTGCAGCCCACTCCTGGCGATTCCGAAGGCAAGGTCGAGGCTCATGCTGGGGTCACCCTATCGAGACGCGCGTTAACAAGAGATTACCGCCGTCCATTCAATGACGCGTGCCCGCGCCGGTCAGCGCTTCATGTTGTCAGCGCTTCATGTTGTCAGCGCTTCATATTGATCGTGTCCTGCAGCATTTCGTCGCTGGTGGTGACCACGCGCGTGTTCGCCGTGTAGGCCCGCTGCGCCACGATCAGCTTTGTGAATTCCGAGCCGATGTCCACGTTGGAGCGTTCGATCGCGCCCACCACGAGCTTGCCCACGCCGTTGGACGCGGCGTCCGTCACCCGCGCCTCACCGCTCTCGATGGTGCGCATGAAGGCCTGGCCGTCGAGGCGCTGGAGCTTGTCGGCATCGCTGAACGCCACCAGCGGCACGCGGGCGACGACGCGGGACTGGCCGTTGTCGTAGTTCACCGCGATATCGCCGTTTTCACGGATGGCCAGGCCGGAATAGGCGCCCGGCGGCACGCCGTTCTGCGAGAGGTTCCGCAGCGAGAAGTCGTTGCCCGCATATTGCGTGATGCCCTGGGCGATGCCGAAGCGGCCGATGTTCAGGTTCAGCGTCTGGTTGCCCAGGCCGAAATCCATGTTGAAGCTGTAGTCCACCGGCGTGTTCGCGGTTCCGGCCACGCCATTGAACGACTCGATCGTGCCGTTCGTGCCGAACACGATGGGGATGCTCACCGGCCCGGCCGATGGATCGGGCGTGATGTTCATCAGCCAGCTGCGCGGCGCGGCGGCGACTGCGGGCGGACCCAGGGCGCCCGGCTCCTGCGAGAAGGTCAGCGTCAACGCGTGCCGCGTCCCGACCGAGTCGTAGACCTGGATCTGCGTGCTGAAACTGCGCGCGTCGCCCGGGGTCGCCGGCGGGTCGATCGCGGGCAGGTTGGCCGACATCTCGACGCTGGAGGTGGCGATCGGGTTGAACACCTGCTGGCTGACGCGGACCGGCGCAAGCGTCGTGCGGTCCACCGCGCCGTCCTGATCGACGGGCCAGCCCTGCAGGAAGTAGTTGGAGCCGTTCACCAGATAGCCGTCACGGTCCATCCGAAAATCGCCGGCGCGGGTGAAGAACTGCCGTTCATCGAAGCTGGGCAGACCATTCGATGTGCCGCGCGCCTGCGCCACGCTGAAGAAGCCCTGGCCGCCGATGGCGAGACCGAGCGGATTTTCCGTCTGCTCCACCGTGCCTTGCACCGTGTTGGTGAAGTCCGGCCGCGCCAGCACCGAGCCCGGCGCATGCAGCGTCGGCCCCGACTGGGTGATCAGGTCGGTGAAGTTCGTGTCGATGCGCTTGAAGCCGGAGGTCTGGCTGTTGGCCAGGTTGTCGGAGATGTGACCGAGCGAGCGGGACTGGGCGTTCAGGCCCGAGATCGCCGTGGTCATTGCACCAAAAAGGGACATGTCGTTGGGTCTCGCTCGCAGGATGGGTGCCCGAGACATTCGGGGCGGCATCGGCGGGCGGCGACGCAGGATCCGTGCCAGCCCGAGACGCTCGGAAAGGGGCGTTTCCTGCCGAGGGGGCTGCGAATTCTGCCGGATGTGCGGCGCAGCTTGCCGCGTAGGGGCATTTCTGAGCGGCCGGGCCCGGCCGGGTTCGAAGCGTTGCCTGCAGAACATCGCCATCAAGATAAACACGACCAAGGTATTGGTGCGCCAATCCAATTCCGGTCGGCTGCCAGGCGCCGGGGCAGGCTTGGCCGCCGCCGGATCGCTCTGGCCCGCGTCTTGCGTGGAGGTGCCAGCGGCAATCACGCTGCGTCCGGCGCCGCCGGAGCCGAGCGCAAGGAACTGGCTGGATGGACGGCGTTCTTCCCTACACCGCAACCCCGCCGCCACAGGGCCTTGCCACGGCCGGGCCCTCCGCCACCGGCGACTCCGGGGAAGAAGGCGGCTTTGCGGGAGCGCTGAATCGCAGCATGGCGGCCCCTTCGGCGGCCCCCTCGGCTGAGGGTCAGGCGGTGACGGCGAACGCGGCTCCCGTGCCAACAACCATGGCCGCCGCCGCGCCTGCCCTGCCTGCGGGTGCTCCGGGATCAACTCTGGCCGCTGCCGGCGCCGTTCTCCTGGCCACGGTCGCGGCACCGGCCGTCGCGCTGGCGCCCGATGCGGCAACGCCCGATGCGGCAACGCCCGATGCGGCAACGCCCGATGCGGCAGCGCCCGATCTGGAAACGCCCGATCGGCAAACGCCCGATTTGGCAACGATGCCGCCTTCGGTCACCGCCCAGCGGCCGAAGCCGGGCAAGTCGGGTCCGGATGCGGTCGCCGCCCAGCCAGCGCCGAATGCCGACCCTGCCGCCGAACCCCCTGAGAGTCCGCTGGCCGCCCTTTCCACGCCGCTCCCCGTCGCTGTCTCACCGCGGCCGCACCCCATCGCCATACCCGCCGAGCCCGATGCACCCGCCGAGGAGGAAGCCACCGCGCCGGCCGAGACCAGCCCGTTGACGCTCTCCCTCCCCGCCCAGGCGCCCGCCGCGCTCGCCGCTGCCGCCCCTGGAGGTTTGAGCGCGTTGTCGCCCCGCAGCGAGGCGCCGCCGATCCAGGCGGACGTGATCGGGGCAGAGCAGCCCGACACGCCAGGCGAGGGGGATGCCGTTCCCGGCACTCCCGCCCGGCCGGAACTGCCGGCGTCGGAGCAGCACGCCAGGGAGAAGCAAGCTTCGGTTCCTGCGGAGCGTGCGCCTCCACCCAACCTCACCGCCTCGCTCTGGCAGGCCGAGGCGCTGGCCCCGCTGGCCGGTCATGATCCGGGTGGCGTGGCACTGCGGCCAGGCGAGATCATCTCGGCGCAACCGGCCGCCGCCGCCAATCCGCCGCCGCCCGCGGCGCGCCAGGTCGCGTCCGTGGCCGTGGCGCTTGCCTTTGCTCCCAACGGCACCGGAGGCTTCAGCCTCTCGCTCGAGCCGGCGGAACTCGGCCGTGTCGAGATCCGCGTGCAGCGCGAGGGCGACAGACACAGCGTCCGCGTCACCGCCGAGCGGCCCGAGACGCTAGCCTTGCTTCAGCGCGATCGGCATGAGCTCGACCGGAACCTGGCCGAGGCCGGGCTGCAGATCGACGCGGGCGGGATCGCCTTCTCGCTGGAGGGGCGCGGCTCCGACAGCGGAGGCAGCCCGGGGGACCGCCGGCAGGCTGGCTCTCGCGGTCAGGATGACGCCGCCCGCCGTGCCGCGGTGACCGAGATGGAGGCGCCACCCCAGCGCCTCGGCCGCAGCCTGCTCGACCTCAATATCTGACGCGAAAGGAGACGCCGCAATGAGTGGCAGTATCAGCAGCACCAGCAATACGCAGGGATCGCCCGCCAATACGGCGGCGCGGGCTTCCACCGGAATCGGTGCGGATTTCAACACCTTCCTCACCCTGCTCACCACGCAGCTCCGCAACCAGGACCCGACCAAGGCGATGGATGCGCAGGAGATGACGAACCAGCTGGTGCAGTTCGCCTCGGTCGAGCAGCAGTTGAAGGTGAACACGAACCTCGAGCAGCTGATCTCGGTGCAGCAGGGCAGTCAGCTCGTCTCGGCGGCGCCGCTCATGGGGCGGATGGTGGAAGTCGAAAGCGACCGCCTTTCGCTGCAGAATGGCCAGGCGGCGCTGCGGCTTCCGGTCGCTGGCGCGGCCACCCGCGCTGAGGTGACGGTGCAGGATTCCCGTGGCCGCACGGTCCGCACGGCGGATGTGACGCTCGGCGCCGGTACGACGACCTGGCAGTGGGACGGGCGCGGCATCGGCGGCGCCCAGCAGGCCGACGGCCTTTACCGCTTCAGCGTGCGCGGCGTCACCTCCGACGGGACGACGACGCCGATCACCGCAGGCGTGCTCGGGCGCGCGACGGCGGTGGACCGCAGCGACGGCGAAGTCCGCCTCAAGCTCGGCGCCCTTTCGGTGAACTTCGACAAGCTGCGCAGCCTGGCCGAATAAGTTCAGATGGCGCGGCCGCGTTAACTCTTCCGCAAGCAGGCATGCGGCAAGTTCTGCCCAGGGCACAGGATGCGCCCTGGGAGAATTCTGGATGTTCCGTCGCAGCGCGCGCCCATCCGTGGTGCCATGCAGAACCTGATCGGCCAGCTTCGCGCGCTGGGGCAGGTGCAGTTGCTTGCACTGGCGGGTGTCGGCATCGGTGTGCTGGCGCTGATCGTCTTCCTGGTGTTGCGGGCCGGAACTCCGGCCATGTCGTTGCTTTACGGCGATCTCGAAACGCGTGATGCCGGCGCCGTGGTGGCGGCCCTGGAACGGCAGCGGGTGCCCTACCGGTTGGCTGCCGGCGGAACGCAGGTCCTGGTGTCGGCCGAGGACGTGCCCCGCCTGCGCCTCTCCCTGGCGCGTGAGGGGCTGCCCGCCGGCGGCTCCATCGGCAATGAGCTCTTCGACCGCAACGAGAGCCTGACCACCACCCCTTTCCAGCAGGAAATGAACCGGCTGCGCGCGCTGGAGGGCGAATTGGCCCGCAGCATCCGTGCGCTGGCCGGCGTGCGCGGCGCCCGCGTCCATCTGGTGTTGCCCCGGCGCGAGGCTTTCTCGCGGGAACGGGCCGAAGCCCAGGCCAGCGTGCTGCTTACCATGCAGGGCGCCCAGCGCCTCGACCGCGAGGGCATCCAGGCCGTGCTGCACCTGGTCGTCGCCGCAGTGCAGGGGCTGCGGCCGCAGAACGTCTCCATCGTCGACAGCCGGGGCGAATTGCTGGCGCGCGGCGGCCAGGCACTGACTGGTCCCGCTGGCGCGCAGACCCAGGAGGAGCTTCGGCGCGGCCAGGAGGCAAGGCTCTCCCGCGCCGTTGAGGAGATGCTCGAGCGGGTCCTGGGCCCGGGCCGCGTTCGTGCCGAGGTGGCCATCGAAATGGATTTCGACCGCGTGGAAACGCGCGAGGAGCGCTTCGACCCTGACAACCAGGTGCCGCGCAGCACGCAATCTACCAACGAGACGAACCGCAGCCAGGAGCCATCGAACGTCAGCGTGGCGAACAACCTGCCGGGTGGCGAAGCCGGCGCGGGTGGCGGCGGCAACAGCGAAAGCCGCCAGGAGGAGACGACCAATTTCGAGATCGGCCGCTCGGTGCGCAACGTGCTGCGCGAGCATCCGGTCACGCGGCGGCTGACCGTAGCCGTGCTGGTGGATGGCGTCACCGAGACGCGCCCGGAAGGCCCGCCAACCGTGCGTGAGCGCACGCCGGAGGAGGTCGCCCGCATCGCCGCCCTGGTGCGGAACGCGGTGGGCTTCAACGAGCAGCGCGGCGACCGTGTCGAGGTCGTCTCCATGCGCTTCGCCGAGCCCGAGGCGATGCAGCGGGAGACGGGCCCGCTCGGCTTCGACATCCCCCATGCGGTGCTGGCGCGGCTGCTGGAGACGGCGGTGATCGGTGTGCTGATCCTGCTGACGCTGCTCCTGGTGGCGCGGCCCGTGGCGCGCAAGCTGTCCCTCTCGCTCAACCCCGCCCCTGCCCTGGCTGGTGGGCCTGGCGGGCTCAACGGTGCGGGCGCGATCGCCGGGGGGCAGCCGGGCGATCCCGCGCTGGCCGGCTCGGGCCAGTTGCTGGCCGGCGGCGCCAACGCGGAGGATGAGGAGATGATTCGTCTTGCCCATGTCCAGGGTCAGATGCGCGCGTCCTCGATCGCGCGGATCACCGCGCTGGTCGACAGCAACCCGGACCAGGCGCTGATGGTCGTGCGCCGTTGGCTCCTGCCGGATGAAAGCGAATGAGCGGAGCCCGAGACCTGCGCGGCCCCCAGAAGGCAGCCGTGCTGATGCTGGCGCTGGGCGAGGAGCATGCCTCGCGCCTGTTCGCCCGCATGCACGAGGACGAAATCCGCGATCTTTCGCACGCGATGTCGCAGCTTGGCACGGTTTCCGCCCAAGCCGTGGAGGATGTCTGCGACGAGTTCGCCGCCCATCTCGGCAAGGCGGGGCATCTTGTGGGCTCCTTTGAAAGCACGGAGCGGCTGCTGCTCAAGACGCTGCCGCCCGATCGTGTCAGCCAGATCATGGAGGAGATCCGCGGTCCGGCTGGCCGGACCATGTGGGACAAGCTCGGCAACGTGAACGAGACGGTTCTCGCGAACTACCTGAAGAACGAATACCCGCAGACCGTCGCCGTCGTGCTCACCAAGGTGAAACCCGATCACGCCGCGCGCGTGCTCTCCATGCTGCCCGAAGGCTTCGCCATGGAGGTCGTGATGCGGATGCTTCGCATGGAGAACGTGCAGAAGGAGGCGCTGGAAGGTGTCGAGCGCACACTGAAGATGGAGTTCATGTCGAACCTCGCGCGGTCCACGCGCCGCGACGCGCACGAGATGATGGCCGAGATCTTCAACGGTCTCGACCGCCAGGCGGAGGGCCGCATCATGGCCGCCCTGGAGGAGCGCAACCGCGAATCGGCCGAGCGCATCCGGGCGCTCATGTTCACCTTCGACGATCTGAAGCGGCTGGATGCGTCCGGCCTGCAGATCCTGCTTCGCAGCGTCGAGCGGGAACGCCTGACGCTCGCGCTGAAGGGCGCCGCCGAGGAGATGCGGGAGCTATTCTTCCGCAACATGACCGAACGCGCGGCGAAGTTGCTGCGCGACGACATCGCCGCACTCGGCCCCGTCCGTCTCAAGGACGTGGACGAGGCGCAGGCCGGCGTAGTCGCCGCCGCCAAGGACCTCGCGGCGCAAGGCCAGATCCAGCTTTCGGAGGGCAAGGATGACCAGCTTGTCGAATGACCCCACACACACGCGGAACATCCAATGACCGATACAATACCCGAATTCGAGCCCGCCACCCCGGGCTCGCACCGCAACCAGGACCGCCAGCCGCCGCCACCACGCGATCTGGAGGCGGTGTACGACATCCCCGTCCAGGTCAGTGCCGTGCTCGGCCGTGCGACGATGCAGGTCAGCCAGCTCCTCAAGCTCGGCCGCGGCGCGGTCGTGGAGCTTGACCGCAAGCTGGGCGAGGCGGTGGACATCTACGTCAACAACCGCCTGGTCGCCCGTGGCGAGGTCGTAATGGTCGAGGACAACCGCCTGGGCATCACGATGACGGAAATCGTCAAGGCGGATCGCGGGGTATGACCCGGCTGCTGATCATCGGCTCCCTCTCCGGCGAGCTTGGCCAGGCGGCGCGCATCGCCGCCGCGCGCGGCGCCTCGCTGACGCAGGTCGAAGGGGTGACGGCCGCGCTCGAACAGTTGCGCGGCGTGGGCGCGGATCTCGTGCTGGCCGATGCCGCGCACGATCTTCCGTGGCTGCTGGAGCGGCTGCACGCGGAGCGCATCGCGACGCCGCTCGTCGCCTGCGGCCGCAACGCCGATGCGGACGCCGTGCTGCGCGCCATCCGCGCCGGTGCGCGCGAATTCCTGCCGCTGCCGCCCGAGGCGGAACTGATCGCTGCCATGCTGCAGGCGGTCACGGCGGCCAATGATCCGCCGGTCTGCCGCGACCCGGTCATGCGCGCGGTACTGGCGCGCGCCGAGCAACTCGCGCCGGCCGAAGCCTCGGTTCTGATCACGGGCGAGAGCGGCACGGGCAAGGAAGTTCTGGCCCGCCACATCCACGCAGCATCGCGGCGCGCGCGCGGGCCCTTCGTCGCGCTCAACTGCGCGGCCCTGCCCGAGGCGCTGCTCGAGAGCGAGCTGTTCGGCCATGAGCGTGGCGCCTTCAGCGGCGCGGTCGCCGCGCGGAAGGGCAAGTTCGAGCAGGCCGAGCGCGGGACGCTCCTGCTCGACGAGATCGGCGAGATGGATCTGCGCCTCCAGGCCAAGCTGCTGCGCGCCATCCAGGAGCGTGAGGTGGACAAGCTCGGCGGTACGCAGCCGGTCAAGGTGGATGTCCGCATCCTCGCCGCCACCAACCGCGATCTGCCGGCCGAGGTGCGCGCCGGCCGCTTCCGTGAGGATCTCTACTTTCGCCTGAACGTGGTGCAGCTTCGCATCCCCCCGCTGCGTGAGCGCAGGGAGGACATCCTGCCCCTCGCCGAGCATTTTGCGGCCCGCTATTCGGCTGCCAACGGCCTTCCCGAGCGCATGATCTCGCCAGCCGTGGCACTCCGCCTGCATGGACATTCCTGGCCCGGCAATGTGCGCGAGCTCGAGAATGCCATGCACCGCGCCGTCCTGCTCGCCACCGGCCGCGAGATCGGTCCCGACGCGATGGAGTTCCCGGCGATGAGCGATCCCACGCCGGCGGAGGCCGCGGC